>Ga0065721_10053334_pt1 | contig 10111 bp, 6 predicted proteins | sample Mesricmetagenome_FD_59108 | JGI IMG/M metagenome (GOLD analysis project Ga0065721, IMG submission 59108) | Mesophilic microbial community from rice straw/compost enrichment Sample: eDNA_1 v2 (version 2) | ecosystem: Engineered > Solid waste > Grass > Composting > Bioreactor | place: USA: Davis... | reverse complement strand
CCCGGCACTGCAACTTCCAATCCGACGCCTTCGTCCAATCAATCTTTCGGGGATCGGGTGCGGAATCTGATTTCGCGGGCGGCCGGGGCGGGTGAATTCAACATTCTGGGCGAGACGAAAATCATTGCTGACGTGCGTTCCAATTCCTTGCTGGTTTTTGCGACCAAGCAGGACATGGACATGATCAAGGACATCATCAGCAAACTGGACGTGGTGCTCGCGCAGGTGCTGATCGAGACGATCATCATGGACGTTTCGTTCGGGAATGATTGGAATCTGGGAGTGACGGCAGGACAAGCGCCGCGCACGCGATCCGATAGTGTGTTAGGCGGGTTTTACAACAACAATGGCCAGCTCGGTACGTTAAATAATTTTCTCAATAGCGCGGCGGTGACGAATGGCGGAATTTTCCCCTCAGGCGATGGCTTCAATTACTTTGGCCGCTTCAATGGCGACCTGGATATCGTAGTTTCTGCGCTCGCATCCGACTCGCGCGTCAATGTGATTCAGAAACCACGGATTCAGACGTCGCACGCGACCCCGGCGAATATCTTCGTCGGCAGTACCGTGCCCTACATCAGCGGTACGTATTACGGTGGCACTTACGGCAACAGTTCCAGCTATCAACAGTTGCGCGTCGGTATCGGTCTGACAGTCACGCCGTTCATCAATCAGGACGGACTGGTCGTGATGCAGATTGAAGAAACAATTGATGAGCGTGGTCGGGACGTGATCATTGATGGTAACCCGATTCCGGAAACCACGAGTCGCACGTTGTCGGCGGAAATCGCAGTGCGCGATCGTGAAACGATTTTGCTCGGCGGTTTTATTCGCAATTCCGATTCGCGCAGCAAGAGCGGTGTGCCGTTGTTGAAAGATATTCCGCTGTTGGGCGCGTTGTTCAGCAGTCGCGACAGCCAGAAGCGGCGGCAGGAATTGATTGTTCTGATGCGGCCTACGGTCTTGAAAACGCCCGAACTGGCGGCGTTGCATGTGGACGTGGAAAAGAAGCGGCTGCCGGGAATTCGCGAAGCGGAACGTGACTTGGATCGGATCGAACTTCAAGAGGCGAGTAAGGAAGAGAAACGCAAACGTTTCCCGTCGGTGTCTGATTCGAAATCAGATAGTGAGTTTAGTCGCGTAACTCCTTTCAGTCCCGAGGACGAAAAAATTCTTGGGCCGAATCCGTGATTGGCGACTTAATTGTGCTCGCGGCCTTTGTCTCACGTGATGGTTGAGTGCGGAGATTAAGTCGGAGTCTGAAAGGTTGAACCATGGTCACCATCGCCCTCGCTTGCAATGCGATGGCGACCCGCTTTGAGCTGGTTCTACATGGGGAGAACGAATCTTTTCTTCGCGCCGTCGGTGAAGAAGCATTGGCTGAAGTTCAGCGGATTGAAAATCAACTGAGCCTCTTTCGTCCCGGCAGTGAGATCGCGCAAGTGAATGCCCGCGCGGCGCACGAACCGGTCCAGGTCTCCCCGGAAGTTTTCGCCTTGCTGCAACATGCCAATCAACTTTCGATCCAAACAGCAGGAGCGTTTGATATCACCATTGCGCCGCTCGTGCGCTGCTGGGGATTTCTGGATAATGACGGTCGCGTGCCGTCCGACGAAGAAATCGCTGCGGCGCGCGCCGTGGTTGGAATGGACAAGGTCGGGTTGAATGCGCAGGAACGGACGGTGCGGTTTGCGCGACCGGGGGTGATGTTGGATTTGGGCGCCATCGGCAAAGGCTATGCATTAGAGCGAGGCGAAGAAATTTTGCGTTCGGCCGGTGTCGCCAGCGCGTTATTTCATGGCGGCACGAGTTCCGTTTGCGCGATTGGCCATCCACCCGAAGCAGAACACTGGCGCGTGGCGTTGCCGTCGTTGTTGAATCGTTATCAGGGCGTGGCCATTTCTGATAAAAGCCAACTTTCGCAAACGCCGACGAGTTTGTTGTTGCGTGATGAAGCGCTTTCCGTCTCGGCAATCTGGGGGCGAAGTTTCAACATCGCGGAGAAGTCATTCGGGCATGTTATTGATTCGCGATCGGGCCAGCCGGTAAATCGCGCGTTGTTAAGCGCGGTTATTCTGCGGTCCGCGACCGAAACCGATGCGCTTTCGACGGCGTTGCTGGTCGCCGGTTCTGCCGAGCACGCGCGAATCAATCAGCTCAGACCGCGAATGCGTACGCTATTGGTTGGTGCGGACGGTGTGTTAGAGATGCTGCCCGAGGAATATCGAGAAACAGAAGCGTGACTGAATTACGCTTTGGCCAGTTGCGCGACGAAATCTTGAAACACGGCAATGGCGACAGCGATATCCGCTTCACTGGCGAATTCTGCCGGATTGTGACTGATTCCATTTTTGCAGCGCACGAACAACATCGTTACCGGGGTCAAGCTCGCGAGCGCGGCGGCATCGTGTCCTGCGCCGCTTGCCAATAACGGAGCTTCTTTCTGAAAGCGCTTCACCGCATTTTCCATCAGCGTGGTGAAGCGGCGATCGCAAATGACCGCCGGATTCTGATGAACAATTTCCCAATGCAATTTTACACCGCGTTCGGCAGCGATTTCCTCGGCGCGCTTCTTCAATGCGGCAACCGCAGATTCGCGCGCGGTATCGTCAGCATGGCGCACATCGAGACTGAGTCGGGCTTCACCGGGAATGACATTGGTTGCGCCGGGAAGGGCAACGATTTCACCGACAGTGGCAACAAGGCTGCCGCGTTGTTGTGCCAAATCTTCAACCGCGAGAACGAACTCCGCCGCGGCACACAGGGCGTCACGGCGTAATTTCATCGGCACAGTGCCCGCGTGACCGGCGGTGCCATTGAAGTTCACGCGTGCCCGAGTTTGACCGGCGATGGCCGTGACGACGCCAACTGCGAGTTTCTTCTGCTCCAACACCGGACCTTGTTCGATGTGAACTTCGGCGTAACCCAGAAGTCGGCTCGCATCGTACTTTGCGCTGGCGAGGTCGTTTGGATTTCCGCCGAAATCGCGGATCGCATCGGCCATCGTAATGCCTCTCGCGTCGGTGCGATTTAAATCTTCGCTGTTGAACGTGCCGGCAATCGCGCGGCTGCCGAGATAGGTGCTTTGATAACGCACGCCTTCTTCATCGGCGAAACCGAGCACTTCAATGGCGAAAGGCAAGCGTGTTTGCGTCTGATGCAAATGTTCAACGCATGCGAGTGCGGCCAGAACGCCGAGCGGACCATCGAATTTCCCGGCATCGCGCACGGTGTCGAGATGCGAACCAAGCAGCAGGGTTTTGCCGTCGGGCGTTGTGGCGGGATAACGGCCGATGAGATTTCCGATGGCATCGGTGCGCACGCTCATTCCGGCGGCACGCATCCAATCACTGACGAGTTCGTTGGCGCGCCGCATCGTCGGTGAGGCGAATGTGCGAGTAAGACGGTGCGGTTCTTCGCTGATTTGCGCGAGCGCATCGAGACGTTGTATGACGATGCGCGCGAGTTTGGTGGCGGTGGTCATGTCAGCTTCCCCGATACGTCGAGTAGCTCCACGGTGAACAGAGCAGGGGCACGTGATAACCCGCGCCAGCGTCCGCGATGCCGAAGCGAATGGGAACTTTGTCGAGGAAACGGATTTTCGGCAGCGGCGTGGCTTTGGCGGCGAAATAGTCGCCGACAAAAAAAACGATTTCGTATTGGCCGACCGCCATTTCATCGGCAGCCAACAACGGCGCGTCGGTGCGTCCATCGGCATTGGTGCGCGCCGAGGTGACGAGCGTACGTTCTTCACCATCGAGTGCCCACAGTTCAATTTTCATTCCTTGCGCGGGGCAGCCGTGCGCGGTGTCGAGGACGTGAGTGCTGAGTTTGGCGGGCATAAACTAAAGCTGAATTAAATCGCGCAACCGCAGTTCCGCAATCTTGAAAATCTCTTCGAGCGCAGTCTGGATTTCCTGGGCGCGCGAATTTTGTAGTCGCGATTTGAAACCGTTGAGAATCGCTTCCTTTTTGTTCAATCGCGCGCAGATGATGAACGGAAAACCGAATTTTTCTCGATAAGCAGCGTTGTTGGACTGGAACTGAGCGATCTCTTCCGGAGTGAGTTGATCCAATCCGGCGCTAGCCTGTTCGCTCGTGGATTCACGGGTCAATTGTCCCGCAAGCGCAAGCCGACCGACCAGGTCCGGATGCGCGCGGATGAGTTCCAGTTGTCTGGTTTCGCTGGCGTTGCGAACGGTGTCGCATAATGCGCGATGCAGAGATTCAAGATTTGCAAATGGCCGTTGCGACCAGGTTTCTGCCGCAATCCACGGAGAGTGTTCGAACACCGGGCCGACGATGTGGATGAATTCTTCGCATGGGAAATCGTTCAGTTGCGCGATGGTCAGTTTCATTTCCACAGCGAGGAGATCAACCAGGTGATGAGCGGCGCAATGGCCAGCGCGGGCAGATAATCGGCCAGATGCACGCGGCGAATTTCGAAAATCACCACGCCGACCGAGCAGATGATTAATCCGGCGGCGGCGTTGACAGAGTTCAGGAGGTCATGCGTGCGCAGGAACGGTTCGACAAAGACATGCGTTGTCATTGTGATTGTTCCGAAGAATACAAACACCGGCAGTGCGGAAAACGTCGCGCCCCAGCCGAAGATTTTGACGAAGCCCATCATTGCGAGTCCGTCCATCACGGCTTTGACGGCGAGCGGGAAAAAATAACCCATGCTATCGGCTTCTTGTGGCAGCGCATCGGTAATCGCGCCGATTAATCCGAGCGGCGCTGCGCAAAATAAAATCATGCAAGCGTTCATGCCGTTGCTGAAGCGATGCGGATGATCCGGTCGATGTGATTCAATCAATTTGCGAGCAAATTGACCGAGACGATTGGAACGCTGTTGCAGGCGGATGGTTTTGCCCAGCAGGTTGCCGAGAGAAATGGCAACGAATGCGATGAAAATCTGCTTCACCACCTGACCGAACGACCCGCCGATGCTTAACCACGTGAGGCGCAGGCCGAAAAACATCGTGGCGGTGCCGAGGGCGACTTTGAAGAATGCCTGGCTGGAAGCGGAGAGCGGTTCGGTGCGAACAAGCCCGATGATTCCTCCCAAGATAATCGCTGCGGCATTCAATATGGCTCCGGTCACGCGCAGACTGAATCAGTTCATCGCCGCGGAGAGAAGCGAAAAATTGTTTACGCTCATCAGCCAAAAAACTTCAAACTGCTTGGAATCAAGGCTGGCTGATAACGAATTGGTTTCTTTCCTTTCCTCGCCGGGGTTGTCGTCCTACGCTGCTGGATTATTTGAGTCCAGGAATTCGTAGTCATGAGTAAAGAATTCATCCGCATCGGCGGGGCGCGGGAGCATAATCTGAAGAATCTCACGTTGGAGATTCCGCGCGACAAATTGGTGGTCATTACCGGTCTGAGCGGCAGCGGCAAGTCGTCGCTCGCGTTTGACACCATTTACGCCGAAGGACAGCGGAAATACGTGGAAAGCCTCTCCGCTTACGCGCGGCAGTTCCTCGATCAAATGCAGAAACCGGAGGTGGATTATATCGAAGGCTTGTCTCCGGCGATTGCCATTGAACAGCGCACGAGCGGGATGAATCCGCGTTCGACCGTCGCGACGACGACGGAGATTTACGATTACCTGCGATTGCTTTACGCGCATGTCGGGCAGGCGCATTGTCCGGACACGGGTGAACCCATCGTGGCGCAGACGACGAGTGATATTGTGGATCGCATTCTCGCGCTGCCGGAACGGGCGCGGGTGATGTTGCTCGCGCCGGTGGTGAGCAAGCAAAAGGGAGAGTTTCGGGATGTGATTGAGCGATTGCAGCGGGAAGGATTCGTGCGGGCGCGAGTGGACGGTGAATTGATTGAACTGACCGATCCGAACGTGCGCGTGAAATTGGATGCGAAGCAGACGCACACAATCGAAGCGGTAGTAGATCGGTTGGTGATTGAAGAAAAGGTGCGGGTGCGATTGCAGGATTCGGTGGAAACCGCCTTGCGATGGGGCAATGGCGTGATGCTGACGTTGCATCAGCTTCCGATTGATTCACGTAGCGGGGGACGTTCGTCTGGTCAAACCTCAGGAGCGAGTCAAAGACATGCATCTGTAGCCACAGAGGGAAAGTGGATCGAAACGTTACACTCCAATCGCATGTATTCGCCGGGGACGGGCAAAAGTTACGAGAAACCGACGCCGAAACATTTTTCATTCAATTCGCCCAGTGGCGCGTGTCCGGTTTGTCATGGTCTGGGGCAGAAAATGGTTTTCGATGAAGGACTCGTGGTGCCGGATCCGGACAAATCGCTGGAGCAGGGGGCGGTGTTGCCATGGCGCCGTGGTGGGAAACGGATGATCGTTTATTACAAGGCGATGTTGAAAGCGGTCGCGTCGCATTACGAACAAAGTCTCGAAGCGCCGTATAAGAATTTGTCGGAAGAATTCAAACGCGTATTGATGCGGGGCTCAGGCGATACGGAAATTACTTTTTATTTTGCTCGTGCGGGAAAGGTGAGCACAGTGAAGCGTCCCTTTGAAGGCGTGTTGCCGAATCTCGAACGGCTTTACGCCGAGAGTGAAAGTGAATTCACGCGCAATCGCCTGAAAGCTTTCATGAGCCCGCAGTTTTGCGATGCGTGTCAGGGCAAGCGATTGCGACCGGAGATTCTCGCAGTGACGCTCGGCGGCCCCGATGCGAACGCGAAGTTCGAAATCCGAAACTCGAATTTGAAAATTCCCGGTCTGTCCATCATGGACGTTTGCCTGTTGTCGGTGGCGAAGGCAGATGAATTTTTTGCGGAGCTGAAGCTGACGGAGTTTCAGCAGAAGATCGCCGGCGAAGTCATTAAAGAAATTCGTGCGCGCCTGGGATTTCTGAAAAATGTCGGGCTCGGCTATCTCACGTTGAATCGCGAAAGCGGATCGCTGTCGGGCGGTGAAGCGCAACGGATTCGATTGGCGACGCAGATTGGCGCGGGATTGGTCGGCGTGCTGTACATTCTGGACGAGCCGAGCATCGGGTTGCATCAACGCGATAATGATCGGCTGCTCGAAACGCTGAAAGGATTGCGTGACCTGGGCAATTCCGTGCTCGTGGTTGAGCATGACGCGGACACGATTCAGGCGGCGGATTACATTATTGATCTCGGTCCGGGCGCGGGTGTTCACGGCGGCGAAATCGTCGCGGCGGGCACGGTTGAACAAATCAAAGCGAATAAGCGATCGCTCACAGGACGTTATCTTACCGGTGAATTGAATATTCCTGTGCCGAAGGAACGTAAACAGCCGTCGAAAGATCGCGGTTGCATCGAGATTGTTGGCGCGAGCGAGAACAATTTGAAAAACGTCAACGCGCGGATTCCTATCGGACTGTTCACGTGCGTGACTGGTGTGAGTGGGTCCGGCAAGAGCACGTTGGTGGATGATACGTTGCGGCGCGCGTTGATGCGTAAGTTTTACGGGTCGAAAGAAAAACCCGGCGCGCATGTTGAAATCAGGAACTACGAAGGATTGGAAAAAATCGTGGTGATTGATCAAACGCCGATCGGACGCACGCCGCGTAGCAATCCGGCAACGTATACCGGGATGTTCAACGCGATTCGGGATTTGTTTGCGAAATTGCCGGCGGCGAAAGTGCGCGGTTACGAATCGGGTCGGTTCAGTTTCAACGTGAAGGGGGGGCGGTGCGAAAAATGTCAGGGTGATGGGCTCATCAAAATCGAGATGAACTTTCTGCCGCCGGTGTATGTGACGTGTGAAAACTGCAACGGCAAACGCTACAATCGCGAGACGTTGGAAATCGCCTACAAGGGATTGAATATTTCGGATGTGTTGAATCTGACGGTGGATGAAGCGGTGAATTTCTTCCGGGCCGTGCCGCAGATTTACGATCCGTGTTTGACGCTTGCAGAAGTGGGGTTGGGTTACATTCGACTCGGGCAGAGCGGCACGACGCTAAGCGGTGGTGAAGCGCAACGCATTAAACTGGCGGCGGAGCTGAGTCGCAAACAAACGGGGCGCACACTTTACATTCTGGATGAGCCGACGACGGGATTGCACTTTCACGATGTGGCGAAGTTGTTGGAGGTGTTGTTCAAATTACGCGCTTCAGGAAACACGTTGCTCGTTATCGAACATAATCTTGATGTGATTAAAACGGCGGATTGGGTCATTGATCTGGGGCCGGAAGGTGGCGATGGCGGCGGGCAAATCGTGGTGCAAGGTACGCCGGAACAGGTGGTGGCATGTCCGCAGAGTCACACGGGACGATATTTGAAAGCGGTGTTGTGAAGCGCGAAACTTAGGTCGCCAAGTTCTGGAGAAACACCGAATTTCAAAAACAACCGTTTGCGCGCGGATTCGCTTATGACCTTGGCGATAAGATTTTCTTTGCGGCTTGAGAGTTGGTCTGCGATTGCCGGGAGGTATTTCATTCTTCCGCGCGGATGGTGGCTCGGATAGAGTTTTTTGCGATGACGAAGCTGCGATTCATTCTGTTGCTCCTGTTGCTGGCGCTGGCCGGCGGACGGGTGGACGCGGCGTTGTCTGGTGCTGAAAAGAAAGCGTTCGAAGGACCTCAGGCATCGTTCCGGTTCGGCGTGTGGGATCGGGCGGAGAAAGAATTGACGGAGTTCATACGCATGTATCCGGAGTCGGAACGAATCCTGGACGCGGTGCTTTGGCTTGCACAGGCACAACATCAGCAAGGCAAATACGCTGCGGCTGAGCAGTTGTTACAGAGTCGCCTCGAGCAGGCGGGCGAGAAAGCGGATGAATTCTGGTATTGGTTGGCGCAGGCGCAATTCGCGGCGACCAATTATACGGCGGCGGTAACGAGTTTCGGCAAACTGGCGCGAGATTTTCCCGCATCGCCATTCCGGCTCGAAGCTGCGGTCAGTGAAGCCGCGGCGTTAGGGAAGCTGGGACGCTGGAATGAAGTCGTGGAAACGTTGCAACGTGAGGACGGCGCATTTCGATTGAGTCAGGTGCAAGCGGTGGCAGGGAACGAATGGTTGGCGCGAGGTTTCCTGCTGTTGGCTGAGGCGCAATTGACGCAAAAAGATTACGCGGCAGCGGAGACGGCGTTGCGATCGGTCGGGGAAAAACTTTCGCCGAATCTGGATTGGCAACGACGGCATTTGTTGAGTCGCACGTTGGCGGAGAGCGGTCGGCTGGATGAGGCCGTGCGAGAGACGGCGGAATTGATTGAAGTCGCCAAAGGCACGGACCGCTGGGAAGCGGTTTCGGACAGCGTCGTGTTTCACGCGGAGTTGCTGGAGAAAGTGGGACGCTGGGCAGATGCCATTCGCGCGTGGCAGTTGAATTTTACCAATGCACCGGTGGCGCGACAGCGGGAAGCGCTGATGAAAGCGACGGCGTTGGCGATTCAGCAGGATCGCACGGCGGAAGCGTTGACGACGCTGGAGAAATTTGTGCGTGAGTTCACCAACGCGCCGGCGGCCGATGTGGCGTGGTTGACCTTAGGCGAGTTGCGACTCAAGCAACATGTGCGCGAAGGAGCAACGAATCGCGTCGAGAACGCGAGCACCAATCGCCTGACAATGGCGATGGAGCATTTCCAACGGGTGTTGAAGAATTATCCTGGCAGCGCGTTTGTGGGGAATGCGCAATTGAATCTGGGTTGGTGTTTTTGGGTTCAGGACAAGTGGACTGAAAGCGAGGCGGCGTTTACGGCGGCGATGAATCTGTTGCCAGTGTCGAAAGACCGCGTGGTGGCGCAATTGAAATTGGCTGACGCGCAGTTTGTGCAGGCGAATTATCCGGCGGCGTTGGAGAATTATCAGGCCGTGTTACTGGCGCTTAACAACTGGCCGGATGTGAAATCGGTTTTGCGCACGCCGGCGGCGTATCAGGCTTTGCGAGCCAGTCTCGCGTTGAATAACGCCGCAGGCGCTGAGCAGGCGATGAATATCATTCTGGCAGGTGACGCGCCGAGCGATGAAGCAGTCGGGAGTATTTTGTTGGTGGCACAATCGTATCTCGATACGCAACAAGCGGCTTTGGCGCAAAAATGGTTTGATGATTTCATTGTGCGTTTTCCGAGTTCGACGTTGCGACCGGAAGTGGAAGTTCTCGTCGCGCAACTCCAGGAAGAACAAGGCGAGTGGACGGCGG
>Ga0065721_10006157_pt1 | contig 10112 bp, 10 predicted proteins | sample Mesricmetagenome_FD_59108 | JGI IMG/M metagenome (GOLD analysis project Ga0065721, IMG submission 59108) | Mesophilic microbial community from rice straw/compost enrichment Sample: eDNA_1 v2 (version 2) | ecosystem: Engineered > Solid waste > Grass > Composting > Bioreactor | place: USA: Davis... | reverse complement strand
GCAGGCGCCCGCCGGGCTCGGCGGCGCCCGTCAGCACGTCGGCGATGGCGTTGCCCGCCTCCTGGCCCGAATACCAGGCTTCGAGCACAGCCGCGACCTCGCCGAGCCACGGCATCTCCACCGGCCCGCCGGTCTGCAGCACGACGATGGTATTGGGGTTTGCCTTCGCAACGGCCGAGACCAGTTCGTTCTGCCGGCCGGGCAGGACGATGGATTGCAGGTCGCTGCCCTCTGTGTCCCACTCGCCGTTGCGTCCGACGAAGACGATCGCCGTCTCGGCATCCGCCGCGATCCGCGCCGCCTCGGCGATGGCCGCATCGCCCAGCGGATAGCCGATGCCCGCCGCGAAGCCCGCGATGCCGAGCACCGCATGCGGCTTGGTGGCGAACTCGATGGTGACCTCGTAGCTCCGCCCCGCCTCGAGCGAGACGGCGCCGACGACCTCGTCGCATCCTTCCTCGAAGAAGGTGCGGCCCTTCTGCCAATCGGTCCACGCATCGGCAGCGAGCGTGCCTTCGACATAGACCTTGGCGCGGCCGGCCGCATAGACGCCGACCCGGTGCTCGCCCGTTGCCTCCGCCACGTAGCTGCCGGTCAGCCGCGCCGAGAACTGCTTCGGGTCGACCTTGCCCTCGGCGATCCGCCCGATCCAGAAGGCCTGCGCCTCGTCCTGGATGGCGGTGTGGACCGGCTCGCCCGAAAGCGTGTCGTTGGCGAAGTAATCGACGCGGAACCGGCCCTTGAGCAGCGGCTCGAAGCGGTAGTTTGTGCAGCCCGGCGCATGGGCGAGACGCTCCTCGCCGAGCGCGGCCGCCAGCCCCTGCCATGGGCTGACGCGGTAATGCGCGTTGAGCTGCGCGCTGCCGCCGCCCATGATCTGCGCGATCTTGGCGTTGGGCCCGATGACGGCGACCCTGCCCTTGCCCGCAAGCGGCAGCGCGCCTTCGTTCTTCAAGAGCACCGCTGCCTCGGCGCCGGCGCGGCGGATGAGGGCGCGGTGCTCGGGCCGGTCGTCGGCGCGTTCCTCGAAGTCGCGCGCGTCGGTCAGCGCGCCGGTGCGGTCCATGAGGCGCAGCATGTTGAGCGCCCGCTCGCGTACCGTCGCGGCCTTGACCTCGCCGCTCTTGACCGCCGCAACGAGCTTGTCGCCGCGGTCGCGGGTGGGGCCGGGCATTTCGAGATCGAGCCCGGCATTGACCGTCTCGGCGGTCGAGTGCGATCCGAACCAGTCGGACATGACGATGCCGTCATAGCCCCACTCGTTGCGCAGCACCGTGGTCAGGAGCCAGTTGTGCTCGGAGGTGTAGGTGCCGTTGAGCTTGTTGTAGGAGCTCATCACGCCCCAGGTGCCGGCTTTCTTGACCGCCCATTCGAACGGGACGAGATAGATCTCGCGCAGCGCCCGCTCGTCGATCTGCGAGGAGATGGTCGTGCGCTCGATCTCGGATTCGTTGCCGGCATAGTGCTTGATGGTCGCCGCGATCCCCTGCCCCTGCAGGCCCGTGATATAGGCGGAGGCGAGCTCGCCCGCGAGGATCGGATCTTCAGAATAGCACTCGAAATTGCGCCCGTTGGTCACCGACCGGTGGATGTTGACCGTCGGCGCCAGGAGCATATGGGCGCTCTTCGACTTGACCTCGTCGGCCAGCGCCGCGCCGATCTCGTTGACGAGCTCGACGTTCCAGGTGGCGCCGAGGGCGATGCCGACCGGAAAGCTCGCCGACTTGACCCCGCCGATGAGCGACCCGCCGCCGCGCGCTCCGTTCGGGCCGTCCGTGACCCGAAGCTTCCCGATCCCGAGCCGCTCGACCGCCGGCACCGACCAGAAGTCCTCGCCCGAGAGGATCGAGACCTGCTCCTCGAGCGTCATGGCATCGACGAGGGCTTCGAGTTCGGCTTGCGTCACGGCGGATCTCCCTGTTGCTGCGATGCTTCTAGATCATGCCCGGGGCATTTGTCGTGATCTTACAGCCTCCACCCCTAGGCACAATCGGTAACCGTGTTTATATTAGTGCCCAAGGCACAAGCATCCAAGGCAACTCCCATGTCCCTCACTGACACCAGTAAATCCGCCAACTGCCTGGCCATGTCGGACGTCCTCAACCGCATCGGCGACAAGTGGAGCGTGATGGTCGTCGGCATCCTCGGCAAGAGCGGGACGCTGCGCTTCAATGAATTGAAGCGCATGATCAACGGCATCTCCCAGCGCATGCTGACATTGACCCTGCGCAACCTCGAGCGCGACGGGCTCGTCACCCGCACCATCTATCCCGAGGTGCCCCCGCGCGTCGAATACACGCTGACCGAAATGGGCAAGACCCTCGACGGCCCGATCCAGAGCCTCTGGGACTGGTCGGCCGAGCACCACCAGGCCATCATCGAGGCCCGCGAGATCTACGATGCGCGCGAAGGCGCCATCGCCGAGGAGAACACCCGCAAGATCGCCTACGCGCGCGGCTAGCTGATGGCGGCGTCTCTCTGGACACGGGCCGAGCTCGCCCGCGACATCGCCTCGCTCGGCGTCAAGCCGGGCGACACGGTCATGGCCCATGCAGGCCTGCGTTCGGTGGGCCGGATTCTCGGCGGTCCCGATACGCTGATCGGCGCCATCCGCGACACCGTCGGTCCCGGCGGCACGCTGATGGCCTATACCGACTGGCTCTGGGAAGACGAATGGGCGACGGATCCGGAACTGCGTCCGCACGCGCCCGCTTTCGATCCCCGGGCATCGCGCGCCATTCGCGACAATGGCGCCTTCCCCGAGTTCCTACGCACGACGCCCGGCGCGCTGCGCAGCGCCAGTCCCGGTCCGTCCTGCGCTGCCATCGGCGCCAGGGCCGAATGGCTGCTGGCCGACCATGCGCTCTCCTACGGCTATGGTGAACGCTCGCCCTTCGCACGGCTAGTGGAAGCCGAGGGCAAGGTTCTCCTCGTCGGCGCCCCGCTCGATACCATGACGCTGCTGCACCATGCCGAGCACCTCGCCGACATTCCCGGCAAGCGCATCAAGCGCTACGAGACGCCGTTCCTCGAGAACGGCGAGGTCATCTGGCGCGACCTCGAGGAGTTCGACACCGGTGACCCCATCGTCGAGGGCCTGCCCGACGACTATTTCGCCACGGTCGTCGAGGACTTCCTCGCCACCGGAGAGGGCAGGCGCGGCACCATCGGCGCCGCGCCTTCGGTCCTCGTCGACGCCCCCGCCATCGTCGCCTTCGCCGTCGAGTGGCTGGAGCGACGCTTCCCGCGCTAGGCGTTGGCGCCGCCGTCGACGAGGATGGCGGTGCCGGTGATGCTGCGCCCGCCGGGACCGGCAAGGTGCAGGACGCTCGCCGCGATGTCCTCGGCCGCGCCGTACCGGCCGAGCGCGGTGAGCCTGACCTGCTCGCCGGCGTAGGGACCGTCGGCCGGGTTCATGTCGGTATCGGTCGAGCCCGGGTTGACCTGGTTGACGGTGATGCCGCGCGGCCCGAGCTCGCGCGCCAGCGCCCGCGTCATTCCGGTCAGCGCCGACTTGCTGGCCGAATAGACGCTGAGGCCCGGCAGCGCCACCCGCTCGCCGAGGTTGCTGCCGATGGAAATGATCCGCCCGCCCTCGCGCATGTGCCTGGCGGCCGCCTGCGCGGCAAAGAAGGGCGCGCGCACGTGGACGGCGAAGGTCTGGTCGAACTCCTCGCGCGTCGCCGCCTCGAACGGATTTGCGAGCGCGATGCCGGCATTGTTGACGAGGATGTCGATCCGCCCGAACTCGGTGACCACCCGCTCGACCGCCGCGACCACCGCATCGGGATCGGCCGAATCGGCCTGGATGGCGAGCGATCGGCGCCCGTGGCCGCGGATGCGGTTCTCGCTCGCCTGCGCGCCCTGGCCGTTGGAGACGAACGTGAAGGCGACATCCGCGCCGTTGCGGGCCAACGTCTCGGCAATTGCCGCGCCGATGCCGCGGCTGCCGCCGGTCACCAGCGCCACCTGCCCCTCGAGTTGCGGTTTGGATCGCATGAGGTCACTCCATTGTGTAACGATCGGTATACAATGGCTGCCACGCTTGCCCGGCGCGGTCAACGATTTTATAATGATCGGTACAGAAAGAGCCTGGACACCCGGTTTTGGCAGGACGCCCCCGACAATTCGATCGCGACGAAGCGCTGGACAAGGCCATGCGCCTCTTCTGGGAGCGCGGCTACGAGGGCACCTCCGTCGGCGACCTGGCGCAGGCGCTCGGCATCAACAAGCCCAGCCTCTACGCCGCTTTCGGCTGCAAGGAGAACCTCTTCTACGAGGCGCTCGACCTCTACGAGCGCACCTATGGCTGCGTCTCGCCCGACGAGCTCGACGCGTTCGCCACCGCCCGCGAGGCGATCGCAAGCGCGCTGCGCCGCAACGCCGAGACCGCCGTCGATCCGACGACGCCGCGCGGCTGCTTCATCGTCCTCTCGGCCGCCGTCGGCCCGCCCCAGGACGAGAAGGTGCGCGCGCACCTGACCGAACGCCGTCTCTCGTCGCTCGAGCACTTCACCCGCCGGATCGAGCGCGGCATCGCCGACGGCGACGTGCCGGCGGGGACCGATGCGCGCGCCGTCGCCTCGTTCTACACCACCGTCATCAACGGCATCGCCATCCAAGCCCGTGACGGAGCCGCGCGCGCGGTGCTCGACGGTATCGTCGACGGCGCCATGGCCGCCTGGGACGCGCTCTGCGCCAGATCCCCCCATTGATGCATCGCGCCGGTTGATCGCTCCGATCAGCACTTGTCATTGGGCAAGCCCGGCCGATATCTGCATGGCTAACGGGCATGGAGATATCCTCATGAGTCGCAGGCAAACCGGCAGCGCCCTTGACGAGTTGGCGCGCGGCGCGCGCCTGTGCCTGCCGGTCTGCGTCTCCGTCGCCGCCTACGGCCTTGTCTGGGGCGTGCTCGCCGGGCAGGCGGGCCTCAGCGTTCTCGAGGTCCTCCTGATGAGCGGGCTCGTCTTTGCCGGCTCCTCCCAGTTCGTCGCCCTCGACCTCTGGACAACCAATCCGGCGGCGCTGCCCATCGCGGCGATCGTCATCGCGGTCGCCGTCGTGAACCTGCGCTACGTGATGCTGACGGCAACGCTACGCCCGCTCTTTCCCGATCGGCTCGGCCCCCGCGCCTTCGCCGCCATGTTCGTGGCGACCGACGAGAACTGGGCGCTGACCGTCGGCGAGATGAAGCGCGGGCCCACCTCGCCCGCCTTCCTCGTCGGCAGCGGCCTTGCCATCTATCTCGCCTGGCTCGGATCGACGCTCGTCGGGCGCCTGCTCGGCGCCGCCATCGACGATCCAGCCGCCTACGGCCTCGATTTCGCCTTCACCGCCACCTTCCTCGCCCTGCTGCTCGGCATGTGGCGCGGCAAGGCGGACCTCGTGCCCTGGCTCGTGGGTGCGGGCGCCGCGCTCATCGCCGCACGGCTCGTCGACGGCAACTGGTACATCATCATCGGCGGCCTCGTCGGCAGCCTCGCCGGCGCCTTTCTTGAAACCCGGAGCCGCCGTGACCATCTCACCTGAAGCGCTTCTCGCCATCGTGCTGATGGCGCTCGCCACCTACGCCATCCGCGCCGGGGGCCTCATCATCGCCGATCGGCTGCCGCGCGCAGGGTTCGTCGCCGCATGGCTGAGGCACATCCCCGGCGCCGTGCTCGCCGCGCTCGTCGCCCCGGCCATCGCCACCGGCGGCATTGCCGAAGCGGCCGCCGCCGCGATCACCGCCCTTGTCTTCGTTGTGACCCGCAGCCTCTTTCCCGCCATGGCCGCGGGCGTTCTCGCCGTCTACTTAATCCGGCTCGTCGCCTGACGGCCGGCCGCCACAGAACACCGGCGCGAACACCCATTCAACTATTCGACAAACCGAGCTCACCCTGCCGCGAGTCGCCTCATAATAGGTGACTTACGAAACGGACTCTTTACTTCAAAAATTCGCGATCGGAATTTAAATGAGTACAAATTACTAGGTGATTTTGACTTGAGTCGGCGTCAAATTGATTCTCGTAGATTCCATAATGATTCTTATCCTCACACCAGCATTGCAAAGGTCACAAAGTGACTGGGTGAACCCATGCAAACTGAAATGAGGCACAAGATGTATTCGCGGTTCGTAAAGTCGATTGCCGGCGCATTGCTTGCATCGACCCTTATCGTCGTGCCCGCCAGTGCCCAGCTTCTCGGCGGAGAGGGTGGTCTTCTCGGAGGAGATGGAGGGCTTCTTGGCGGCGTGATCGGCGATGGCGACAGCGGCGCGCTGGTGACGCTCGAGAGCGGGCAGGCCGGCAGCAGCGGTCTGGTCAATGTCGGGCTCGGCGGTGGCGGCGGCAACGTGCTCGACGCCAACGTCCTGCCCGGCGGTGGCGGCGGCAGCAACGGCCTGGTCGAGGCCAATGTCAGCAGCGGCGGCAGCAACGGCCTGCTCGGCGTCGACGCCGATGTCGGCGGCGGGCTCGTCACGGCCAATGTCGGTGTCGGCGGCGACAACCTGCTCGACCTCGACATCGGCATCGGTGGTGGCGGTGGTGGTGGCGATCCCGGAGGGCCTGGCGGCCCAGGCGGTCCGGGAGGTCCCGGCAATCCGGGCGGTCCTGGTGGACCCGGGGGACCGGGAGGTCCTGGTGGCCCGGGCGGTCCCGGCGGCATCCGCGTCGGTGGCGGCGGTGGCGGTGGCGGCGTCTTCGTCAATCCGGGCGCCAACTGTGCCGGCGTCGATCCGAACCAGCTCGTCGGCCTCTTCGAGAGCACGCGACTGTCCGGCTGGAATCGCGCCTCCAACATCCAGATCGTTCCGATCCGGGTCTGCGGTCAGCTGAAGCGCCAGGTGGCGGGCTATCTCGCATCGCAGGGCAAGTACGGCCAGATGCAGGGCGCGGTGATGTCCGATCCCCTCATCGCGGCGGCCCTCAGCCGCACCCAGTACGATCCGGGCAATGTCTTTGCCGTGCAACGAGCCGGCCAGCAGCTGACCGTCTACGTCTACTGATCCAACCGATGCGCGACAGTCGGCCCCGCGGGAAACCGCGGGGCCGATGTTTTGTAAAGGTGATGTTCACGCCGCTTCCGGCTTGCCTCTCAACACCTCCAGCGCGCATCGCCTCCGCTTGCCGCCTCCTCGATCCCGCCCCGTGCACTATGGCGAGGTGGTCAGCTGACTCATTGACCGCCACATCGGCCGATGCCTTGCGGTCGAGATCGGCCGAGGGTCTGGACGAGCCGCGTGGACTATCTATGATGAATCCCGCTTCATCATTATGGATCGTCGCCATGGACCCTCTCAGCGATGTGATCGCGCTGCTGCGGCCAAGCACGGCGGTTGCCAAGCCGATCACCGGCCGGGGCCGCTGGGGCATCCGCTATTCCGCTCACCATGCGCCCGGCTTCACCATCATCGTGGAGGGCGAATGCTGGCTCTCCCTCGATGGCGCCAAACCGGTGCGGCTGGCGCGGGGCGACTTCCTGCTCCTGCCGTCCACCCCGGCCTTCACGCTCAGCAGCCATCCGGGCATCGAGTGCGATCCGCGCGACCCGTTCGACGCCCCTGTCCGGCACGGCGAGCAGGACGGAGACCCCGATTTCGTGGCCTTGGGCGGCTCGTTCCGCCTCGAGCCGGCAAACGCTCCGCTGCTCCTCGCCCTCCTGCCTCCCGTCATCCACGTTCCGGCCGCCGAAGGGCGCACCGACAGGCTCGGGCGCGTGGTCGCGCTCATCATGGAGGAGTGCGCCGGCGACGAACCCGGCAAGGAGATGCTGCTGCAGCGCCTGCTGGAGGTCCTGCTCGTCGAGGCGCTGCGCTGGCAAGGCATCGGCAATGATGCGGACCGCGCCGACCTGTTGCGCGGCATGCGTGATCCCGTGCTCGCACGGGTGCTTCGCGCCATGCATGCAAACGTGCGGGCCCAGTGGACCGTCGCCGGCCTGGCCAGTATCGCGGGCATGTCACGCTCGGCGTTCGCCGCTCGCTTCACCGGGGTGCTCGGATGCGGCCCTATCGAATACCTGGCACGCTGGCGCATGGCGCTGGCAAAAGACGCGCTGATCCGCGGCGCCAAGACATTGGACAGGATCGCCGAAGAGATCGGCTATGAATCGGCGAGCGCCTTCAGCACCGCCTTCCGCAAGAGGGCCGGTTGCCCGCCCGGCAGGTTCGCCCGGACGATCAGCGGCGGCGAAACGCAGGGAAGCCCGTCTGCCTGGACTGTTGGTAATTGATCTCGGATTTTGGATTATAGATCGTCCGGTCTGCCGCCCTTATCAGGGGAACATCCGAAACACGGAGGTTCAAATGCAAACGATCCTGATCACCGGCAGCTCGTCCGGTTACGGCCTCGAGACGGCCCGACACTTCCTTGCCAGGGGCTGGAACGTCATCGCGACCATGCGCACGCCCAACGCGGACGTGCTCCCCCGCTCCGACAAGCTGGCGATCCTGCCGCTCGACGTCACGAGCGAGGAGAGCATAGCGGCGACGATCGAGGCGGCCGGCCCCATCGACGTTCTCGTCAACAATGCCGGCATCGGCGTGGTGGGAAGCTTCGAAGCCACACCCATGTCCCACGTCCGCCGGGTGTTCGACACCAACACCTTCGGCGTCATGGGCATGACCCAAGCGGTCATTCCGCAGATGCGCGAGCGGCGCTCGGGCGTCATCGTCAACGTCACGTCGAGCGTCACCCTTGCCGCCATGCCACTGGCGGCGGCATACACCGCCAGCAAGCAGGCCATCGAGGGTTTCACCGGCTCGCTCGCCCACGAGCTCGCCCATTTCGGCATCCGTGCCCGGCTGGTCGAGCCCGGATATGGCCCCACGACCCGGTTCGCGCAGAACACCAATGTCAGGCTCGAGGACCTGATTCCCGAGACATATTCGGCCTTCGCCGGCCCGATCCTGCGCGCGTTCGCAACTCCGCAGATGACCACCAGCGAATCCGACGTTGCCGAAGCCGTCTGGGCGGCGGTCCACGATACGTCCGACCAGCTCCACTATCCGGCCGGCCCGGATGCGGTCGCCCTCGCCCGCGTGCGCTTCGGCCGGCCCGACCACGCCGATCGCGTGGCCTGAGCAGCGCAGAGTCGCTTGAAGGGGGCGGAGCGGTAAGTCGGAATTGGTGCGGGCGGTCGGAATCGAACCGACACTCCTTTCGGAACCGGATTTTGAGTCCGGCGCGTCTACCAGTTCCGCCACGCCCGCAGCTGACGGGCCGCGGCCCGATCGGTAGGATAGCCGGACTAGCCCGAAAGCCGCCGCCCGTCAATCGGCTGCGGCCCGCCCCCTTCACAAGCCCGCCATGAGGCTGGCGTTTTGGCCCGGCTCCGGCTAATCGAGGCGCGAAAAGCGCTTTTGCGAGACCGACATGCCTCAAGACCGCACCGCCCCCCTCGACAAGCTCGCTGCCGGCGCCGCTTTCCTTCTCGGTCTCGTCGCGATCCTTTCCGCGCTCGCCTCCGAATATATCGGCGGCCTGGTGCCCTGCGAGCTCTGTCTCGAGCAGCGCCTCGCCTACTACTGGGGCCTGCCGGTCCTCGCGCTCGTTCTCTTGCTCTGGAACAGGCTGCCGCTCGCGGCCTGGTATGTCGCCATCGCCGTCGTCGCCGCCCTTTTCGTCTGGGGCGCCTATCTGGGCGGCTACCACGCCGGCGTCGAATGGGGCTTTTGGCCCGGCCCGACCTCGTGCACCGGCGTCGGCCAAGCCGTTGGCTTCGATGCGCTCTCCGACCTCAACTCGGCCCGCATCGTGGCGTGCGACGCGGTGCAGTTCCGCTTCCTCGGAATCTCGCTCGCCGGCTACAACGCGCTGGTTTCGGCCGCGATCGTCGNGCTTNTGGCTGTCGCCGCTGTGGTCCAGTGGCGCCGCAACTAGTCCAATAGAGTTCGATAGTCCCGTGCGTCGCTGAGANTATGGATGACGGCCACGTCCTCTCCGTTGACCTGNTAGAAGATCGAGTACCCGCGGTGGTTATCGGTATGCCGCGTCNCAAGACGAGTGCCGGAATCACTGCGTCTACGGTTCCAGTTCGATATCCCAGTAGAGATAGTCGAGCCAGCTCTGGTGCAGGTGGTTGGGTGGGAAGGCGCGGCCGTTGTTGTGGAGGTCGAAGACCGTCGG
>Ga0065721_10053332_pt1 | contig 10113 bp, 6 predicted proteins | sample Mesricmetagenome_FD_59108 | JGI IMG/M metagenome (GOLD analysis project Ga0065721, IMG submission 59108) | Mesophilic microbial community from rice straw/compost enrichment Sample: eDNA_1 v2 (version 2) | ecosystem: Engineered > Solid waste > Grass > Composting > Bioreactor | place: USA: Davis... | reverse complement strand
AATCCGCGCAATGGGTGTATCACTCTGGCTGCAAACGAGCTTTGCACCATTGATGTCACCCCGAATTACGAGGTCCTTGACATTGTTCATAAAGGTAGCCGGCACCTTTCCAGCCTTGTTGATCGTCAGCAAGCGTTCGAAAAATATGTACAATGCGAACACCCACATTAGAGCGAGAGGAATCATGATGACTCCTCCTTTCATTGCAAGATCAAGTATAGAAATTGATTCTGCCGCCGGCGTGAGGGCGGTAGTATCGGAAGCAATTTGTAAAAGGACCATTAAGGGATCAGTTAAAAAAATATAGCGTTAAAAAATCCTGTCAGTATTTGAGTACCCACAGAGCGTCGCTGTACTGGCCTTTCAACTGATCTGCCAACGCCTGGGTTGCTGCAAATGTTTCTCCCTCCGCAATAGCAAGGCGATGGAACTTCACGTTTCCATAGGGAGAGATAATCTTTGCATTGACCCCTTGAGCGCTGAGTTTTTTTGCATGATCCATCAGCAGATCTCCGTCGATGGCACTAGCCACAATAACATAATAACGCCCAGTCCGCTCATTTAGTGTTTCAATGGCACCTGCCACAGGCGTTGTAGCCGCTGCGAGCGAGTCAGCACGTCGCCTGCTCTCCTCTGCTTCCCGTGCGATTTCCGCCTCGCGTGCTTCCCGGGCTCTTCGAGCAGAGTCGAGTTGAAGTTGTTCAATACGCTCGCGCTCTAGTCTTGCTTCGGCGTCTTTCGGTCTTTTCCAGCCGAAGTACCAGATGCCAGCGCCGACAATGAGAAGCAGGAAGGCAATGCCTAGTATCTTGGGCCATGGCGACCCTCCCTCCTCCTCATAATAGGTAGTGTTGTATTCTTGGCGAACATCGTCTTGCTCCATATCAGTATTGGTTACGGGTGGTTCTTCGGTGTATTCAGCGCGAAATGACTCCTCTTTGGAATCCGGCTCTTCTTCGGAACGAGGAGTTTCCCGATTTATTGGTTCATATTCGATTTCAGGGAGACCAAAGGTATCATCGTGATCAGCATTTTGATTTTGGGCATCTTCAGGCTGATCGTCAGTTTTCTTTCTCCTTGCCATTGTTCAATTGGGGTTCGCAGGTACGTTTAACATACAAAAATAGAAGAATTTCCGACCCTTACAAACTGGAGGTATCACTGACCCTCGAAGGCTCTTGTGTCAAAAGCTCCAGGTCAATCCACCTAACACCTGAAAACCCCTGACAGGGTAGTTCAGAAATAGCGGGTACTTGCTCGAAGTAATGTTGTTCAGTTGCACGAAGACGGAAAAGCTATCCGAGAAGAGATACTCTGTCCGAACATTCAAGTCGAAGGCAGCGTCAAGATCCACGACGACATCATTCGTCGGATCGAACGCCTTCATACCACCTTGAGTAATAAGGTTGATGTCGAATAGAAACTTGTCCACGACATTGATGGTCGTCTCACCAGTCAACTTATATTTCGGTCTGTGCCAGGCCTCGGGAATATCGGTGCTGTATGCAAAAAGGTCTCCCCGGATCATGAACTTGAATGCTTCGGTCTGTGCAAAGCCGACAGAGGCAAACAGGTTAGTCCGATTGGTTACGTCATCATACTGAACTGTAAATCTCGAAGGATCCTCCGCTATGTTCCTGAAGAAGTACAGATACTTCAGGGTTGCTACCGAGAACCCACCATTCACTGCTATCTTGTTACCGATCTTGGTGTGAAGGGCTGCCTGAAACTCGAGAAGTTTGTTCGTATGAAAAATTGGTATGTTGGCTCCAAGCCACATGTTTTCGTTGGACAACGACCGAAGAGACACCTTCTCCATTCCCCCCGACAAGGAAGCTGTTACATCCACTGACGGAGTCAATGGATAGGAAGCGCGCAAATCGGGATAAGCGTGAACGTCTTTGCTTCCTATACTATCATTCTCAAGCGCCACGACAATACCTGCGCTTAATTTCAAGTTCTCAATCGGATAGAACTCATATCTCGGATTAATAGAAAGAAGGCTTCTCGGCGATGCTTCAACGAGCGAGTCCTTCCGATTAATGATGGAATAATCGGCACTCACACCAATGAGCGACTCGTCATTGAGTTCATAGGAAGAATTGAATCTAAATTCCGCTTCGCTTTCCCGAGCCTCATAGTGATCCGCCAAATGGCTAAACCCGGCACCGAGCCGCCAGGCAAAAGCTGAGTTCTTTGTATTTGAAAGATCCCCTTTGAGGCTAAACACATTATAGGCCTGGCGAATATCATCGGCGTCAACGACAGTGCCCTCAGGATACCCGTAGAAGTGTGTGAATCGGTTTTCAAATCCCGCTTCGGCGGAAAGCGAGATCAGGTTGCTGAATCCCTTGGCATAGAGTGAAACTCCGGATGCCCCACTGCCAGAGTTTTTTCCGTCAACTGGCCCCTTGCCAGAGTTTCGAAGGTATGCGTGCGCACCGACGAGCTTGTTTCTATCTCGGCGAGAATTGATAAAACCTTCGAGATAAGGTGAAGCGTAGTTACCATAGCCAGCACTGAGGTATCCTCCAAAAACATTCGGCGGGTTCTCCTGCTTAAGCTTCAGCGGGCGAATCGACGGATTGATCTGGGTTGCCTCGAAACTCAGGGGAGAGAATTCGTAGGTTATTGACGGTTTCGTCGTCTCAGCCGGTGACGGTGGTATCTTTTCATAATTCCTCGCAGCAGGAGGCAAACTGATCTGGCGTTCCTTGACAATTTCGATCTCAACATCTTCGAGATCGCCCGTTGGCAAGTCCCGCTGAGCGAAGGCACTTGTCGACGCCATCGCACAGGCTACAATCACTGCGGCTACTCTACCGTGCATATTGATTTCGTTCATATTCTTGTTCAGGTCAGTTTTGAGGAATATCGATTTCAACGGTATCAGCTTCGAGCGCTTTCTTCTTTTCCGCTTCCTCCAGGTCGATCTGTTTTAGTTTAGCGACCGCGGCATTCCTGATAGATTCAAGAGGAAAGTTGTCAACCAACGACTGAAGCGTCGTACGTGCCTGAAACACCTGGTCGGTCGCAAGGAAATTATCGGCCATCAACAAATATGCTTTGCCGACCCATTCCTCGTATGCTGAAAAATCATTCACGAGTCCAAGCAATGTCTCGTAACTCTGTTTGTGTTCCTTTTTCTTGAAGAGTATCTCCGCCAGGAGATACTTAGCCTCGGCACCGTAAGCATCACGCGCCGTGTTCAATGTGTTAATGAATTCATCCTGCGCCGTTTCAAAGTCGCCGCGTGCAAACGCGCTCTTTCCGAGATACAGGGAAGCTTTGTGTTGACCGTCGGCGTTCAGCGCTCCGCGGTCAAGAATGATCTGCGCATAAACATCGGAAGAGTCGTACCGAGCGAGGCGGAAAAACGATTCCATCAAACCATCCCAGGCGTTGTATTGCTCGCGTTTGTTGGTTGCGAGGTTTTCGAGTTTGTGAAAACTTTCGATCGCCGATTCATAATTACCATTGGCAAAGTGTATCTCGGCCATCCTGCCAACGACCCGACTTCCCATATTGAAAGTCTTATCCTCACTCAGCGCTCCGTAAATAGGAAGTGCCTTCGCATAGTCCTTCATCCGGTAATACGATTCTGCGATATAGTATCGCGCTTCCTGGATACGTGTACTCTGAGGGTATGCCGCCGTGAAATTGTTCAGTGCAACAACGGCATTCGGATACTGCTGATCGAAGAAGGCGTTCTTGGCAGTCTCGAACTCTACCTCTTCCAATCCTTTGTTATCCGGATTCAGACGTTTAAACTCCGAGAGGTACGTATTGAATTCCGAAGCCCTGCCTGCAGATCGCAGCGCTTCCTGCAAAGGCAGTAGTAGTTCCTGGGCAACCGGGTGATTCGGGAACTGCTTGATCACGGCAGCGTAGTCATTCACTGATTTTTCATAGTTCCCAACGTTGTAATAAGACGATGCCCGACGCATATACGCGTAGGGAAGGAACTTGGAATTAGAACTCTCTCTTATCAGCTGCGATAGACCTTCGATAGCCGCCTCGTTATTGCCTTGTTCAATATCGAATTGCGCCCGTTGGAACATCGCTTCGTCGCGATAAGGCGACTTCGGATAATGCGTAATCAATGCTGTGAACTGGGATCTTGCCTCTCCATAGTTCCGCTTGATCCCATTGATAATCCCCGTCTGAAGCAGTACGTAGTCCATGTCGCGAGACCCGGCGGCCTTCGCATTGTTATATGTAGCAAGTGCATCGTCATACCGCTTGCTTACATAGTAGCAGTCAGCAAGCCTTATCAATCCATCAGCATAGTTGGCGGCACCACGACTTGATTTGTTTACAAACTCGCGGAAGTTGTACATCGCCCGCTCGTAGTCTTTCATGTTATAAGAGGCGTAGCCAAGACCATATCGCGCTCTAGCCATCAGGCTTGCATCAGAAGGGTTCGCAGAGATCACCTTCTGATAGTAGCGTATCGCTTCTTCCGGCCTGCCCAGGATCGAACTCGCCTCCCCTGCCCAAAGGCTTGCAAGGGCTACATAGTTATTGTCACGCGGATGGGAAAGTGATTTCTCGAACGAGCGAATCGCACTCTCATAATCATTCTTGTTGAATTGTTCAGCCCCCATCAAATAGGTTGCTTTCTGGTAAGCCTGCTGAACCTGTGGATTCCTCGATGGCAATGATTCGATATAGGAAATAGCCTTCGCAAAGTCATTGCCGTTCACATAGGCCTGCGCGAGCAACTCCTTAACCTCATTGGTATGCGCACTGTTGCGATATTGGGCAAGGAATTTCTCGAATTCAATGATAGCTTGATCCGTCCGGCCTACATCATAGGATACCTTGGCAAACTGAAAATGGGCTTGCTCGGCGACGCCTGGATCATGCGGGACACGACGCGCATAGTCAAATGCATTAAGCGCTAAAGGTTTGTCACCGTTCTTCAGATACAGAATACCGAGGTAGTACGATGCGTAATAGCTGACCGAGTCCTTGCTTGCCGCCGACTTGCTGAGATAAGCAATCGCTTTGTTTGTCTGGTTAAGGGCGAAGTTCGAATAACCCGCCCGGAATAGGAGGCTTCCCTCTGCACTACCCGGGTTGTCGCGAAGAAAACCCTCATAAGCTTCCGCTGCTTCTGCATAATTGCCCTTAAAATAGTGCGCCTCGGCGGTCAGCATCGAGATCTCCCTCGTATTCTGAAGACCACTCTTCCCTTTCAAAGATTCCGTGTAAGCCAACAGGTCATCGTATCGCTTCAGCTTATAGTAAACGTTCGCGATCAGGTAAGGCACAATCGTCGCGTATGAGGCATTGGTTTCCGCCTTTCTAAGATCAGTCAACGCTTCCTCGTACTTGCCGTTTGAATATTCGATAAACCCGGCGTAGTAGTTCGCCGCCGGCGACCATTGATTGCTCTGGTTTTTGACAAAGTTGAACTGCTCCAGTGCCTGATCGAGTTGTTTCTGATTGAAATAACTGTAACCCCATTTGAAATGACCTTCGCTTTGTTGGCTCAGCGTGAGCGCCGGAAAGTCTACCTTTCGAAAATACTGGGAAGCTTTCGCAAACTTGTTATCGCTATAGAAGAACAGGGCAAGGTCGTAATACGCTGTTGCCGCCTTGGGAGTTGACGGGTATCGCGAAATGTATTGGTCGATGAGTTTTTCCCCATCGGAATGGTTAAGGTTCAACGCACTGAACGCAACATAGTACTCCGCTTCACTGCGGCGCGGATCGGTTGGCGACGACTCCTCAAGGAAGTCGGAGAACACTTTCCGCGCGGCGCCGTAGTTCTCGTGAACGACCAACTCAGTACCTTTTTGATAAAGCCGCTCGGCTTTTGACTGTGAGAGTTGGTGCTGGCCGAAGCAGAAGCCGATGGGCAGGACAAAGCTGATAATAGAAATGATGAACCTCACACTCAAAGTTTTTGATTAAAACTGTTCAGATCGGGTTTTATTGCAAAACAAAGACCAAAGTAATGGGGATTACGGAAATTATAAAATGCGTATCCCGGAATTAGGTGGAACAGACCAACGAACGACAGACGTTGCCGGTGTTCAGTAGACAATCCGATAGATCAGTTCGCGAAGGATCTGACCTTCAGTTTCAGATCCCGAGTTCACGCCCTTCAATTTCAGGTCAGCTTCTTTCAACGACGACACCACGTCAATGATCTTTTCAGTCGAAAACTGTCTTAATGCAGTGGTGTAATCCTTGGCAGCATACGGATTGATTTTCAATGAACTGACTAGCCCTTTTTCAGACTTATCCGGGCTTTGAGACGCCACCAGCAACTTGCTGAAAAAAGAAAAAAGGAAGGCGATCACCGGGATAACCGGGTTCTTCCGCGTGTTGGCTTCGAAGTAGTTGACGATTCTGTTTGCCATCACCGTGTCCTTTCGAACAATGGCCTTCTGGAGTTCGAAGATGTTGTATTCCTTGCTCACGCCCACTCCGTGCATGACGTGTTCCGCGGTAATGGCATTCCCTTGTGCAGCTATCGTCAGCTTTTCCACCTCGTTTACCAGGCGATGCAAGTCGTTGCCGACAAATTCGCATAGAGCCGCAATCGCCCGGTCATCCATAGAAATCTTTCTTTCCCGGACATAGCTCGCGACAAAGTCGGGGAGTTGGTTGTCGTAAAGTTTCTTCGAGTTGAGTGCCTTAGTCAACTGCTCGATCTTCTTCCCTAACTCTTTGCGTTTATCAAGGCTCTTATGCTTGTGGCAGAATACAAGAACGGTCGTCGGTGCTGGGTTCTTCAAATAGTCGAGAAGCAGTTTGCCTCCAGTCTCTTTGTTCAGATCGGGGATATCCTGCGCCTCCTTGACGATGACGACCTGCCTTTCGGCCATCATCGGGAAACGCCGGGCGTGTGTAAGGATCGTCGCCATCGGAGCATCTTTCCCGTAGACAACAACCTGGTTGAATCCTTTTTCAGCCGGCGATAATGCGTGTTCCTCGATATAGTTCGAAACAAGATCGATAAAGTACGGCTCTTCACCCTGAAGGAAATAGACGGGGGCGTATTTGCCTGCCTTCAACTCCCCCATCATGTTGGTCACCTTTGGATCCATTCGCTTACACCTTTTTCTGAGAACTCAAACCTATCGCTGTATAGATGCCGACGAGCGCCCCGGAGAAATGCGATTCCCATGAGACTCGAGGGTCAGTTGGCAACACACCGTAGATCACTCCACCATAGAGTATCACCACAACCAATGAAATCAGCATCGACATAAAGTCGCGTCTGAAAATGCCGAAAAATATTAAAAAGAAAGCCAATCCGTAAATCACTCCACTGGCCCCAATGTGATTTGCTTCCTGCCTTCCGAATATCCAAACAAGAATGTTAGTCCAGAAGTATGAACGAAAGAAAACAATACCGGCAATCCGTTCATAAAAGAAAAAGAGAACGGTCCCAAGAAACAGCAGTGGAATGGTATTGGATACCAGGTGGTTCAGACTGCCATGTAACAAGGGCGCTGTAAATATCCCGATCAGGCCCTGCAAGGTCAGCGGTATAATCCCGAACATTCTCAGAGGAAAACCAAAGAAAAGCTCGAGGTAAAACGCCGCCCACATCAGAAAGACTAAGCGGAAGGGCACCACGGAACTCCCGAACCAGGATTGTGTCATGTAATATCTATCGAGCGATTGCATTGCAAATAAGTAAATTCACCTGAATACGCTCTCTCTAATGCTTATTTTTGTACTTTCTTTCCAGTAAATTCATTTTATATTTACTCATCAATACCCACTGCATGTACGAGAAGGATCCGGTCAAGATTTTTGTTGTTGAAGATGACCCAGCCTACGCCAAATTTTTGAAATACGTTTTAGGACTTAATCCGGATTTCGAGGTCGAGTTCTTTACCTCCGGGACTGATTGCCTTAACAACCTTCATAAGAATCCATCGATCGTCACACTGGACTATTCGTTGCCCGACATCCCGGGCGAACAGGTTCTCAGCCAGATTCGAAGTCACGATCCGAATATCAGTGTCATCATCGTTTCGGCCCAGGAGAAGATCGGCACTGCTGTGGAACTCCTCAAACTTGGAGCTTACGACTACATCGCGAAGGATCAGGAGACAAAAGATCGGATTCTCAATTCGATCAACAATGCCCGTAAGAAAACGTCGCTGATCAAACAAATCGACCACCTCAAGAAAGAGATCTCCGAGAAGTACGAGTTCGAAAAAAGCATCATCGGCAGTAGCCCCGCCATAAAGAAAATCTTCGACCTGCTTGAAAAGGCATGCTCTACCAATATATCGGTTTCTATTTCGGGGGAGACCGGTACTGGAAAGGAATTGGTCGCGAAAGCGATTCACTATAATTCGAAGCGAAAGAACAAACCCTTTGTCGCGGTCAACATCGCAGCGATCCCACGTGAACTGATTGAGAGCGAACTCTTCGGACACGAGAAGGGTGCATTCACCGGAGCGGTGACCAGAAGGATCGGTAAGTTCGAGGAAGCTGATGGAGGGACTATCTTCCTCGACGAGATCGGCGACATGGAAGCTGGTCTTCAGGCCAAGTTACTGCGCGTATTGCAGGAGCGAGAAGTGACGCGAATCGGCGGAAACCAAGTGATCAAAGTCGATGTGCGTGTAATCTCCGCTACTCACAGGAACCTTGCTGAAGAGGTTAAGGCGGGAAAGTTCCGCGAAGACTTGTACTACAGGTTGCTCGGTTTGCCCATCACCCTCCCTCCTCTCCGCGAGCGCGGCAATGACGTGATCCTGATCGCCAAACACTTTCTGGACTTGTTCACCAAAGACAACCAGTTGCCGCGTTTCAAGATCAGTGAAGAAGCACAAAAGAAACTTTTGCAGTACCCATATCCGGGAAACATCCGCGAACTGAAATCCGTGATCGAACTCGCCGCGGTCATGGCAACCGACCAGGAAATTAAACCTCAGGACATCAGCTTCAACAGCTCAACGAGGATCGAAACGTTCCTCTACCAGGAAATGACCATGCAGGAGTACATGTACCGGATCATCCGGCACTTCCTGAACAAATATGATAACAACGTGCTCGAGGTAGCCAAACGCCTCGATATCGGAAAATCCTCTCTTTACCGCTACCTGAAAGAAATGGAGGCAGCCGGAATATGAATTTCAAACAGTATATTAAGAAAGGCTCATTCTACGCGGCCGTCGTAGAGGATGGTTCCGACATGATTTTTATCGTAGACTTTGAAGGGAACATCCATTATCACAATGCATCGGTCAGAGAAACTCTCGGATACCGGAGAAAACTCATCGGCAAGAACTTCTTTGAATTCATACCACCGGCGATCGTCAATGACCTCAAGAAGAAATTTCGCCAAAGTGAAAAACGTGCGTATACCGAGAAGGTGGAAATCCAGTTCCTCTGCAAGGATCGCTCGTACAAGTTCCTTGAGTTTAACGCCATCAACCTTAAACACAAGGTTGGACTCAATGGATTCATCCTCGACTGTCGCGACATTACTCAACGAAAACGCGACGCGGAAGAACTATTGCGCCTTCAAAAAGCGAAGGAGCAATTCCTGGCAAATATCAGTCACGAAATCAGGACTCCTATCAACGGTATCGCCGGGATGGCCGGACTTCTAAGCCAGGATTCAAGTCCCGAAGAACGCCAGACGTATCTCAATGCGATCAAGCACTCCGCGGAGAACCTGAAGGTGATCATCAACGACATTCTCGACCTCGCCGCTATTGAATCCGGGAAACTGCGTTTCGAAAGCATTCCCTTTAACCTTCATGATCTTATTCCCCCACTCGTGGGAATGTTCGCTTACCAGGCAAAGGACAAAAAACTGGGACTCGAATACCGCATACACCCTTCACTCAATCGACTGCTTTTGGGGGACCCGGTTCGTCTTAACCAGATCCTGATCAACCTGATCAGTAACGCGGTGAAGTTTACACACACTGGGAAGATACAGGTAGTCTGTGCTCCTGAGCAAAAGAAAAGGACGGGATGCGTCGTGAAGATACAGGTCATCGACACAGGTGTCGGCGTCCCTTCTGATAAGCTCGACACGATTTTCGAGAGCTTCAGCCAGGCTGATGCGAGCGTTACCCGTAAATACGGCGGCAGCGGCCTGGGGCTCACAATCGTGAAACA
>Ga0065721_10053331_pt1 | contig 10113 bp, 6 predicted proteins | sample Mesricmetagenome_FD_59108 | JGI IMG/M metagenome (GOLD analysis project Ga0065721, IMG submission 59108) | Mesophilic microbial community from rice straw/compost enrichment Sample: eDNA_1 v2 (version 2) | ecosystem: Engineered > Solid waste > Grass > Composting > Bioreactor | place: USA: Davis... | reverse complement strand
CCGCCCGGCCGCTACCGCCGGCGCTGGAGATCAGCTACCAAACCCCGGGGCTCTCATAATGATCGAGGGACTGGCGGGGGGCAGGTCACCTCGAATTCCGGGATGTGAAGGTCGTGACGGACGCCGCCACGCAGCAGCGGATCTTGGAGATCGATGTCCGCGGGAAGCGCGGTGTTGGCTTCTGCAAGAGCACGCCCGACGCAGTGCCGGCTTTCGAGCGCTTGCTAAAGCGGCGAGGGGCGCCGAACCCGACCAATCTGGTATTTGGGAAGATCCAGCGCCAGCTCCTGAACGCGGTGCTGGATGAGCTCGGGCTCAAGGAAGATCGGGACGGAAACCCGAGAACCGCCTACAGCCTCCGTCACACCTATATCTGCCTTCGCCTCCTCGAAGGCGCCGACATCTATCAGGTGGCCAAGAACTGCCGCACCAGCGTGGAGATGATCGAGAAATTCTACGCGTCTCATATCAAGACCCGCCTCGATGCGGCCGCTCTGAACGGCCGCCCTTCTTCGCGGAAGAACGCTTCCGCGCCGAAGGCGCTGGCGAACGCCTAAGCGCCTCCTTGGCGAACGCCTCCTCGGAAGCTAGATAGGTCACCGCCGCGGGCGTGGCGAAACTGGTAGACGCACGGCACTCAAAATGCCGCGACCTCGGTCATGTCGGTTCGATTCCGACCGCCCGCACCACCGACCCCTCGAAACCTTGCAATGTCTGCTCGGGGGCACGGATGCGGGCCTTCGGAAGGCTCCTTGGCTCCGGGGCAACGGCTGCTCGCGAGCCGTTGCGCATTGCCTGCAGGCGTGAGACTCGATCGCGATGCGAAAGGGCGCACCACGACTAACCTGGCGGGAGCAGCCGCCAGGCGGCCTACCGATGGGTCGGCATGGCGAACTCGGTGCCGCTTCGCAGCCCGGTCGGCCACCGCACGGTGCCGGTCTTCAGGCGGGTGTAGAAACGCACGCCCTCCGGACCGTGGATGTGGTGGTCGCCGAACAGGGACCGCTTCCAGCCGCCGAAGGAGTGGAAGGCCATTGGCACGGGGATCGGGACGTTGACGCCCACCATGCCCACCTTCACCTGGTTGAAATAGGTCCTCGCCGTGTCGCCATCGCGGGTGAAGATCGCGGTGCCATTGCCGAACTCATGATCGTTAGCCAGCGCGAGCGCCTCATCGAACGTCCGCGCGCGCACGACCGACAGAACTGGGCCGAAGATCTCTTCCTTGTAGACCGACATATCGGGCGTCACCCGGTCGAGGAGCGTGCCCCCTAGGTAGAAGCCTTCATCCAGGCCCTGAAGTTTCAAGCCCCGGCCATCGACCACGAGCTCGGCGCCCTGCGCGACCCCTTCGGCGATGTAGCCCGCGACCTTGTCGCGATGCGCCCTGGTGACAAGGGCGCCCATCTCGTCGCCGTCGTCCAGGCCCGAACCGATCCGCAGCGCACGTACGCGGGGGGCCAGGGCCTCGACAATCCGATCGGCCGTCTCCTCGCCCACCGGCACCGCCACCGAGATCGCCATGCAGCGTTCGCCAGCGGAACCGTAGGCTGCGCCGACAAGCGCGTCCACGGCTTGGTCCAGGTCGGCGTCGGGCATGATCACCATGTGGTTCTTGGCGCCGCCGAGCGCCTGCACGCGCTTTCCCGTCGCCGTGCCGCGCGCATAGATGTACTCGGCGATTGGGGTCGAGCCGACGAAACTTATGGCTTCGACGTCGGGGTGATCGATGAGAGCGTCGACCGCTTCCTTGTCGCCGTGCACGACGTTGAAAGCGCCTTCCGGAAGACCGGCTTCAGCGAGCAGCCGCGCCAATTCCATCGCAGTGGACGGAACTTTCTCGGAGATCTTGAGGACAAAGGTGTTCCCGCATGCCAAGGCGACAGGGAACATCCACATCGGCACCATGGCGGGGAAGTTGAAAGGCGTGATGCCCGCGACGACGCCCAGCGGCTGACGCACGGACATGGCGTCGACGTTGCGCCCCACGCCTTCGGAATACTCGCCTTTGAGAAGTTGCGGAATGCCGCACGCGAACTCCACAACTTCGTTGCCCCGAACGATCTCGCCCCGCGCGTCCGAAAGCACCTTGCCGTGCTCACCGTTGATCAGTTTTGCAAGCCGGTCCGTATCGCGCTCGACGAGCTCGCGGAAGCGGAACAGGACACGAGCCCGCACATGCGCGGGCGTCGACGCCCAGCCCGGGAAGGCTGCCTTGGCGGCGGCGACAGCCGCATCCACTTCTTCCCGGTTCGCCAGCGGCACATACTTGGTGACGGCGCCCGTTGCCGGGTTGAACACCTCCGAGCGGCGCCCTGAAGAACCAGGAACGAGATGGCCGTTGATGTAGTGGCTGACTTCATTAGTCGCGGATTGTTCTTTTGGCGATGCGGCAGTCATGTTGTCCTTCGTTCGGCGTGACTTGTACTGTCAGATGTCAATGGGTCGGGTGGGCGAGATGTTCGGCGGAACCGTCGGCTGTTGCGCTGAAGCGCGGGGAGCCCGCCGATCACTCCGAAACGTCGTATCGCTGGCTTGAATTTCGCCTGTCGCGCCGGCTGTCTTCTGTGATCCGCCAGTCAAGCGTAACGCCATCCAGTTCCGACGGAGTGAGGCGGGTTTAGCCTGGCGCGTGCACGGATACTCGCGAAACGCGCTCCTCTATTGATTGACTATCTTTCAAGTTCATGGTGCATTTTCTCGACCAAGCGATAGCCGCGCAATCGACAAAGATGCGGTTTGGATGTGCAAAAAGAAGACGTACGTAAGATGAACTGGGACCGGGTCCGCGTCTTCCTTGCCATAGCTCGTTCGGGGCAGCTGCTGGCGGCGGCCCGTCAACTCGGCCTCAACCACGCAACGGTGGGTCGGCAGCTCACGACGCTCGAAGAAGATCTCCAGGTCAAACTAATGGAGCGGAGTGTTCACGGATGCACTCTTACGGCGGCGGGTGAGGCGATGCTCGCCTCGGCTGAGCGCATCGAGGCCGAGCTTTTGCAATTTGAGTCAGGCTTGGCGGGGGCCATTCGCGGAAACGTCCGCGTGGGCGCGCCCGATGGAATAGGCAACTACTTCCTGGCCGCTGAACTTGTCGCCCTGTCGGCCAAGCATGCGGATCTGCTGGTTCAGTTGCTGCCGCTCCCGCGTTCCTTCTCGTTGTCCAAGCGCGAAGCGGATCTCGTGATCGCGCTCGAGCGACCGACGCAGGGCAACCTTATCGCGCAGAAGCTCACCGACTACACATTGAGCTTCTACGCGTCCGCAGAATACCTGGCTAAGTCCCCCCCGATCCACACCGCTGAGGATCTCCGCGAGCACCTCTTCGTCACATATGTCGACGATTTGCTGTTCACGCCCGCGCTCGACTACGGACGGGAGTTCGCGGCAAGCATGCCGAGACGTTTCGAGTGCGGAAGCGTGGTTGGCCAGATGCAGGCCGTCAAATCCGGCGTCGGCGTCGCGATCCTACATGACTACGCCGCGATCCAGGAGCCGAACCTCAGGCGCATCCTGCCGGGTATTCAGTTTACCCGGAGCTACTGGATGGTTTCGCATCCTGATACTCACAGATCGCACCGTGTGACGGAGGTGAGGCGTCACATCACCGAGGCGATCGCTCTGGCGCGGCGCAAGTTCTGCCCCTGGACGACGGCCGGCGATGTTCCGGCCTGGCCCGTCGGGGCGGAGGGACACGGCGCCTGAGCAGTCAAAGAAAGAGGACGCCGCGGATCGCTTCCGCAGCGCCCAAGGGCGGCCGGGGAGGGGCGGCTTAGAAGGCCGGCAACGGTGGCGTGACCGGCGGCTTCTCTTCCGGCCGTTGCAGCGCGCTTAGGGGCCACTTGTTCACTTCGTCGATGATCTTGGCGTGAGCCCGGGTGGTCGCCTGCAAACCTGTCCACGTGACGGTCTCGGGAGTTTCCCAATCCGTGTGGAAGTAGTTGTGGTACTCGCCCACATCGACGGCGGGCACGAAGGTATAGAAGCGCCCCGCATCGCCCGCCGGCGGAACATAGCTGGCGTCCAGGTTCAGGGGCACGCCGAACTTTTTGAAGGTCTCCCGAACGAGTTTCTCGAGCTCGGGTCGGCTCTTGCCGCCTGCGTACCACGCGAGCGGCATATCCGTGTTCGCCCAGGCGATCTCGTCCCCGGGATAGTACCGCGGGCGTGATTGCGTCGCGATCGTGGAGGGGTGTTCGATGTTGATGAACAGCGCTGTTTTCGAGAACAGGCGCTCTTTGTTCTCGACCATCCAACGGCGACCCACACCGCCGTCGGGACCATTGTGGTGGCCGTCCAGGCCGACAAACACAAGTGTGCGGCGGCGCTGAGATTGAGGGATCTTGGCGTAGTACTCGGCCAAGCCCAGCAGGGAGGCGACGCCACCGGCGTTGTCTCCGGATCCGTCGAACCAGCCGTCTCGGTGGGCGGTGATGTAGATCGTTTCGCTGGTGGCGCCGGGCAACGTGCCCCACACCAGCGAGGTCTTGAGGTTGGGCACCATCTCGGTCTCGAGTGTGACTTTGACCTTGGCGGGGCCGCCCGGGGTGTTCGCCTCGATCAGGCGTCGAGCGGCCCGACCGTCGTCATTGCCCAGGGAGAAGGACGGCCCCGGCGTACCCGCCGGGTAGCTTTGGTACCGCATGTTCCCCGGGAGCATGGAGACTTCGAACACGACGGCCGCGCCCTTCTCGCCGGCGCGGCGAACCGCGCCGATGTTATAGGGCAGGCCCTGCATGTGGTAAACGAACACCGCCTTCCCGCGGACATCCCGTCCTGCGAAGTCCGCTTCGGTCCCGAGGCCCGCATAGACGGCTTCCAGCTCGAGACCGCCAGGCGGCAGGGACTTGGCCAGATACGCCGGTTGAGCCGACTCTAGTTCGATCGTCTCCCCGCCGCGGGAAATGCTGACGCTCCACGACTTGGGAAGCCACTGCGGCGGCAGATCGAACAGCTGCATCCGTACGTCGGTCAGCCCGAATTCCTTGAGCCTCTCGACCATCCATTGGGCATTTTCAGTATCGCTGGAGAAACCTGTGATCCGACCCCAGAATTTCGGGTGGCCAGCGTCCCTGAAGCGTCGGGCTTGTTCGGCCATCTCAACCACGTACCGATGCATCTTCTTGCCATCGATCGACGCATAGGCCTCTTCGCCAAGTGGCAGCGGCGCCTCGATCATGGCGGCTTCAACGCGTGAAAGCGGATGGGCCGGCGGCGTCAGGGATTGGCTAATCGTGGGTCGCTGCTGAGCCAGTGCGGTCCCGGCACAGATCAATGCAATTGCTGACGAGGCCCCGAGCGAGGCCTTGGCGTACTTCTTCATGTGCCCTCCCCATGCTTATGAGTTGTGCAAAGCCGCGCAACCACGTGTTTGATGTGGATGAGCGACGTCGGCATGCATTGATGTTGCAGGAGGAGGGCAGGGGCACAATAGCAAAGCATTCATAACAGTGCGCTCAAATTTGCACATCAGATTGGCGTAGCTGTCGATTGCGATCGCGGCGGGCGTGACGCTCTAATCGGTAAACAAACCCGCTAAATAAACTTGGGGGAGGATATGAACAGCTACACGGCGCTACTCCTGTCCGCCGCTTCGGCGGTCGCCTTGCTTTCTCAAACGCCGGCCGCGGCGCAGCAATCAGCGCCGGATGAGCAAGAAGATCAGGTGCAGGAAGTCGAGGCGGTTATGGTCACCGGCTCTCGGATCTCGACCTATACCGCGCCCACACCTGTGACAACGGTCAGTGCGGAGACGCTGGAGCGGGATGCGAAGGTGATGCTGTCGGAATCACTGCGCGAGCTTCCGGCGTTCGGCGCTTCGCCTGGCCCCCGCAACTCAAACAACGGCAACACCGTCGCGGGCACGCCCGGTCTCGATCTCGTCAACCTACGACAGCTGGGCATCAACCGGACGCTGGTGCTGTTCGACGGCCATCGTGTGGTGCGGTCGAATATCAATGGCGGCGTCGACCTGACGACGATGCCGTCCAGTATTGTTCAGCGCGTGGATGTCGTTACCGGCGGCGCGTCTGCGGCTTGGGGCTCCGACGCGGTGGCCGGCGTGGTCAACGTCATCCTCAACCGCAGCTTCACCGGCCTCCAGATGAACGTGGAGGCCGGCAACTCCATCTACAATGACGCCAGAACGTTGAAGACCGAGGTCTCCTACGGCGGAGGCTTTGCCGGCGGCCGCGGTCACGTGATTGGCAGCTTGGCGTATCTCTACAGCCCGGACACTGTCTGGATCGGCTCGCGCGACTGGTTCAGGGCCGGTCGTCTGGTCAACAACCCCGCCTACAACGGCGGGGCGAACGGGCAGCCGCGCCTTATTCATGCGGACTACGTCGGGATGTCTTCCGCCACCCAAGGCGGCCTGATTACGGGCTGCAGCACCGACGGCGTGACCTCCGTCAACTGCTCCTTGCGCGGCATCCAATTCGTCGGCCCGAACGCCGACCCAGCGCCCTTCAATTTCGGACATGTGTCGGGCATCTATTCGGTCGGCGGCAGCGGCGAATACGCTCAGGCCGAGGTCCTGGAGATGACGCTCCCCCTGCGGACCCTCACCACTTTCGGCCGAGCCAGCTACGAACTTACGGACACCATCACCGCGGCGCTCGAACTGAACTATGGTCGATCGCGCTCGAAGAGCAACAGTTCGATCTACAACCGGTTCGGCAACCTGCCGATCTCCATCGAGAACCCCTTCCTGCCTGAGTCGATCCGGTCGCAGATGGAAGATCTCGGCTACCGCTACATCATGCTCGGCACCAACAATATGAATAACCTGCCGAGCGACGGAAAGCATCTGATCGACAACAGCTTTGACAAGCAGGCGCGCAGTCTCGGCGTGCCGGTGGCGATCAACCGGCGAGAACTGTGGCGCGGCGTGTTCAGCCTCGAAGGCTCGCTTGGCGCCCGCTGGACCTGGGACGCTTATTACCAGCACGGGCGCGTGCGTACCGAAACCCAGGTCATCAACAATCTTGAGTTCTCGAAGTACAATCTTGCGGTCGACGCGGTTAGGGTCACCGAGGCCAATAGGGGCAATTCCGGGCTGCCGCTCGGCGCGATCGCCTGCCGTTCCACGCTGACCGATCCGACCAACGGCTGCCAACCGCTTAACGTGTTTGGTGTCGGGACCGCCTCGGAGGCCGCCATCGACTACATCACCGGCGTCGCGCGCCGGGGCGGCAACTACGGCATTTCCACCATCAAGGAGGACGCGGCGGCTATTGCGACGCAAGGCACGCTGCCGGATGAGTGGTCGCTTGGCGCTGGCGCCATCGCGCTCGCCTTCGGTCTGGAGTGGCGGCGTGAGAGCGCGGTGAATACGCGGGACCCTGTCGCGGCGATCACGGGCTGGAACATCGGCAACTTCGCCGCCTTCCAGGGCAAGTACCATGTGAAGGAAGCATTCGGGGAGATCACTGTCCCCATCCTCAGCGAGCAGATTGTCAGGTCGCTTGAGCTGAACGCGGCCGGGCGGATCACCGACTATTCGACGTCTGGTACGGTCCAAACCTGGAAGCTGGGGGCGACGAGCCAGGTCAACGATGACCTCCGCCTGCGGACGACTTACTCTTTGGATATCCGCGCCCCAATCCTATCCGAACTGTTCGCGACCGGGTACCGTACGTCAGGGACGCACATCGACCCTCGCAACGGGGTCAGTACGTTCGGCTTCACCCAGGTCGGCGGCAATCCCAACCTGAAGCCGGAGAGGGCCAAGACCTTCTCGGCCGGCGTGGTCTATCAGCCATCGTGGATGCCGGGTCTGAGTGCGTCCGTCGACTACTACTCGATCAGGGTCAGCGACGCGATCTCGACCGTGAGCGCGACGACGGTGTCTGCCCAGTGCCGCGCCGGCAATCAACTCTACTGCGGTCAGATCTCTTACGAGGGCGAGTTCATCATCGTCCGCACGGAACCGCTTAATGCCGATCGCAATAGCGTCTCCGGCTTCGACTTCCAGGCTGACTATCGCGGCGAGCTCTTCGACGGAACGCTCCGACTGAACATGCTGGGCAACTATACGATCAAGCAGACTCGAACCGCCCTCGGGTTGACGTTCGACTATGCCGGCAGCCTGGGCTCGGACTCGGCCATCGCCGGCGTTCCCAAGTTCCGCACCACGTTCGCAGCAACCTACGATCAGGGGCCGTGGTCCGGGACGGTGCAGATCCGCTACATCGGCAAGGCCAAGCTGAACAACGCCTGGGGGCCCTTGGACGTGGATGACAACACGGTCGAACCGGTTGGATATCTCGACCTGCGCGGATCGTACCGGCTAAGGGACAACGTCCAGCTCTATGGTGCAATCGACAACGTCTTGGATACGGCTCCCCCGGAGGTCTACTCCTCAAGCCCGAACTTCAAACCCGCCGGCTATCGGGACGATGTCTATGACGCCATCGGCACCCAATACCGTGTGGGCCTTCGGCTCCGGTTCTAAGCGCCTAGCGGCAGCCTCCCGCTCGTGGCGGGGGGCTGTTGCGCCGCCCCAGCTAAGTGATCTTGCCCTTGGCTCTCTTTCTGGCCGGCCCCGCGGAGACGCCTTGCGCGCCAGCCCCGGGTTTTGCCGGGCTGGCGCGCCGCTTTCCTCTCGCCTGGTCGGCCTCGAAGAACTGGCGGCGGATGTACGCCATCTGCGCGACGAGTCCCCGCTTGGCCCGATCGGCGTCCTGGGCCTTTATGGCCTCAAGCAACTCGACGTGATGCGCGACGATCGATTCGCGTTGGCGCACGCGTACAATGATCATGTTTTCGATCGGTTGAAGGGCTTCGACGACGGCGTGCATGAGGAAGCGAATGACCGTGTTCGCCGAAGCGTCGGCGATCAGCCGGTGAAACCGCACGTCGCTGGCGCAGAAGTCCACATCGGAGATGTCGCCGCGCTTCTGGATGGCGATCTCCTCGGCCATCGCCGCCAGGTGTTCGTCGCTCCGGCGGTGGGCCGCAAGCCGGACGCAGATGAGCTCGAGCTCTTCGCGAGCCTCCAGGATGCTGTCGGCGTCGAATTCGCCAAGGGACACCAGCAGGGTGGAAGCGCCAGAAAGGTTCGTATTCAGATCGTCCAGAGACGGGCGGTTGACGAACGTGCCGCCAGTCGGGCCGCGGCGAGATCGAACGAGATGCTGCGCCGCGAGTCGCTTCAGCGCCTCGCGGATCGTCGGCCGGGACACGTTGAACTGTCGAGCGAGTTCATCCTCCGTCGGGAGACGGTCGTCCACGCGCAGGCGGCCCGTGAGGATGGAGTCCCTAATCTGCTCGGAAATCTGAGCGGCGACGCTGGCCGTTACCACGGGCCCAAACGAGACCTCGGCTGGCGAGGGACGGCTTTTCTCCTTCATATCGATACCTTTTCGTCGCGGCGGCTGAGCCTGGGCCGACTCTCGCACATCAACGGGCCGACGCGGTCAATCGTAGCGCAATACGCCCTTCGATGTCGCAACCGGCGTTAATGGCCGCCTCGCAGCGCGCCGCGGAGTCTTTGTCGGCGTCGCCGCGACGAGGTGGCTTGACACCATCTCAAATAGGTATTCATCTGACAAATAATTAAAAGTGCTTGCGGGCGTCTCGCTGTGGGTGATGTGAGCTGGCTTCCCCGTTGGCGCGCGGCTGACCTGGTGGGGAGGGGGCGACTGTGAAGGGGAGGTGGAGCATGGCGGATGCTGCGGCCGCGAAGAGCGGCCAGTCGGAGGTCAAGCGCCGGGGAGACACCCTGGTTATCGGGGCGTCTTCGGCGGGGGCCGTCTTCGAGTGGTACGACTTCTTTCTCTACGGATCGCTCGCGGCCTACATCTCTCGCCACTTCTTTTCCGGCGTGAACGAGACGACCGGCTACATCCTGGCCCTGTTGACGTTTGCGGCGGGCTTCGCAGTGCGGCCGCTTGGGGCAGTGGTGTTCGGACGCCTCGGGGACCTTTGGGGCCGGAAGAACACCTTCCTCGTCACCATGATCCTGATGGGCCTCTCCACCTTCTCAGTGGGGCTGATGCCGGGGTATGCCGAGATTGGCATCGTCGCGCCGTTCGCGATCGTGGGCATGCGCCTGCTGCAGGGCCTCGCGATGGGCGGAGAATATGGCGGGGCGGCGACTTACGTAGCCGAGCA
>Ga0065721_10053329_pt1 | contig 10116 bp, 7 predicted proteins | sample Mesricmetagenome_FD_59108 | JGI IMG/M metagenome (GOLD analysis project Ga0065721, IMG submission 59108) | Mesophilic microbial community from rice straw/compost enrichment Sample: eDNA_1 v2 (version 2) | ecosystem: Engineered > Solid waste > Grass > Composting > Bioreactor | place: USA: Davis... | reverse complement strand
TAAAATATTTAAAATTTTTTTGAATTGATAAATAATATAATGAATAAAAATAAATTAAAATGTTCTTGTGGTAGATTAGACAAACCATGTAATATCCATTTTTCTCGTGATCCAAATACATGGGTTATATATTCCAATTACTATAGTGTTGAAAGAACACCAATTAATATTATTACGAATAAGACAATCACTTCTTATAAAAATCTAATTAACATTAATTATACAATAACTCCTGGATATTATTTTGATAATGGTTATACAATAGAATATCACGTTGATGAAAAAAGTTCTTATGTATCTTTAGTTGATGATTTAGAACATAATAAAAAATTTTATTTGAAACAATTTCATTTTCATAATGCGAGTGAAAATTCAATAGATGGAAGATTTTATCCATTTGAAATACATTTCGTTCACGAACATATAAGTCCAACATCAGAAGAGCATTTAGTGGTTTCTATATTATGCCAATTATCAAATAATAAAAAACAATTGGAATTTATAAAGAATGCATTTGATAATTTAGAATCTAAAGAGAAAACTGAAATTGATCTTTCAATATTAAATAAATTAACTAATAATATTTACTATAAATTTCCGGGTACCTTGACAACACCACCATTTAATCGGATTAGTCATGGGTGGTACCTTTGGTTTTACGATGAAACTAAAACAATAGAATTATTAATTAATAATGAAACTTACCAAAAATTTTGTATCATATATCAAAATAATCGTGCAAATATCATACCATGTGATGCTCGTTATGCCGAACCTTTAGATAAAAATTACTTATCAATACATAAGATCATGCCATTAAGTAAAAATAACTAATTGAAAATTATAAAGAAAATATTTTTTAAAAATAATTTTGATTTTGTCAAAAATAAATTAATTTGTGAATATTATTATTAATATAACAGAAAAAAAACTAATTAGAATATTTGGCGAGAACATTATTGAATCATTAGTGTTATCCAAAGTTAATAATTGATAATATTTATCATCATCATGATAATTTTTTGTTAATATGTATGAAGTCATTTTCAATGATTCCCAACAGCCAATTTGTTTTTCGAACAAATAATTGTTATTAGTGAAAATGTTAAATATAGTTTCAATTCCTTCTTCGCACAAGCTATTCGGTCTTAATTCCTGTTGAATCATAAAATTGTAAATTTTGGAATCACATGTTGTAGAAATATTAATATTTGCAATTGGATTATTATTATAGAATTTAATTTGTTTACATGAATCTGTATCTAAAGTAAATCGATGTACCCTGCATCTAATAAAATAATAATGAGTAGAATTAAAATCGGTTACTATTTCCTGATCATCTCCAATCTCACAATTGGAAAATTCGGGTAATGTAGCATTAACTAAAACTAAAAATAACAAGATTTCGAGAAACATAGTGATTACAAATGTTAATAACATCAGAATTAATAAAACATTCAAATATTTAATAATTTCAATATTTTCTAAGAAAATATATTACTAATCAAAGTCATCAAACTTATTTTGTATATAAATTAAAATAATCATGCAAATATCACATTATTGAGTAAAAATAACTATTCGTAAAAGCCATCTTGTCGCCTCTGGTGATTCCTTAAAATCTTTGGTGCTAATTAATTTGGAATAAAATTATTTCCGGATACATTTTCCCATTCTCGATGGCTCGCTAAAGTAAGGCATCGATGCAATATTGTAAAAATAAAATAATAACAAAAATGCATCTAAATAATTTTATTTCAAACTAATTTGAATCGAAGCAAACCAGCGTAACTGGAATTATTTTTTTCAAAAAGAGGTATTACCACTATGTTTACAAATATTATGTTTGAATATTTCAAGATCTTTTTTACGCGTAAATATGTATAAGATCCCATATATTAAAAAATAAATGTGTTGTAGACGTTAGCATCTCAAATTATTTTTAAAATAAGGTCTTCAAATATAAATAGCAAAATTATATGTCATATAAGATATTACATCTACAAATATAAAAAGTTTGATAACTTTTTGGATTTATAAAAAAATAATTATTTGAAAAAATTAATTTTTGAATATCATTATTAATATGATAGATAAGAGAGCAATTAAAATATTTGGCGAAAATATTATTGAATCATTAGTGTTATCCAAAGTTAATAATTGATAACATGTTCTACCATTACAATGATTTTTTGTTAACGTGTATGAAATCTTTTTCAATGATTCCCAACAGCCAGATTGTTCTATGAACAAAAAATTATTATCACTGAAAATACTAAATGTAGTTTCCATTCCTTCTTCACATGAACTATTTGGCTTTAATTTTTGTTGAAAAATAAATTTGTAAATTTTGGAATCACATGTTGTAGAAATACTTATATTGGTATTCGAATTATTATTGTAAAATTTAATTTCTCTACATGATTGTGTTATTGTGCCTGAATAATAATTATTCTCTCTGCATCTAATAAAATAGTAATGAGTAGAATTAAAATCGGTTACCATTTTTTGGTCATCTCCAATCTCACAATCAGAAAGCTAAAAATAACAAGATTTTGAAGAGCATGGTGATTCCAAATGTTAGTAATATTAGTATTAGCAAACTATTCAAATATTTGATAATATCAATTTTTTTATATAAAATGATAAAAAATTAAGATTTAATATTTCCAACAATACATGAAAACAAACTTCCAATTATACTACTTGAACTGTGATCAGCGAGTAACATACTTAATCGTTCTTCATGATTATCTTCTTTCCATGGCAGTGTTTTCATCATAAGGTTTGTACAGAATTTTTTTATACTTTGTTTTTCCATAAATTTTTTTTTTAATAAAGGTAGTTCAGATAATAGAATATTTGAACTTTCTTCGTCCCATTTGGCTGACCTATTTATTAATATTCTCATTTTAATATCATGAGGATTTTTCTTGTATGCTTCTTTAGCATCTTCGGGAATAGATTCGTAAAATGGATTTTTATCTTCAGGTAAATTCAAAAGATTCATTAGTTTGGAAATTACATTAGAAATTGTCTTGTCTACACCTGAATAAAACATTTTTGTTAATGATGTAATAGGGAAAATATTATTGGCAGTTTCGGATAATTCCATCAAGTAATCAACATTTTCTGGTCTAAATTTATGGGTTTTATAATATTCTTCTGTTTTAATTTTATTACACTCAAAATCAATATTTTCAATTAATTTTTGATGTTCAGCTGTTTTTGATAATTTCAGATCTCTAAGTTCACTTGAACTATAAAATACAAATCCTTCAAAATCAATGACACTATTTTTTGAATCATAATTTATTGGATTGGTAATTTTAATAAATTCTTCTTTAGTTATTTTATTTCTAATACATTTTGACAAGTTAGATAATATGGATTCTATATCTTTCGAATGTGATATGTAATAATACATTGGTTCTTGAAAGTTAGTACCTTTTAAAATATCATTTAGTTGAAAATGTGCTTTTGTTGTAATTTTTTTATCACCATAACTTGCGCTTAAAAATTTTAATCCAGAATGATCATAAGAAATTGCTAATTCTGGATGTGTCTTATTCCAAAAAGTTTTTCTATTTTTACAAATAGCTTCAAAACTTAATGTCATACAATCATTATCATACTTTGCCTTAAAGTTTTTATAAAATGTATTAATTCTACTTAAAAATTTTTTTCCATACTTTGAAAAAACATCTACAGGACTCAATTTATTTATATTTTTCGAATCAAAATCTTCTATTGTTGAACTTATGATAGCTGTAACCATATAATCTTGCATTTCTTCTCCTAATAGAAATGTTGCTTGTGAGCTAAATGTTGGGACAAAATCCAATTTCATTTCTCTAGCCATATTAAGGACTGTTTTAGCTAAATTATTATTTGATTGCTCAACACAGGATTCCATTATTTTATAGTAATTGTTAGAAAATAGACTTACTCCAAATAATGATCCATCACATTTAAAGGATAGGACTCCATTTATTGGATTTCCTTTTGAAATGTCTTTTATTAATTCTTGTTGATGATAATCTAAATGTTCATAACCACTTTTAATATCGTAATTTTCTGTATTATTAATACCATCATTTATATGAATACCTGTTAAGATTTCAACACCTCTTTTTAATTGGAATTTTAAACATACCCATTCATTATCTTTATTTAAATATAATGCCACCCCTCTAGCTTCTCTGGCCCATCTTGATTTCCATAATTTACAATGTTCTAAATATTTTATTATGATTATTTTTCTTTGAAATGTAGTTCCTCTTAAATTAGGTGGTGTTGTGACGAAAAAATTTTTTTTTCTGATATGATCACATAATTGTTCGAAATTACATGTTTTATAAACATGATTAACATAAGTAATAATATCTGCTGATCTTTCGTCAAAATTAAATTTAATTTTCTTTTTTTTCTTTTTGTTTTTTGAAGATTTTTTTTCTGATGAGTTAGTCTTTTTTGAATCATAACCAAAGACAAAATTATTGTAGTTTTCAATTAAAGATTCCTCATTAATAATTAATGAGTCATTAGTTAGATATTCTTTGAGTGAATTTGAACTAATATAATAATTATCATTTAATTTTGGTGTTTTATTTTCTCTGATTATTGTCTTGTTATATTTTGCAAAAATTTCCAAATGATTCATAAAATTTTTTAAACCAATCATTGTCTCATCATTCCATGAAATAATATGGACTAGAGAAGGTCTGGCTTTTTCTTTTGCTCTCAAAATATGCATAGCTGAAGATTTTGATGACAATTCTTTATATCTATTTTTGAGATTGGATGGTAACCAGTTAAAAACATTTCTAGATTGATTCAATTTGATTTGTTGTTGTAATGTGCAATTATATTTTGTGGAATCTCTAGTCGTTAGCTCCTTGCATCTGATCAAATATAGAGACATTATAAATGCATTCTTAATATCTAAAGGCAGAACGTAATCTATTTGTTCAAATAGTGACATAACAGTGTCTAATATTACTAATTTTCCTTCTTTAAAACTCCGGGATATTAGATTGGTTATTTGATTATTTATTAGTGGTGCCAAATTTTTTTTTTGGAAAAATTTAATATATTTTGAATAATCACCCCCAGTTACTGGTTCTATTTTTTTAATTTCAATTTCAACATCATCTTTAATATCCTCATTGGTTAGCAAATAACTGACAAAAGATGACATAATTTGATCACGATTAATAATAGTGAAGGGTATGTCTAATTTGCTTAAATGATTTGTTATTAGTTTAATAGTATAAGATTTTCCACTAGAAAACATTCCTTGAACCATCAAGATCAAATTATTTAATTTGTTCTTTTTAAAAAATGAATCGATATCAAATTCGCTAGAAATATCTTCTTTAAAATCTTCTCGTGATTCGTTAAATATTTTTGAATCTGATTTTTCAGATTCGTTTCTAATAGCTCCGTAATGATCACCAAAACTTAAATAATACAAATTTTCTTTAATATTTTTATTTTCTATTCTTAATAATGACCACTTATATCTTGCATTTATGTCATTTTTGTTAGTTTCATGATAACCACACATATGAATACAAATAGTTCTTGATATATTTTCCCATTCATCAATGTTAAAATATTTTTCAAATTCTTTACTACCACACCAAATTGTATTTAAAATTCCGGAACCCATTTCACCATGAAATGGAAATTTTGTCCATAAATTTTGCCCATATACTAATGTTCCAACTGTTTCGTATTTTCCAATATCATGCATTAATCCAATAAAAGCATACTTTATTTTTTCATGTAGTGATTCTGTCTCAAGTCTTGCCAACATTGTAAACATGACTAAATGTAAATGTAGAAATAGAGATTCCTGATGAAAATTACAAACATACGTTTTATCATTTTCGATAATTGTGTGAATATGATTTTTACTAATTAGTAAAAACATATCTTTTAATGTGGTTGTTTCTGTTGATTGTTTATTATTTTCGGTTTTTAGATATGTGAATTTAATATTTAAGATTTTTCCGATGTTTTTTAGTATAAATACCAACTCGTTTAATTTTTCTAGTTTTATTAAATTATCCAATTTTGTATTTTCATAATCGACATCTTTATATTTTTTTAATTCTTCAAATATTGACAATATATTTTTTTTAATATCATCTTCAGAATTATCTTCTGAATATGAATTAAATAAATTCCTAACTAATATTTCTATGTGTTCGATGTATGTGGACATTTGTAAGTATGGTGTTGTTTGATGAATAGTTTAAAATGATAAAAAATCAATTTTTTTTGTATAAAAAAATTTTCGGATTATTTTTAGAAATATCATTTAAAAATTATTTTGGAATAATTTTTAATTAAAACATTATTAATTAATTTTTTTTGTATAAAATTTTTTACATATATTATTTTTTATACCACATATTATCTCATATATAATATTACATATGATTATAATAACTGATATTATTATCATTAGGAATATTACAATTTCAATAGTCATAAAAAGTCTAAAAACAGTGTCTTTATCTATATCCGATAATATTAAAAAAAACACAAATGAAACAAATAAAATGATATAAATTATTAAATATTTGATGAAAGAGCAACAACAGGATAAAACAGGATTTGCCATTTTTTAGGTATTTGTAAAAAAATTAAAATGTATTCATTTATGATTTTAAATTTCATTTTTTTTTATTATAAATTACGGTGTCGTTATTTTTTTGGATAATATTTCAATTTGTTTATTATTATCATCGATAATGGTTTTTGTGTTGTTTCTTATTTGAATCGAAATATTTGATATTTCTTTGGCTGGTGGAAAATATAATGATATCCAATATTTGGAAGCATCGATTTGCATTTGTCTTCTCATTTGATAAACATCACCATAATAGTTTTGATCCTTAATAAATCCAACAATTTCATTAATACTTTTAACTTGTTTGTTAGCAATATTATTATTTAAATAGATAATTGGATCAATAAAACTTTTTGGAATTATAAAATTGGGAAGGAGATCAATAATATGATATTTTTTGTCTTTCTTGTGAATTTCCACTAAGGTATTTTCCATATTTTTCATTATTTCGATATATTTTTTATCATTTTCATTGTATTTAAATTTTCTACATATTGCATATTTTTCCGAATTTGATTTTCTGCTTGATAATGGTTTGGCAAGAATAATTTCTTCATACATTGTGCTTAATATATATAATAATTTTACAGAAGTGTTAGTATAAGTTTCAAAAAATTTTATTACAGTATTTCCACCCTTTTTTTGTATTTTACATGTTTGGACTATTTGTGAATATAATAATCTGAAAATTTCTTGTTCTTGCGTATTTTCATTTTCCCAATTAATACCACCGTCTGCTGTTACTAAATTTGCACGGTTTTTCCCCATTTGACCACCGAATAATCTTATAGTTTTTGGATCAGTTAAATCACCATTATCTTTATCAGGTGATGATCCTGCAACTTGACTTGGATAGGTCTTATGCATAAATAATCTTTGTGGTTTTTCTTTTTCGTAATATCTTGTGAAAGTTTTATCAAGATCTTCAACATGATCATCTTGATCTTCTGGATGTAAAGTAATAACATAATATTTATCATTTTTGCTCTTATTGGAAAATTTGTCTCTATAAGAAATTGTAGCTTGTACAAACCCACCACTACCATCTGCCAAATGTGCAGAAACAAAATTTTCATTATTTATATCAATTAAATCAAACATGAATAATAATTCCCACAACTTAAAGAAACCTCTACTTAAAATATCTGGGGCTCCCGATTTTCCAATGTTAAAATATGTTTTACTAACATTGTCAATATCTTCCGAATAGTTATCAACTCTTCTTTCAAATAAATTCATAACTCTAAAAACTTTTTTTTTATTTTTAAATTCATTTACAATTTCCATTTTATTTTTTTGTGCATGCAAAAAATGTTGGAAACCATATGCAGTTTTTGGATAATCAATATTTAATGAAAATATTGGTTTAATATGAATATCCGTATCTTCGATTTCGGCTAATTTTACAACAATCGGTTTGTAGTCCTCAGATATTTTTTCTACATTATAAGTTGGTTGCTCTTCAGTTGGTAATAATGGATCAGCAATTGATTGTTTTGATATAGGTGCTTGTGACATAGGTTCTTCCGAAGTTTTTGATGCTTGTTCAGGAATTGGAAATATAGCTGTAGCTGGAATTATTGGTTGTGTACGTGATACTCTTGTTAAATTTGTCCTTTGAGATGGAGATAAAGATTGAGACGAACTGGAAGAATCAGTATTTGCGACATTTAATCTAGGATTATATTTAGATTTTCTTGCATTTTTATTATAGTTCATAAAAATTATGAATTACTATAATATATTTATATAATTTTATGTGATTTAAAAAAAAAAAATCATTTTTTTTTTTCATGATAAAAAAATTATAATATTTATTTGATCTTGTTTTAATTAATAATTTGACAGATTACTAAAATTAAAAATTTGTCAAAATTATAAAAAATATTATATAGAATCAACCATTATGTTTAATGTTATTTGAGTAAGATAATTTATCTTCCAATGTTTCTTTATATTTTTGAACTGAATCAAACTCGTACAAATCCTTATACAAATGTATTTTGACATTCATAGCATAAATAGGAAAAAATCTCTTATATAAATTTAATCCTTTAATTGAAAAAATTCTAATTTTATTCCCAGTTTTTTCATGGATTTTAAACGTACCAAGTTTAATTTCATTAAGTTTGGTTGGATTTTCATTAGTTGTTCCTTCTGGAAATATAAGAATATTTTCACCAATTTTTAAATGTTCTTCACATTTACGATAAAAATCTTGAACTGAAGCTTTATTTGTAGTAGAATTACGATCAACAAATTTAATTGTAATTACTTTCATTTGATCTACGGTAGTTCCAAATATAGGTATTTTACGAAAATAGTCATCCATAACTCCACGAATTATGATTTTCTTTTTGGCTTTAGCCAGAAAATATCCTATGAAAAAGAAGTCAATGTAACTAACATGATTCGACACATATATAACTCCTCTATCATTAATATTAGATTTGACATCAAAGTATAGACCAGTGCATTCAATATTTATCCAACTCATACAATCCAATATTAATTTGGAAAATGATGTCAGAATTTCATATTTTTTTTCATCTTTAATATATTTTCCAAAAAATTTAAAAGAATATGTTATTATAACGAATGAGGGGAAAAACAAAAGAAATAAAAGCACTAGATAAATAGATCTGAGAAAAATCAATATTTTGGTGTCACTTTTAAATTGAGAAATAAACTTTAGGAACACATAATGTAATGAACTTTTAAAATCACCAAAATAATACATATTTGTTCAAGGTCTAATTGGTTTTATATTACCTAGTTTCCAAAATATTTTTACCTTCAATTTTTATAGCTGATTTTGAAAAATATAATATTTTTATTTTCGTATTAAAACTATAATTTGACATATTTTAATATTGTAATATTAAATTAATTTCTTAAATATTTAAATTTATTACTATTCATAAAAGTCATCTTCCCGCCTCCGACGGTTCGCTAAAGCGAAGCATCTCCGATGCAAATTAATTTAAAATAAAATTATTTATAGATGCATGTTCCCACCTTCGGTGGCTAGCTAAAGCGAGGCATCTTCGATGCACTATTGTAAAAATAAAATAATAACAAAAATTTGCATCGAAGATGCTTTGCGAAGCAAACCAGCGTAGCTGGGAAGAACTTTTTTTTTTTAAATAAAGGTATTATCATTATGTTTCCAAATTTTATGTGTAGACATATTTAAAATCTTTTATTATATTTTTTTGTGTGCAATTATTTTTAAGATCATGTTTATTAAAACCAAATGTGTTTTTAGACATTAGCATCCAAAAATATTTCTTAAGTATAATCTAAATATTATTATAAAAAAAATTTTTCATTTAGGATATTGCACCTCCCGCCGCGCAATGCCGGTAACTTGAGGATTTTATAGATCATTTACGTTGTTTTTTTTTTATTTTTTTCCATTTTTCCAAAAATTATTTTAAAACATTAATAATATTATATTTTCGTTTTTCTAG
>Ga0065721_10053328_pt1 | contig 10118 bp, 8 predicted proteins | sample Mesricmetagenome_FD_59108 | JGI IMG/M metagenome (GOLD analysis project Ga0065721, IMG submission 59108) | Mesophilic microbial community from rice straw/compost enrichment Sample: eDNA_1 v2 (version 2) | ecosystem: Engineered > Solid waste > Grass > Composting > Bioreactor | place: USA: Davis... | reverse complement strand
CTTGGCTGCAGGGGGTGTCTTTATATTTATATAGGAGATTATTTGAACAGCCGCGAGCGCTTGTTGTTTCGATACTTGTACCAGTAGTCGCCGTTCTCGTCTTTAAATACTCGGATGCCTATGATCTTGAAGGGGGTCCAAATCTCAGAGAATATTAAATAGCCGGCCATTCACTAACCTCCTAAAAATGAGTTATATGATTCTTGCATTGAATTATGTTCCTAACAAAAATCTCATACTTTTATAATACCAAAGATTGGATGCTAAAAACAATAGTTTATAGGACCTTTAGATCAAATTTACATGACCAAAGTATTGATTATAGGCCAATATATTGTGCATTTCCATTTCCTTCATAGATCTGATACAATTACAGACCAGAGAAAGAATGAGGGCGGATCGGATCGTGTCGTGTCGAAGGAGTGCTGAAGAATAATGTTAAGCAAGGATAGAAAATCTACTATAATATGGTTTATTGTCGCTTTTTGTTGGATTTTTTTTATTTTTACATTATCCTCTGAATCGTATAATCAACAGTCGATCAAACCGACGTTAAATAAATGGGTAACGAAAGATCAGTTAGCAGACTTTCTGCCGGATACCTCGATTACGTATCATGGCAGTACGGTTGTAGCGAAGCAGGACCCTTATGGGTTCGTGGAGTTCTTTTTCCGCAAAGGGGCCCATGTGTTCATGTATGCGGTACTGGCAGCGGCACTCTATATGCTGATCCGTCATTTGATGGCCCGCAGACAGATGGTGCTGCCGGTCATTATGGCGCTGATCTTGACGGGCGGGACGGCCGCGCTGGATGAGCGGAATCAGTTAAGCTCGGTGGGACGGACCGGGAATCCGACGGATGTCCTTGTAGATCTGACAGGAGCCTGTATTGGCCTGATCGTCTGCATCCTCATCAATTACCGGCTTGAGCGCAGACGCCGCCGGCCGGAATACCGGTTCGTCAGAAAGTTCTAAACGGTCGTATGGATAGCAGCAGCCTTTCGCGGTTTGAAGCGGAGGGCTGTTGTTTTTGCCGGAAATGGTTATGCTGGGAATAAAGAGTTTACTTGGGGAGTGTGTACGATAGCTGTGAATGGTGCTGGTGCTAATAACTTAACGCTTCATACGGATAAATATCAGCTGAATATGATGTATGCCCATTGGAAGAATGGCACGGCTGAGGAAGGTGCAGTATTCGAGGCATTCTTCCGCAAGCTGCCGTTCGGCAACGGATATGCGGTCTTCGCCGGGCTGGAGAGAATTGTGGAATATATCCGGCATCTCTCGTTTGGTGAAGAGGAGCTTGCCTATCTGGCGAAGCAGGAGGAGAATTATGATCCGGCTTTCCTGGAGCGCCTCCGCGGGTTCCGCTTCAAGGGGACGATGTATGCGGTGGAAGAGGGCTCGCTTGTCTTCCCGAATGAACCGATTGTCCGGGTGGAGGGAACGATCTTCGAGACGCAGCTGGTGGAGACTGCGCTGCTGAATTTCATGAACTACCAGACGCTGATCGCGACCAAAGCCTCGCGGATCAAGCAGGTAGCGGCAGGCGATATTCTGCTGGAGTTCGGAACACGTCGGGCGCAGGAAGCGGATGCGGCAGTATGGGGAGCGCGCGCTGCGTATATTGCAGGCTTCCATGCAACTTCTAATATGCATGCCGGCATGTTGTTTGGTATCCCGACGAAGGGGACGCATGCGCATTCCTGGGTGCAGGGACATGAATCCGAAGAGGAAGCCTTTCTGGCGTATGCCAGGGCTTTGCCGGATGGCGTAACTCTCCTGGTGGATACGTATGATACGCTGAGAAGCGGGGTGCCCAATGCGATTAAGACGGCACGCTGGCTGGAGAGTATTGGCAAGCGTCTGGGCGGGATTCGGCTCGACAGCGGCGACCTTGCGTATCTGTCCAAGGAAGCGCGCAAGCTGCTTGATGCCGCAGGGCTGCAGGATGCGAAGATCGTTGCTTCCAATGATCTGGATGAGACGCTGATCTTCAACCTGAAGGCGCAGGGCGCCAAGATTGATACATGGGGTGTCGGCACGCAGCTTATTACGGCAGCCGATCAGCCGTCGCTTGGCGGGGTGTACAAGCTGACTGCCCGCAAGTGCAACGGAGAATATATCCCGGTGATCAAGATTTCGGGCAATCCGGAGAAGGTCTCCGCTCCCGGCAAGAAAGACGTATACCGGATTATGAATAAGGCAACAGGGCTGGCCGAAGCGGATTATATTGCGCTGCATGAGGAGACCAATATGCAGCAGGGCGAGCGGATCAAGCTGTTTGATCCGGTTCATCCGTATATCCATCGGTATGTGACAAGCTACGAGGCGGTGCCGCTATTAAAGCCGATTGTGCTGGACGGCGAGATCGTGTACAAGCTTCCGCCTCTGGAGGAGATCCGCAGCTACCATGAACAGCAGCTTCGCTTGTTCCGGCCGGAGCTGCTTCGCAAGCTGAATCCGGATCTGTACCCGGTTCATCTGAGCGAACAGGCATGGCAGCTGAAGATGGAGCTGATCAAGGCGCATCAGGAGTAACCGTGACCGGCAGCGCTGTACAGGCATGACTTAGCCATGCGAGAAGCGCTGCCGGTATTTGCGCGGAGAGATGCCCTCGTACTTGGCGAAGCAGGAGGTAAAGTAAGCGGCGGAGTTGAAGCCGACCTCCTCGGCCACCCTTGCGATTGTATCGTTCGTCTGCAGGAGCAGCAGCTTCGACTGCTGAATCCGGAAGCGCAGCAGGAAGTCGAACGGCGAGCAGCCGAATTCCTTCTGCATACATCTGGCGATGTAGACCGGGTGAAAGTTGATGCTCTCGCCAAGCTGCTGCGCTTTAATATCCTCGCGGTAATGCTTTCTTAAATAGGAGGCCGCAAGCTCGGCGCAATGCGCGGTTGGCGTTGAGCCCTGCATCTCGATGGAGGCGGACAGCTGCTCGATAACCTCCTGGAACAGAATCTGCTGCTTCCAGCTGACGCTGCTCAGATGATTGCCGTGACCAAGCTCCATCAGCTGCTGGATCTGCTCGATCATCTTGGCCGGCTGAAGCAGTCTGGTGTATTGCGGTACCTGTTTGATGAAAGTTTGTGTAGTGAAAATTTGGGGATTTAATCCATGCGGTTCCCGGCCCTGAATAATCCGGGGGGCATATTCCTCGGAAGTGGCCCACCGTCCTGTTGTCTGGAAATGAACCCAGTAATAGGCGGAGGGCTCTTCGCATTCTTTTGTCGCATAATGATGATCCTCGGGCCCCAGGATAAGCGCCTCGCCAGCCCGTACCTCAAACGTTGCCTCGCCTTCCCCCATAAAGAGACAGCCCTGTGTCACGACGAGCAGATCGAATACTCCAATCCGGTAACGGCCGGGATGCTTGAACCCGGCAGACGCATTCGTATAGCCCGATGCAATATAGTGCGGAAGCGGCGGAACGGTAAAATGAAAAAGTGTCATATTAGCACCTTTTTGCACCTCTAATGGAGGTTTGATTTTTGAAAGTTTCGGTTGTAAAACTGATACAATATCCGAAGTATAGCATCTATAATATGAAATTGACATGACTATTATAAAGGCGTATTTGGTTGCCGTTTACATCTTTATCGGCTGCAGCATGTGTACGCACGGGAGGATTATAAAATGCAAAAGCGTGAACGAAATAAGTTTTCGCTATGGATGCTTGCATGGCCGATATTTATTGAGTTATTTCTGCAATTTCTGTTGGGGGCAGCTGATACCCTGCAGGTCAGCAAGATCTCGGATGATGCGGTGGCGGTGGTCGGATTCTCGACGCAGCTGTTCAGTGCCTTGATGACCTTGTTCATGACGGTGGCGAGCGGGGCAGGTATTCTAATCGCGCAGCGGATTGGCTCGCGCAGGCAAGAGGATGCCCGGACGATTGCGATTATGGCGGTGAAGGTCAGCGCGATTATTGGACTTGGGATCAGCGTACTCTTGTACCTGCTGCCGGAGCAGATCGCTTCGATTCTGCAGCTGCCGGATGAATTAATGCCGCTGGCCAAGACTTATATCTCTATTGTTGGCGGCGGAATGGTGCTGGTAGCCGTAATGGCCGCATTGAGCAATGCCATTCGGAATACGGGCAATACGAAAGGTCCGATGTATACCGCGATTGGCATGAATGTCATTCATGTCGGAATGAACTACGCGTTTATTTTCGGCAAATTCGGATTCCCGGAATGGGGGCTTAAAGGGGTCGCGATCTCAACGGATATTAGCCGCTTGCTTGCGGTTGTTGTACTCCTGATTATGTTCCTGGGGGCCTTCGAGCGTCAGATTACGCTCCGTGACTTCAGGCTGTTCGACCGCAAGCTGTTCAAGGAAATTCTGAAGATTGGCTGGCCGCTTGGCATTAATATGTCATGCTGGGTGTTCTCCCAGCTCTTGATCTATACCTACATCGCGAGGCTTGGCGCGGTTGAGCTGTCGGCACGTACGTATATGAATACATTGGAATCCTTCTGCTTCATGCTTGGTTATTCGCTGGCGCTGGCGCTGCAGATTCAGATTGCCCATCTGTACGGGGCAGGCAAGGTGCAGGAGGCTTATAAAAACTCTTATCGCGCATTATGGATCGGGCTGGCGATTGTGACGGTGAATGCGCTGGTGCTGTATCTGATCGGCGGCAAGCTGCTCGGGATCTTCACGAAGGACCCGGAGATTATTGCCATGGGCATATCGCTGCTCGGGATGAACCTGCTGCTGCAGCCGGGCAAGATGCTGAATATGGGCATTGGCAATGCGCTGAACGCCGTTGGGGATACCCGCTTTGTCATGTGGACCTCAATTACTTCGATGACCTTGATCGCAACCGTTCTTTCTTATATATTTGGGATAACTCTGGGTTGGGGGCTTGTTGGTATCTATGCATGTATGATCATGGATGAATATATCCGCGGCTTATGGGTGCTGAAGCGTTGGAGACAGAAGCAGTTCATGAAGAAGGCAGAGCAAAAGGCGCCTTCCAGTCCGCCTAACAGCAGCGGCGGCAGCACTGGCGCAACATTGGAGATGTAAGAGATATCAGACGGGGGTTACGGGATTTATGTTAATTATGAATGAGAAGATAAAGGCAATCGAGGTACGGCTCACGGGGCTTGACGGTGAATCGCTTGGGATCGTATCGCGGGAAGAGGCGCTTCATATGGCGAAGCAGCTGAAGGTGGATCTCGTCTGCGAATCGCTGATGAGCAGCCCGCCGCCATGCAAGCTGATTGTACGCGGCGGCGCGAAGCAGCAGGCCAGCCAGCAGAAGCGCGCGGAGAAGACGAAGGAGCAGCCTGCAAAGGTGAAGGAGCTGCGGCTTGGCGTGGATATCGAGCAGCATGATTATGAGACCAAGCAGCGGCAGGCGGTGAAGCTGCTGGAATCCGGCAACGCGGTTCAGCTTGTCATCCGCATTCAAGGCAAGGAGGGAGCCAGAGCGAAAGAGCTTCTGGAGCAGCTTCTAACAGACCTTAAGCCTTACGGGCAAAAGCAATCCGGTATTCAGCTCAGCGGCAAGCAGGCAGCGGTTCAAGTGAACCCGAATTAATTGACAGTCTTGCCCATCCCATATATGATAATGGTTATCAACTAGAGCATAAGGCTGCGCCTTCCATAGAAGGAGCAGCCTGCTATTTTTAGAAAAGGAGATTGAAATGCTTAAGAAGTTTTTTGCATATTACAGGCCTTATCGTAAGCTGTTTCTGCTTGACTTCGGCTGCGCGGTCATCCTGGCGGTTCTGGAGCTTCTCTTTCCGCTGGCGGTCAGCCATGTTATTGATACACTTCTTCCGGAAGGGAATCTGAAGTATATCATTGGCGCCTGCGCGATTCTGCTCGCGGTCTATGTGCTGAATACGTTCCTGTCCTTTGTCGTGACGTATTGGGGGCATATGCTTGGCATCAATATCGAGACGGATATGCGCAAGAAGCTGTTCGATCATGTCCAGAAGCTGAGCTTCCGCTTCTTCGATAATACGAAGACGGGCCATCTGATCTCGCGTATGACGAATGATCTGTTCGAGATCGGGGAAGTTGCGCATCATGGTCCGGAGGATATGTTCATCGCCGTTATGACCCTGATTGGCGCATTTGGTATTATGGCGTATATTAATCTGCCGCTGACGATCATGACGTTTATCGTCGTGCCGATTATTCTGGTGCTTGTTCTTTTCTTCAATGGAAAAATGACGAAGGCTTCCCATCGTTTGTTTGGCGACATGGCGGACTTTAACGCCCGCGTAGAAGATACCGTTGGCGGTATCCGCGTCGTTCAGGCTTTCTCGAACGAGAAGCATGAGAGCAAGCTGTTCGCAGGCAACAACAGCCGTTTCCGCCAAGCGAAGCTGATCTCGTACAAAATCATCGGTCTTAACTCGTCCATCACCTACATGCTGATGAGACTTGTTACGCTGTTCGTCTTGCTTGCCGGTACTTGGTTCGTTATTAACGACAATCTGCATTACGGGGAATTCGTTGCGTTTGTCCTGATGACGAATATTTTCTTCAAGCCGATCGAGAAGATTAATGCCGTTATTGAAAGCTATCCGCGCGGGATCGCGGGCTTCCGCCGTTATGTGGAGCTGCTCGAGACCGAGCCGGATGTAGCCGACGCGTCTGGCGCGAAGGAAGTTAACCGTCTGCATGGCGATATTGTATACCGCAATGTGACGTTTGGTTATGAAGGCGAAGCGAAGGTGCTCGAGAATATCAGCCTGTCGATCAAGGCAGGAGAGACGGTAGCCTTTGTTGGTCCGTCCGGCGCCGGCAAAACAACGCTATGCAGTCTGCTGCCGCGCTTCTATGAGGTTGACGGGGGCAGTATCTCCGTAGACGGTCACGATATCCGCGAGTTGAAGCTGGAATCGCTCCGCAAGCAGATCGGGATTGTGCAGCAGGATGTATTCCTGTTCGCCGGCACGATCCGCGAGAATATTACGTACGGCAAGCTTGGCGCATCGGATGCCGACATTATGGAGGCCGCGCGCCGTGCCAGACTGGAAGAGTTCATTCAGTCTCAGCCTGACGGCCTCGATACGGTTGTCGGGGAGCGCGGCGTGAAGCTGTCCGGCGGCCAGAAGCAGCGGATGGCGATTGCCCGTATGTTCCTGAAGAACCCGCCGATCCTTATCCTGGATGAGGCGACCTCGGCTCTTGATACCGAGACCGAGCAGGCGATTCAGCAGTCGCTCGCCGAGCTGTCGCAAGGCCGGACAACGCTGGTTATTGCGCATCGTCTGGCGACGATCAAGAACGCCGACCGCATTGTGGTTGTAACGGAGAACGGCATTACCGAGGAAGGCCGTCATGAGGAGCTTGTTGCAACAGGAGGCATCTACAGCCGCCTGCATCAAGCGCAATTTGGAGCTGTATAAGTGAACGGAAGTAATCCCCCCGCGAGAACTCGCGGGGGATTTTTTATCTTATAAGAATTTATAAATTTTTTGTTATAAACATGGCTTAGAATTCTCCGGATTGAAACGCGCTTCGCCAAGGACGGCGAGAGCCGTTTCTGAGCTGCTTTCGACCCAAGTGGGCTGATACCGTTGGATGGAGTCCATTATAAGGATAGTTACTGGGGGTTAGCGCATCATTCTGCTGGAATAAATCCAACGTAGAAGGATGGCGGGACTGTAACTAACGGGTTACTTGGCTATTCGCCCCGCCCCCCTGCTGACTCTTATTCTATCTAACTGACCGCTACTGCTGCTGCTCAGATGCTGCTCCCCCTAACTTACGTTGCACGAAATGCAGCATATTGGCCCAGAATGGTGGGTGAAGGCGGGATATGCTGCACAGAATGCAGTATATTTCGCCGAAACGAGCCCAAATCGGCTCATTCGTCTGAATATCCTGCATTCCATGCAGGATATTGCTCATTATGGAGCCTAAACGCTTTAATATGCTGCAATAGGTGCAATGTAGAGGGGGGAGGACCGTTAGCCAGCTAGTAGTCAATCCCATACATGAGCTCAAACGCTTCATTATGCTGCATGATGAGCAGCATAGGCGGGAGGCTCGAAAGAGGAGATACCGAGGAAATAGTCCGTCAGTTGGATGCGATGGATGATGGGGTCCCTACTGCTTCTGCCACAATTCCAATGTGAGGCATGCATGGGCGTTATGACGCCAGAGTAATACAAAAGCGTTCACGGATACGAATACAGAATAGAAAATACAAAAAGCAACGGAACGTAAGGAAACTCCTCTCCTAACACTCCGTTGCTTCGTATATTCAAAAGCAGCAGTGCGAACTTAAAGGACGCCGTAAGGCGTTGTTCTTACATGGAATTAGTAAGTCAGACTTAAATACCGGTTCATGTGTTTATTATGCGAGAGATAGAGGATGATGACTGACAAGAGCAGGGAAGAGAGGAGCGTTAATGTGAAGTACATCATGCTGTGAGCCGCTGGATCAATAATCTCGGCATACAAGAGGAGAAAGAGACCATGCGAGCAATAGATTAAGGTGCTGCTGTCGCGGAAGATTTTATAGTCGAGACTAGAGGCAGGCAGCTTCATATTCCGGATGCTATGAAACAGGAAGAAGGAAGCAGGGACCAGGGAGAGCAGCATATTGAAGTCCCGCGGTTCTGAATAGAGCTTCAGGAAGGATACCTCCCCAATAAGCAGGACCAGCGATAACAGGAACAGACAGAAGGACCGTATCGGCTTAAGAGTAAAGCTGCTCTCATACTGGTATGCGCCTAAGGAGAGGAACAGGAGCCCGAAGAACAGCCCGTTGCGGGTCGTAAGGAATAGACCGAAATAATCAGACAAGAGTGGCGACAGAATAGAGGAATCTTGGATAAAGCCATAGTAGGAGTCGCCTAATAAACCGATGAGATATAGAACAGCAGCAATGATGACGATATTTCGGATGGAGAGGAACTTTTGCCCGTAATAGAACAGAATGGCTGCCGCTATTAACGAGGGAAAATACCATAAATGATAATGCGAGCCTGCAAATACGGCATCCTGGAGGTAATGGATGAGGCTGCGATGGACTGACAAGAAGCTGTTGATGTCCCAATACATGTACACCAGGGTCCAGAGCAGATATAACAGGCCTATTCTTTTCAAGTATTTGATGAGGTAGGACCGTCCATTGCTGCGGGATTTGAGCTTGGAATAAAGCAAGTATCCGGATGTCATGAAGAAGAACGGAACGGCAAGTCTCGCCACCGATTGTACGAGCAGGAAGTTCATCTCTTTACTGATGGAGGACAGAGGGTTGGCATGAATGCATACAACGAGTATGGCCGCCAGAAATTTCATCAGATCTATTGCATCAAATCTCCCGCTAACGCCGACATTGCTGCCGGGCGTACTACTGTCTTTCACAGGCATCTCCCCTATAGTAGATTTTGAATCTATCATAGCAATATTTTACTTTTAATGTAAGGATATTGAATTAAAAAAATGCCTCGACTTCCGGTTTCGGCCGTTTCGCTTTCCTGGGCTGTCTTATAGGGTATCTGCACTTGCTGCAAAGAAATACCCGTTTAAACAAATTATGATATAGTGTGGTTGTTCCAAATCTAACATGAGCAGGTGAAAGTGATGGATGAGAGAGAGGTCCCCTATATCAAGCGGTTATTCGGTTGGAATACGCTGCGCGGTCAGCTGTACTGGACGCTGCTGATCAGCTCCGTTATACCGCTGGTCCTGGTCGGTATACTGACGGTGTATTCGATTTACAATATTTTGTACAACAAGATCGAGAAGGGCATTGAGCAAAATCTGCAGCGGGTAAGCGGCTCTCTGGAGGAAACATTAGAGAACCTGTATGACGTGTCCCAGCAGATGTCTTATCAGGGCTTTGTGGGGCAGGATGTGGAAGCGCTGCAGACCAGTGAGGACAACTATGAGAAATCCCAGCTCGTTGCCGCTATTCAACGCAATATGGGAATTCTTAACGCCTCGAATCCAACGATTGGACTCGTTTTTTATTATAATACGGCCACCGGAGAGATTCAGTATAACAATTATATTACGAGGGAGCTGCATCCCGATTTCGACGCTTTGCCGAAGCTCTCCGTCAATTCCGATCATGTCTTCCACGGCCCGCATCTAACGCTTTATAAATACAACGATATATCGGTATTCTCCATTGT
>Ga0065721_10053322_pt1 | contig 10118 bp, 6 predicted proteins | sample Mesricmetagenome_FD_59108 | JGI IMG/M metagenome (GOLD analysis project Ga0065721, IMG submission 59108) | Mesophilic microbial community from rice straw/compost enrichment Sample: eDNA_1 v2 (version 2) | ecosystem: Engineered > Solid waste > Grass > Composting > Bioreactor | place: USA: Davis... | reverse complement strand
CAGGCGTCCTGCGTCGCGTCGCCGAGGTCGGCCGCGACCGCGGCGGCGCCTTCGATGCGGGCCAGTTCGCCGCCATTGGCATCAGCCGCCCCATCGGCCGTCCCGTCCGCCGACGTCGCGCCCTGCGCCGCGCTGCGCGCCTGGATGCGCCACATCTCGGCATAGCGTCCGTCGGCGCGCATCAGCTCGGCATGCGTGCCGCGCTCGACGATGCGGCCGCGGTCCATCACCAGGATCTGGTCGGCATGCACCACGGTGGACAGGCGGTGCGCGATCAGCAGCGTGGTGCGGTTCTGCGCGAGCCGCATCAGTTCGGCCTGGATCGCCTGCTCGGTGCGCGAGTCCAGCGCCGAGGTGGCTTCGTCGAAGATCAGGATCGGCGGGTTCTTCAGCAGCGTGCGCGCGATCGCCACGCGCTGCTTCTCGCCGCCCGACAGCTTCAGCCCGCGCTCGCCGACCGGCGTGTCGTAGCCCTGCGGCAGCTCGCGGATGAAGGCGTCGATCTGCGCGGCGCGCGCGGCCTCGATGACCTCCTCGCGGCTCGCGCCCGGGCGGCCGTAGGCGATGTTGTAGTAGATGCTGTCGTTGAACAGCACCGTGTCCTGCGGCACGATGCCGATCGCGCGGCGCAGGCTGTCCTGCGTCACGGTGCGGATGTCCTGGCCATCGACCAGCACCGCGCCGCTGCCGACGTCGTAGAAGCGGAACAGCAGCCGCGCCAGCGTCGATTTGCCCGAGCCGCTATGGCCCACCACCGCGGTGGTGGTACCGGCCGCGATCGTGAAATCGACATCGTCGAGGATGCGCCGGTTGCTGTCGTAGCCGAAGCCGACATGGCTGAAGCGCACCTCGGCGCCCTGCACGGCCAGCGGGCGGGCATCGGGCGAATCCGCGACTTCCCGGTTGGTGCCCAGCAGCACGAACATCCGATCCATGTCCGTGGTGGCCTGCTTGATCTCGCGGTAGATCACGCCGAGGAAATTGAGCGGGATGTACAGCTGGATCATCAGCGTATTGACCAGCACCAGGTCGCCCAGCGTCAGCACGCCCTCGGCCACGCCGACGGTGGCGCGCCACAGGATCAGGATCAGGCCGATCGCGATGATGGCCTGCTGGCCGAAGTTCAGCAGCGACAGCGAGTTCTGCGAGCGGATCGCGGCGGTCCGGTAGGTGCGCAGGTTCTCGTCGTAGCGCGCGGCCTCGTACGCCTCGTTGCCGAAGTACTTGACGGTCTCGAAGTTCAGCAGCGAGTCGATCGCCTTCTGGTTGGCGCGCGAATCGAGCTCGTTCATCTTGCGGCGGAAGTGCGTGCGCCATTCGGTCACCACCACCGTGAAGACGATATAGGCGAGCAGCGCGCCGCCGGTGATCGCGGCGAACCAGATGTCGTAGTGCAGCAGGAAGAAGCCCATCACCAGGGCCATCTCGACCAGCGTGGGCAGGATGCTGTACAGCGAATACGAGATCAGCGACTGGATGCCGCGCGTGCCGCGCTCGATGTCGCGGCTCATGCCGCCGGTCTGCCGGTCCAGATGGAAGCGCAGCGACAGGCTGTGCAGATGGCGGAACACCTGCAGCGCGATCTCGCGCACCGCGCTCTGCGTGACCTTGGAGAACAGGATCTCGCGCAGCTCGGTAAACAGCGTGGTCGACAGCCGCAGCAGGCCGTAGGCGACGATCAGCCCGGCCGGCACCGCCAGCAGCGCGCGCGGATCGCCGGGCGCAATGTTCATCGCGTCGATCAGGCGCTTCATCAGCACGGGCACGCCCAGGTTGGCGGCCTTGGCGGCCACCAGGCAGGTGAGCGCCAGCATCACGCGCCACTTGTAATGCCACAGATAGGGAAGCAGGTTGCGCACGGTCTGCCAGTCGCTGCGCTGGCCGCGCGCGCCGGAGAACAGCGGCGAGGACGGGGCCGTGGGGGCAGGCTCGTCCGTCGTGGAGTAGCGTCGCATACGTTAGAATTCGGGCGAATGTGCGATTGTCGCAGAGTTCGGGGCGAGGGGTTTTCCGCCTGTGTTTCCGCTGTATTGCCCCTGTATTGCCCCTGTATTGCCCTGCACGCGCCCGGCTTTTCCTTCTGCCCCGCCCCGTTTTGGACCGGCCCTGATTCGGGCCCATGAACCGGGCTTGTTGAAGGGGCCTATGGATCTGGCCCATGAACTCGGCCTGTGAATCGGCCCCTACTGCCCTTGCTGCCCCTGCTGCCTTCCGGATTGACCATGAGCGAACCCCAGACCCTGTCGTCCCTGCCTCCCGGCAAGAACCCCGCGCTGCGCGTGGTGCCGATGCCCGCCGATGCCAACGTGCACGGCGACGTGTTCGGCGGCTGGATCATGGCGCAGGTCGACATCGCCGGCTCGATTCCCGCGGTCGAGCGCGCGCAGGGCCGCGTCGCCACGGTGGCGGTCAATTCCTTCCTGTTCAAGCATCCGGTGTTCGTCGGCGACCTGGTCAGCTTCTATGCCGACATCGTGAGGACGGGGCGGACCTCGATCACCGTCGAGGTCGAGGTCTATGCGCAGCGGATGCGCCATAGCAACGAGATCGTCAAGGTCACCGAGGCCACGCTGACCTATGTGGCGACCGACGAGGAACGGCAGCCGCGGGTGCTGCCGAAGGTCTAGGACGGGCGCCGCGGCATCGCGTGCGCCCCGCCCTCTCCTCCAGCTCCTCTGGGAGAAGGGCCGGGAGAAGGGGTGGCCTGCCCCCCTCCTCGATCAATTGAACCGCGAGAAGTCCGGCTTGCGCTTCTCGAAGAAGGCCGTGAAGGCCTCCTTCGCTTCGGGCGACTGCAGCAGCCGGCGGAACACCGCGCCCTCCTGCGCCATCTGCGACTCCATCTGCGCGGTATCCGTGCCCTTCATCAGCCGCTTGGTTTCCCGCAGCGACGACGCCGGCAGCGCCGCCAGCTTGCGCGCCTGCGCCAGCGCGAAGTCGTGCAGCTCGGCGCCGGCCACCACGCGGGTCACCAGGCCGATCTGCTGCGCCTCCTGCGCACTGAACGGCTCGCCCAGCAGCAGCTTCTCGGCCGCGCGCTGGTAGCCGGCCAGGCGCGGCAGCAGCAGGCTCGACGCGGCTTCCGGGCACAGCCCCAGCTGCACGAACGGTAGCGAGAAGCGCGCGCCCTCGGCCGCATAGACCAGGTCGCAATGCAGCAGCAGCGTGGTGCCGATGCCCACCGCCGGCCCGCTGACCGCCGCCACCAGCGGCTTGGCGGCATGGCTGATCTCGTGCAGGAACTGGAACACCGGCGCCTTGGCGGCATCCTCCTCGCTGCTCGGCGGCCGCTTCAGGAAGTCTTCCAGATCGTTGCCCGCGGTAAAGATCTCGTCCTTGCCGCGGATCACGATCGCCCGCACGGCGTCGTCGGTGGCCGCCGCGCGCAGCGCGTCGGCCATCTGCTGGTACATCGCCGCGGTGATCGCGTTCTTCTTGTCCAGGCGGTCGAACTCGATGGTCAGCACGCCTTGCTCGATGCGGGTCAGGATGCTCATGGTGTCTCCTTGGTGGTCGGTGTTCTCGTCGATGTTCTTGGCCGTGTTCCCGGCGATGTTCCCCTCTGTGCCGCCGCGACGGGAACCGCCCCGGGGGAAACGCGGTTCCCCGGAGCGGCTTCCCGGGGCAATCCCTGGGCACGCCCTCTCGTCAAACCCGTTCGAAGATGCCGGCGGCGCCCATGCCCGTGCCGACGCACATGGTCACCATGCCGTACTTCAGGTTGTGCCGGCGCAGCGCATGCACCACGGTGGCCGAGCGGATCGCGCCGGTCGCGCCGAGCGGGTGGCCCAGCGCGATCGCGCCGCCCATCCGGTTCAGCTTTGCCGGATCGAGGCCCAGATCGCGGATCACCGCCAGCGCCTGCGCGGCGAAGGCCTCGTTCAGTTCGATCCAGTCGAGCTGGTCCTGCGTCATGCCGGCGGCCTTCAGCGCGGCCGGAATGGCTTCCTTCGGACCGATGCCCATGATCTCCGGCGGCACGCCGCGCACCGCGAACGACACGAAGCGGGCCAGCGGCACCAGGTTGCAGGCCTTCAGGATCTTCTCGGAGACCAGGATCAGCGCGCCGGCGCCGTCCGAGGTCTGCGAGCTGTTGCCGGCGGTCACGCTGCCCTTGTTGGCGAACACCGGGCGCAGCTTCGCCAGCCCTTCCAGCGAGGTATCGGGACGCGGGCCCTCGTCGAGCGACAGCGTGCGGGTCTTCAGTTCGACCTCGCCGCTGGCCAGGTTCGGCAGCTTCTCGACGATCTCGACCGGCGTGATCTCGTCGGCGAACTCGCCGGCCTGCTGCGCGGCCAGCGCCTTCTGGTGCGAGGCCAGCGCGAAGGCGTCCTGGTCCTCGCGGCTGACCTGCCACTTGCGCGCGACCTGCTCGGCCGTCAGGCCCATGCCGTAGGCGATGCCCACGTTCTCGTCGCGCGCGAAGATCGACGGCGACATCGACGGCGTATTGCCCATCATCGGCACCATGCTCATCGATTCGACGCCGGCGGCGATCATCACGTCGGCCTCGCCGACGCGGATGCGGTCGGCCGCCATCGCGACGGCGCTCAGGCCCGAGGCGCAGAAGCGGTTCACGGTGATGCCGCCGACCGAGGTCGGCAGGCCCGACAGCAGCGCGCCGATGCGCGCGACGTTCAGGCCCTGCTGCGCTTCGGGAATCGCGCAGCCGACGATGGCGTCCTCGATCAGCGCCGGGTCCAGGTTCGGCACCTGCGCCAGCGCGGCGCGCAGCGTGGTGGCCAGCAGATCGTCGGGCCGGTAGTGCTTGAACGCGCCCTTGGGCGCCTTGCCGATCGGCGTGCGGGTCGCGGCAACGATATAGGCGTCTTGCAGTTGTTTCATGATCGATTTCCTCGCGTGCCGATTAGTTGCGCACCGGCTTGCCGGTCTGCAGCATGCCCATGATGCGTTCCTGCGTCTTGGGGTTGCCCAGCAGTTCGATAAAGGCGCGGCGCTCCAGCGCCAGCAGCCATTCCTCGCTGACCAGCGCGCCCGCTTCGACGTCGCCGCCGCAGACCGCCTCGGCGATGCGCGAGGCGATCAGGAAGTCGTGCGCGGAGATGAAGCCGCCGTCGCGCATGTTGACCAGCGACGCCTTGATGGTGGCGATGCCCGAGCGGCCCGCCACCGGCACCAGCTCGCCCTGCGCGGGCGGACGGTAGCCGGCCTCGTGCAGCGCGCGCACTTCGCTGCAGGCGACATGCAGCAACTCGTGCACGTTGAAGACGATCGGATCGCCCGCCTGCAGATAGCCCATCTGCCGCGCCTCGAGCGCCGAGGCCGAGACCTTGGCCATCGCCGCGTTCTGGAAGCGCTGCGTCAGGAACTGCAGATAGTTGGTGCTGCCAGCGGCCTGCGCGGCGCGCGCGGCCGCCAGCGCGGCCTCCTTCAGTCCGCCGCCGGCCGGCACCAGGCCCACGCCGACCTCGACCAGGCCGACATAGGTCTCCAGCGCGGCCACGCGCCGCGCCGAATGCAGCATCAGCTCGCAACCGCCGCCCAGCGCGATGCCGGACGCCGCCGACACCACCGGCACCGCGGCGTACTTGACGCGCATCATGCCGTCCTGGAACTTCTTGACGAAGGGCTCGACGCCCTTGGCGCCGCCCATCATGAAGGCCGGCATCGCCGCCTCGAGGTTCGCGCCGGCCGAGAACGGACCGCCCGGCGCGCCGAGCTGCAGCGAGGTCGGCTGCCACACCACCAGGCCCTTGTAGGCGCTCTCGGCCAGATCGATCGCGCGGATCAGCCCGTCGATGGTGTCCGGCCCGATCGTGTTCATCTTGCTGTTGAACGAGATCACCAGCACGTCGTCCTGGCCCTCGCAGACCCAGATCCGCACCGCGTCGTTCTGCTCGACGGTGCGGCCGGCCTTGCGCGGATCGACCGCGTCGCTGCCCTTCAACGCGGCGCGGAAGGCCTGGCGGCGATAGACCGGCAGCGCGCTGCGGCCGACGAACGACTGCGTGGCCGGCGACCACGAGCCCTGCGCCGAATGCACGCCCTGGTTGTCCGCCACCGGGCCGGCGAAGACCCACTCGGGCAGCGGCGCCTTCGACAGCGCCTTGCCGGCCTCGATGTCTTCCTTGACCCATTGCGCGACCTGCTGCCAGCCCGCGGCCTGCCAGTCCTCGAACGGACCGGAGTTCCAGCCGAAGCCCCAGCGGATCGCCAGGTCGACGTCGGCCGCCGAACCTGCGATCTGGTCGAGATAGACGGCGATGTAGTGGAACACGTCGCGGAAGATCGCCCACAGGAACTGCGCCTGCGGATTGCCCGACTCGCGCAGCAGCTTGATGCGCTCGGCCGGCTCCTTCTTCAGCATGCGCGCGACGATCTCGTCGGCCTTGCCGCCGGCGTCGACGTACTGGCCGGTCTTCGCGTCCAGCACCTTGATCTGCTTGCCTTCCTTGCGGTAGAAGCCGGCGCCGGTCTTCTGGCCCAGCGCGCCGGCATCGACCAGCGACTTGAGCACCGCGGGCGTCTGGTACACCGGCGCGAACGGATCGTCCTGCAGGTTGTCCTGCATGGTCTTGATCACGTGGGCCATGGTGTCCAGGCCCACCACGTCGGCGGTGCGGAAGGTCGCCGACTTGGCGCGGCCCAGCTTGCTGCCGGTCAGGTCGTCGACCACGTCGAACGGAATGCCGTACTTCTCGGCCTCGGCGAACACCGCCAGGATCGAGAAGATGCCGACCCGGTTGGCGATGAAGTTCGGCGTGTCCTTGGCGCGCACCACGCCCTTGCCCAGGGTCGTGGTCAGGAACGCTTCCAGGCGGTCGAGGATGGCCGGCTGCGTGGCCTCGGTCGGGATCAGCTCGACCAGATGCATGTAGCGCGGCGGATTGAAGAAGTGCACGCCGCAGAAGCGCGCCTTCAGCTCGGCGTCGAAGCCCTCGGACAGCGCGGTGATCGACAGGCCGGAGGTGTTGGTGGCGAAGATCGCATCGGTGCCCAGATGCGGGGCGACCTTCCGGTACAGGTCGTGCTTCCAGTCCATGCGCTCGGCGATCGCCTCGATCACCAGGTCGCATTCCTTCAGCAGCGCGAGGTCGTCCTCGTAGTTGGCGGCGCGGATCAGGCCGGCGTCGTCCTTCAGGCCGAGCGGCGCGGGCGACAGCTTCTTCAGGTTCTCGATGGCCCGCAGCACGATGCCGTTCTTCGGGCCTTCCCTGGCCGGCAGATCGAACAGCACCACCGGCACGCGGGCATTGACGAGGTGGGCCGCGATCTGCGCGCCCATGACGCCGGCACCCAGCACGGCGACTTTCTTGACGATGAAATTGGACATGCGCGCTCCTCGGAGGTGAGCGTTGAAATGATGGATGTCCTCGGTTGCCTTCCCTCCCCCGCCTGCGGGAGAGGGAAAACCGGGAGGATGGTCTCGGTGTCTCCGCGGTGCCTCAGAACAGCTCGGCGTCCAGCGCCATCAGCGTGCTGGCGCCGGCGCGCGCCATGCGGATCTGCGCGGCGGTCTCCGGCAGCAGCTTGGCGAAATAGAAGCGCGCGGTGGCCAGCTTGGCGGTGTAGAACTTGTCGCCGCTGCCCTGCTTCTCCAGCGCGATCTTGGCCATGCGGGCCCAGAAGTAGGCGAACACCAGGTGGCCGACCACGCGCAGGTAGGGCACCGCGGCGGCGCCGACCTCGTCGGGATTGGCCATCGCCTTCATGCCGATCTCCATCGTCAGCTTCTGCACCTTGTCGCCGAGGTCCGCCAGCGGATTGATGAACTCCTGCATCGCCTCGTTGGTGCCCTCGGCCTCGACGAACTCCTGCACGATCTTGCCGAACGCCTTCATCTTCGCGCCCATGTCGCCGAGGATCTTGCGGCCCAGCAGGTCCAGCGCCTGGATCGTGTTGGTGCCCTCGTAGATCATGTTGATGCGGGCATCGCGCACGTACTGCTCCATGCCCCATTCGGAGATATAGCCGTGGCCGCCGAACACCTGCATGCCCTCGTTGGTGGCGATGAAGGCGTTGTCGGTCAGGAAGGCCTTGATCACCGGCGTCAGCAGCGCGACCAGGTCGCCGGCCTGCTTGCGCACGGCCTCGTCCGGGTGCGACAGCTCGCGGTCGATCTGCAGCGCGGTCCAGTAGCTGAAGGCGCGGCCGCCTTCTGCGAAGGCCCTCTGCGTCAGCAGCATGCGGCGCACGTCGGGATGCACGATGATCGGATCGGCCGGCTTGTCCGGCGCCTTGGGCCCGGTCAGCGAACGCATCTGCAGCCGCTCCTTCGCGTAGGCCACCGAGTTCTGGTAGGCGACCTCGGTCAGGCCCAGGCCCTGCATGCCGACGCCAAGGCGCGCGGCGTTCATCATCACGAACATCGCGTTCAGGCCCTTGTTGGGCTCGCCGACCAGCCAGCCGCGCGCGCCGTCCAGGTTCATCACGCAGGTTGCGTTCCCGTGGATGCCCATCTTGTGCTCGATCGAGCCGCAGACGATGCCGTTGCGCTCGCCCGGATTGCCGTCGGCATCGGGAATGAACTTCGGCACCACGAACAGCGAGATGCCCTTGGTGCCCTGCGGCGCGTCAGGCAGGCGCGCCAGCACCAGATGGATGATGTTGGCCGACAGGTCGTGCTCGCCTGCCGAGATGAAGATCTTGGTGCCGGTCAGGCTGTACGAGCCGTCGTCCAGCGGTTCGGCCCTGGTGCGCAGGATGCCCAGGTCGGTGCCGCAGTGCGGCTCGGTCAGGCACATGGTGCCGGTCCACTCGCCCGACACCAGCTTGGGCAGGTAGCGCTGCTGCAGCTCGGGCGTGCCGTGCGCGTGCAGCGCCTCGTAGGCGCCGTGCGACAGGCCCGGGTACATCGTCCAGGCCTGGTTCGCCGAGTTCAGCATCTCGAACAGCGCGTTGTTGACCAGGATCGGCAGGCCCTGGCCGCCGAATTCGGGATCGCACGCCAGCGCCGGCCAGCCGGCCTCGACGTACTGCCGGTAGGCTTCCTTGAAGCCCGCCGGCGCGGTCACGACGCCGTCGCCGTGGTGGGTGCAGCCCTCGCGGTCGCCGCTCTGGTTCAGCGGGAAAATGACTTCCGAGCAGAACTTGCCGGCTTCCTCGATGACCTGGTTGATGGTGTCCGCATCGACGTCGGCATGCGGCGGCATCGCCTTGAGCTCGGCCTCGACGCCGAGCAGTTCGTGCAGCACGAATTGCATGTCGCGCAGCGGAGCGGTGTACTGGCCCATCAAGATCTCCTTGGAGTTGGCGAAGCCGCCGCGCCGCTGGTGCTGTCAAGCACGCCATGCCCGCGACGGCATCAGGTACGGTAGGACTGAATCAGCTTGTTGAGCGCGACCATGGCAAGCTCGGCGCTGTCGGGCAGGCGCAGGAAGCGGGCATCGTGATGCAGCCCCAGCTCGAGGCTGTACATCTCGAACAGCATCAGGCGCGGATCGCAGTCCGCGCGCAGATGGCCTTCTTCCTTGGCCTGTTCGATCGCGCGTGTCAGCGCGGCCCGCCAGATCGTGACGCTCTTGATCAGCTCGTCGCGCACCGGGCTTTCCGCGCGGTCATCGTATTCGACCGCCCCGCTGATGTAGATGCAACCGGTGGTGACTTCCTGGATCCGTTTTTCCATCCAGCGCCGCACCATCGACCACAGGCGCGGCAGACCGCGCGGCTCGTTCAGCGAGGGATAGAAGACCTCCTGCTCGAACCGGCGGTGATACTCGCGCACCACCTCCACCTGCAGGTCTTCGCGCGAACCGAAATGCGCGAACACGCCGCTCTTGCTCATTTGCATGCGTTCCGCGAGCAGACCGATGGTCAAACCTTCGAGTCCGTCGCGGGACGACAATTCCAGTGCGGCGTCGAGAATCGCCACCCGCGTCATCTCCCCCTTGCGCATCGGGGTGGGAGAAGCGTTGGCGGCGGATTCGAGACGGGCTGACTGGTGTCGCATGATTTTTCTCCGTACTTTTTGCGGCATCGGTTCGCGATGCCGCGCTTGGCCCTGGCCTGTGATGTCGATCGCCGCGGCCCCGCCGGACAAGGCGGCGCCGGGTGGCGAATGCACGCAGTCTAAGCCAAAAAAGAACGGTCGTTCAGATTATTCTGGCCGCGCCTGCCGCTATCAAGTTTTTAATTAGACCTTCGTTTCTAAACCGCTC
>Ga0065721_10006980_pt1 | contig 10118 bp, 10 predicted proteins | sample Mesricmetagenome_FD_59108 | JGI IMG/M metagenome (GOLD analysis project Ga0065721, IMG submission 59108) | Mesophilic microbial community from rice straw/compost enrichment Sample: eDNA_1 v2 (version 2) | ecosystem: Engineered > Solid waste > Grass > Composting > Bioreactor | place: USA: Davis... | reverse complement strand
ACCGCGTGTCGAAGGTCGTCAAGGGCGGCCGCCGCTTCAGCTTCACGGCGCTCGTCGTCGTGGGCGACGGCAACGGCATGGTCGGCGTCGGCTACGGCAAGGCGCGTGAGGTCCCCCTCGCGATCAGCAAGGGCGTCGAGGAGGCGAAGAAGAACTTCTTCCGCGTCCCGCGCGTCGCCAAGACGATCCCGCACCCCGTGCAGGGCGAGGCCGCGGCCGGTGTCGTGCTCCTGCGTCCGGCCGCCGCCGGTACCGGTGTCATCGCCGGTGGTCCGGTGCGCGCCGTGCTCGAGTGCGCGGGCATCCACGACGTGCTGAGCAAGTCGCTCGGCTCGTCGAACACCATCAACATCGTCCACGCGACGGTGGAGGCGCTCAAGCAGCTCGAGGAGCCGCGCGCCGTCGCCGCCCGTCGTGGGCTCGAGTTCGAAGACGTCGCCCCGGAGCGCCTCGTGCGCGCCGAGGCCGAGGCCCGNGAGGCCGCGAAGGCAGGTGCATGATGGCNGCTCGCCTGAAGGTGACCCAGACCAAGTCCGTCATCAGCGAGAAGCAGAACCAGCGGGACACGCTGCGGAGCCTGGGGCTCAAGCGCATCGGCGACGTCGTCGTGCGTGAGGACACCCCGGCCAACCGCGGCTACGTCCGCACGGTCGCGCACCTCGTGAAGGTCGAGGAGATTGACTAATGGCCGAAGAGACCGAGAAGAAGGCGCCCGCCAAGGCCGCCGCCCCCAAGGCGGCTGCTGAGAAGAAGGCGCCCGCGAAGGCTGCGGCCGACAAGCCCGCCGCCGAGAAGAAGGCGCCCGCCAAGGCCGCGGCCAAGCCCGCTGCCGAGAAGGCGCCCGCCGCCGAGAAGCCGGCTGCCGAGAAGGCGCCCGCCGCCAAGAAGGAGACGGCCCCCCAGGCCGCCGCCGCCGCGAAGGACGACACGGCCGCCGCCAAGCCGGCTGCCAAGAAGCCCGCCGCGAAGAAGGAGGCGCCCGCCGCGCGTCCGCAGATCCTCAAGGCGCACCACCTGCGTCCCGCCGCCGGTGCCAAGAAGGACCGCACGCGCGTGGGTCGTGGTGAGGGCTCGAAGGGTAAGACCGCGGGTCGTGGAACCAAGGGCACGAAGGCGCGCTACCAGGTGCGCGTCGGCCTCGAGGGCGGCAACCTCAACTCGATCATGCGCGCCCCGAAGCTCCGTGGCTTCAAGAACCCCTTCCGGGTGGAGTACCAGGTGGTCAACCTCGACCGTCTCGCGGAGCTCTACCCCCAGGGCGGCGACGTCACGATCGGCGACCTCGTCGCCAAGGGCGCCGTGCGCAAGAACGAGAAGGTCAAGGTGCTCGGCACCGGCGACATCGCCGTGAAGCTGAACGTCTCCGTCGACAAGGTCTCGAGCTCCGCCGAGCAGAAGATCGTCGCGGCGGGCGGCTCCGTCAAGTAACGCCTCTCCCGTTCGGGTAGCGTCATGGGGTGGTGGTCCTCCGGGGCCACCACCCCGACGCCCCTGTCGGACCCGTTCCAGCATCCACTCCAGCGAGACCCAGGGAGGCGCACGTGTTCAGTGCCGTCGCACGGATCTTCCGCACGCCCGACCTCCGGCGCAAGATCGGCTTCACGCTCGCCATCGTCGCGCTGTTCCGACTGGGATCGTTCATCCCCGCGCCGTTCGTCAACTTCGAGACGGTGCAGAACTGCCTCACCGACGTCAATCTGACCGGTGACGCGACGGCGGGCCTCTACGCGCTCGTCAACCTGTTCAGCGGCGGCGCGCTGCTGCAGCTGTCGATCTTCGCGCTGGGCATCATGCCGTACATCACCGCGTCGATCATCGTGCAGCTGCTGCGCGTCGTGATCCCCCACTTCGAGACCCTCTACAAGGAGGGCCAGTCGGGGCAGGCGAAGCTCACGCAGTACACGCGCTACCTCACCATCGCGCTCGGCGTGCTGCAGTCGACGACCCTCATCACCGTCGCGCAGAACGACCAGCTCATCCCGGGCTGCACCAACGTCTTCGCCGACGAGTCGATCCCCGCGATCGCCCTCATCATCATCACGATGACCGCCGGCACCGGCCTCATCATGTGGATGGGCGAGCTCATCACCGAGCGCGGCGTCGGCAACGGCATGTCGCTCCTCATCTTCACCTCGATCGTCGCGACCTTCCCGTCGTCGTTCGCCGCCCTCGCCCAGAACCAGGCGGTCGGCATCGAGGGCCTCATCGGCGTCATCGCGATCGGCCTCCTCATCGTCGCGGCCGTCATCTTCGTCGAGCAGTCGCAGCGGCGCATCCCGGTGCAGTACGCCAAGCGCATGGTCGGGCGTCGGACCTACGGCGGCAACAACACCTACATCCCGATCAAGGTGAACATGGCGGGCGTCGTGCCGGTCATCTTCGCCTCGTCGCTGCTGTACCTGCCGTCGCTCGTCGCGCAGTTCAACACGAGCGCCGACGGCATCAACCCGCCGTGGGTCGACTGGATCCTCAACAACCTGACGACCGGGTCGCACCCGCTCTACATGGCGCTGTACTTCCTGCTCATCGTCGGGTTCACCTACTTCTACGTCGCGATCACCTTCAACCCCGAAGAGGTCGCCGACAACATGAAGAAGTACGGCGGCTTCATCCCCGGCATCCGAGCCGGCCGGCCGACCGCCGAGTACCTGGACTACGTGCTCACGCGGGTCACGCTCCCGGGCTCGCTCTACCTCGGCCTGATCGCGCTCATCCCGCTCATCGCGCTCGTCGCGATCGGCGCCGACCAGAACTTCCCGTTCGGCGGCACGAGCATCCTGATCATGGTCGGCGTCGGTCTCGAGACCGTGAAGCAGATCGACTCCCAGCTGCAGCAGCGTCACTACGAGGGACTTCTCCGATGACCCGACTTCTCATCGTGGGCCCGCCCGGTGCGGGCAAGGGCACCCAGGCCGCCCGGATCGCGGAGCGCTACCGCATCCCGACGATCTCGACCGGCGACATCTTCCGCGCCAACATCAAGAACGAGACCGAGCTCGGCAAGCAGGTCAAGGCGATCGTGGATGCCGGCGACTACGTGCCCGACTCGCTCACGAACGCGCTCGTCACCGACCGCCTCTCCGAGGCCGACGCCGCGGGCGGGTTCCTGCTCGACGGCTACCCGCGCACGCCCGACCAGGTCGCCTACCTCGACGAGCTGCTCGCCTCCCACGGCCACGCGCTGGATGCCGTCATCCGCCTCGTCGCCGACCAGGACGAGGTCGTGCGCCGACTGCGTCAGCGCGCCATCGAGCAGGGGCGCGTCGACGATTCCGAGGAGGCCATCCGCCACCGGCAGGAGGTGTACCAGCGCGAGACCGCTCCGCTGCTCGACATCTTCCGCGCGCGCGGCTTCCTCATCGAGATCGACGGCCTCGGCGCCATCGACGACGTCTCCGACCGCATCTTCGCCGCCCTCGCCGAGCGCGGCCTCCACGCCGCGGCGTAACCCCCGGCCCGTCCGAGGGAGACCGCGAGGGTCCCGATCGGCTCGTTCGAGTCAATCGGGGTAGGGGTCCCCGCTCTTGACTCGAACGAGCCGATCGGGGCCCGACCCCGCGAGCGACCTCGCGGGCTGACTTAGTCGTCGATGAGGCGGACGAGTTCTTCGATGAACGAGGGGAAGTCGGTCGCCGCCTTGAGGAGGCGCTGCACGTCGGCGCGGTCGCCGAAGACGTCGACGAACTGCTCGAACACGGTCTGGAAGGTGGCCCGGCCCTCGGCGCTGAAGGCGACGAGCGCGACGACCTGTACGGTGCCCTCGCCCCACGGGATCGGGGCGTCGTAGAGGGCGATCGCGATCGCGGTGCGGTGCGCCGTCATCCGCATCGAGTGGGGCACGGCGAGCCACTCGGTGAACGCCGTCGACGAGATCTGCTCGCGCTCGAGCACGCCCTCGAGGTAGTCGTCGTCGATGATGCCGCGCTCGCGCATCCGCTCGCCGAGGGCGAGGATGACGCTGCGCTCGTCGCGCGCGTCGAGGTCGCGGAAGAACAAGGCGTCGTCGAAGTAGAGCAGCAGCTCGTCGGCGATCGCGCGGCGGCGGCGCTGCCGGCGGATGCGGGAGACGGCGCCGCGCACGGCATCCAGGTCCGCATCGGTCGGGATCGGCTGCACGACGACGACGTTGGCGGGGCGCACGTCCCACGGCACGGTCGTCACGACGAGGTCGGCGGAGAGGGTCGCGAGGTCGACGTCGGTGCGCGTGAGCACGCGGTCGACGACGGCCTCGTCGCCGAGGGCGGGCAGGATGCGGCGCTCGAGCAGGTCGGCGAGGTCGTGGTAGCCGGGGCTCACGAGCACGCAGCTGAGCACCCCGTGGCGGCCCGCGCGGCGCTCGAGGTGGGAGCCGATGTGGAGCGCGATGTACGCGATCTCGTCGTCGCCGATCGCGATCGCGAACTCGCGCTGCACCTCCGCGGCGATGAATACCGCGAGTTCGTAGGTGAGCGGGTACGACGCCTTGATGGTGCGGGCGAGCGGGTTGGGGTTGGCGACGCCTTCGCGCGCGCGGACGAGGAGGTTGCCGACGTGCGCCCCGAGCCGGGCGAGGAACGCGTCGTCGTCGAGGTCGACGAGGAACTCCTCCTGCGCCCGGTCGACGATCGTGCGCAGCACGGCGAGGTGCGCGCCGAGTTCGGGCCGCTCGGCGACGCGCGTGCCGGCGCGGGTGGTGAGGAGCGTCGTGAGGTCGCTCAGCTCACCCGCCGGGAGGCGCGTGCCGAAGCGATCCGCGACGAGCCGGTCGAGGGCGCCCGCGACGGCGTCCCCGGCCGCGGGTGCCCGTTCGGCGAGCGGGGTGCCGCGCGAGCGCTCGACGGCGATCGCGGTGTGCAGCAGCACGCGGTCGAGGCCGAACTCGTTGACCGTGTAGCCCTCGTGCTCGAGCACCTCGATGACGTCGGTCTTGAAGCCGGAGAGGTCGTCGATGCCGAACGACTCCTGCACCCGGCGCAGGTCGACGAGACCGTGGGTCTGCTCCTCGGAGAACAGCCGGCTGACCATGCGGCGGTGGCCGGCATCCGGACCCTCGATGCGCACGTGATCGCCGGCGCGCACGAGCTCGAGCCCTGCCTCGCGCGCGAGCGTGCGCACCTGACGCAGGTCGGACTCGATCGTCGACTGGCTCACGAAGAGCGCGTCGGCGAGCTCGAAGACATCGAGCTCGGCGCCGGCGTGGGTGAGACGTGTGACGAGGAACACGATGCGCTCGCGCGGCGTGACCGCGCGCTCGTCGGCGCGCTGGCGCTCCACGTAGGCGGCGTGCGCGTCGCGGTCGATGCGGTAGCCGTCGGGAGAGGAGTGGATGAGGTCGAGCGGCGCCGCGGCGGCCTTGAGCGCGGTCACGTAGCTGCGCACCGTGCGCGTCGAGACGCCGAGATGCTCGGCGAGCTCGCTCGCCGGCGTCCATCCCGTCGCCCGTGACAGGTACGCGAGGAGCTGCGGTGACTTGTCGGCCATCTGGACTGCCACTCAACCACGTTCGGTCGACGGGCGCGACGGATGCCGCGCTTCCGCCCCCGCGGAAGGGAATCTGGTTGTCGCCTGGGAACCGCCTCGGTTGACTCGGAAGAGCACCGCCCGTACCACCCATCGCGAGGAGGCGACATGACGACCATCGTGCTCGTCTGCGCCGCCGGCGTCTCCGGCACCTTCCTCGCCAAACGTCTCGCGCCCTCCCTCCCCGACGTCGCGTTCGTCGTCGCGACCGAGGCCGGCCTCGAGGCCTTCCTCGTGGGAGCGGATGCCGTGCTCGTCGCCCCGCAGCTCGCCGCCTCCGCCGACGCCATCCGCGCGCGCGTCGCGCCCCGGCCCGTCGCGACCCTGCCCGCGGAGGCGATGACGCCCGCGGGCAGCATCCTCGCCGTCGACGCGGTCGACGCCCTCGTCCAGTCCCTGTCCCACGAGAACACCAGGAGCATCGATGTCTGAGCGCACCGTCGTCGTCGCGTCGAGCCACGGGCTGCACGCCCGGCCCGCCGCGCTCTTCACCCAGACCGCCGCCCAGGCCGGCACCGCCGTGACGCTCCGCAAGGGCGACCGCAGCGTCGACGCGTCGAGCATCCTCGGCGTCATCTCGCTCGGCATCGACCACGGCGACGAGGTCGTGCTCGCCGCCGAGGGCGAGGGCGCCGACGAGGCGCTCGACGCGCTCGAGAAGCTCCTCCTCGAGGATCACGACGCGTGACGACCCATTCCGGGATCGGCGTCGGCCGCGGGCTCGCGGTCGGCCCCGTGTTGCGTATGGCCGATCCCCTGCCCGAGCCGCCGACGACGCCGAGCACCCTCGGACCCGACGCCGAGAAGGAGCGTGTCACCCACGCCCTCGCGGCGGTCGCCGACGACATCCGCAGCCGCGCGCGGCAGGCGGGCGGCGAGGCCGGCGACGTGCTCGAAGCGCAGGCGCTCATGGTCGACGACCCGACGCTGCGCACCGACATCGACACGCGCATCGACACGGGCGCCACGGCCGAACGCGCGGTCTTCGACGGGTTCGCGGTCTTCATCGACATGCTCGCGGGGCTCGGCGAGTACATGGCGGGGCGCGTCTCCGACCTGCGCGACCTCTCGCAGCGCTCCATCGCGCGACTGCTGGGCGTGCCGGTGCCGTCGGTGCCGCAGAGCGACACCCCCTACGTGCTCGTCGCGCGCGACCTCGCGCCCGCCGACTCGGCGCTCATCGACGTCTCGCGCGTGCTCGCCTTCGTCACCGAGCAGGGCAGCCAGGTGACGCACACCGCGATCCTCGCGAAGCAGCGTGGCATCCCCGCGATCGTCGGGATGCCGTCCGCCGCCGACATCCCCGACGGGGCGACCGTCATCGTCGACGCCGCGGCCGGCACCGTGGAGGTCGACCCGACTGCGGATGCCGTGGCCGCCGCCGAGCGCCGCATCGCCGAGCGCGCCGCGCGCGCACACGTCTCGGGTCCAGGGGCGCTCGCCGACGGCACCGCCGTGCCGCTGCTCGCGAACCTCGGCTCCGCGGAGGGGGTCGAGGCCGCGGTGGAGGCGGGTGCGGAGGGCGTCGGGCTGTTCCGCACCGAGTTCCTCTTCCTCGACGCCGAGACCGCGCCGACCGTCGACGAGCAGCGCGCCGCCTACGCGGCCGTGCTCGCCGGGTTCCCCGGAAAGAAGGTCGTCGTGCGGGCGCTCGACGCGGGCGCCGACAAACCCCTCAAGTTCCTCAACGCCGACGAGGAGGAGAACCCCGCCCTCGGGCTGCGCGGCATCCGCAATCTCCGCGCGAAGGAGGAGGTGCTGCGCGATCAACTCACCGCGCTCGCGCAGGCGGCCGGCGAGACCGAGGCGGAGGCCTGGGTCATGGCTCCGATGGTCGCGACCGTCGACGAGACGCGCTACTTCACCGCCCTCGCGAAGGAACTCGGCCTGCCGATGGCGGGTGTCATGGTCGAGGTGCCCGCGGCGGCGCTCCTCGCCGACCGGATCCTCGCCGAGACCGACTTCGCGTCGATCGGCACCAACGACCTCACGCAGTACACGATGGCGGCCGACCGGATGCTCGGGTCGGTCGCCGCGCTGCAGGATCCGTGGCATCCCGCGGTGCTGCGCCTCGTCGGCGACGTCGGCGCGGCGGGTGCGACCCATGGCAAGCCCGTCGGCGTGTGCGGCGAGGCGGCGTCCGACCCGAAACTCGCGGTCGTGCTCGTCGGCCTCGGCGTGACGTCGCTGTCGATGAGCGCCCCCGCGATCGCCGACGTGCGTGACGAGCTCGCGCAGTGGACCCTCGACGGCGCCCGCGCCGCCGCCCGTGCGGCGCTCGACGCGGAGGATGCCGCCGCGGCCCGCGCCGCCGTCGAGGCCCTCACCCCCGCGTGAACCACATCCCCCCCACCATGCATCACCCAACAGAAGGAGAAAACCAGAGATGACAACGACGTCAGCGAGTTCGCCCTCGGGCCTGTCGCGGACGCGCCTCGGCGTGCAGCGCTTCGGATCGTTCCTGTCGAACATGATCCTGCCCAACATCGCGGCCTTCATCGCGTGGGGCATCATCACGGCGTTCTTCATCCCCACGGGATGGACTCCCAACGCCGACCTCGCCTCCCTCGTCGGCCCGATCCTCACGGTGCTCATCCCCGTGCTCATCGCGTTCACGGGTGGCCGGATGGTCTACGACTGGCGCGGCGGCGTCATCGGCGCCGTCACCGCGATGGGCGTCATCGTTGCCGAGCCGGATCGCGTCATGATCCTCGGCGCGATGATCGCCGGCCCGCTCTCGGCGTGGATCTTCAAGCAGATCGAGCGCCTGTGGAAGGGCAAGGTGCGCGCGGGCTTCGAGATGCTCGTCGACAACTTCTCCGCGGGCATCTTCGCCTTCGGCACGGCGATCGGCGCGTACTTCGGCTTGAGCCGGCTCGTCGTCTGGATCAGCGACCTGTTCGGCGGCGCCGTCGGCTTCCTCGTCGACAACGGGCTCCTCCCGCTCGCGAGCATCATCGTCGAGCCCGCGAAGGTGCTGTTCCTCAACAACGCGATCAACCACGGCGTCTTCACCCCGCTCGGCGCGGAGCAGGCCGCCGAGTTCGGCAAGAGCATCTTCTTCCTCATCGAGGCCAACCCCGGCCCCGGTGCGGGACTGCTCCTCGCGATCACGATCTTCGGCGTGGGAGCCGCGCGGGCCACCGCCCCGGGCGCGTTCATCATCCACTTCTTCGGCGGCATCCACGAGGTGTACTTCCCGTACGTGCTCGCGAAGCCGTTCCTCATCGTCGCCATGATCGTCGGCGGCGCGACGGGCGTGCTGACCAACGTGATCTTCAACTCCGGCCTGCGCGCCCCCGCGTCGCCCGGCTCGATCATCGCGGTGCTCTTCCAGACCGCTCAGGACAGCTACGTCGGAGTGATCGCCTCCGTCGTGCTCTCCGCGGCGGTGACGTTCGTCATCGCGGCGGTCATCCTGCGGGCGAGCCGCAAGCGCGACCTCGCGAACGCGGATGCCGCCTTCTCGGCGGCGATCTCGCAGACCGAGGCCAACAAGGGCAAGTCGAGCGCGGCGCTCTCGGGCCTCGCGGCGGCCGCGGCGGGCGTCGGCCCGATCTCGAACATCGTGTTCGCGTGCGACGCGGGCATGGGCTCGAGCGCGATGGGCGCGAGCGTGCTGCGCAAGAAGCTCGCGGATGCCGGCATCGAGGGGGTGACCGTCACCAACAAGGCGATCGCGAACCTCGACGGCAAGGAGGATCTCGTGATCACCCAGCGCGAGCTGACCGAGCGCGCGAAGGGCCGCACGCCCGACGCCGTGCACGTCTCGGTCGACAACTTCATGAACAGCCCCGCCTACGACGAGGTCGTGCAGACCGTCGCCGCAAGCCAGGGCGCCACGAAGTAACCAGGAGCAGGATGGGTGCGGGGCGGCGGGTCCGCTCGCCCACCCCGCACCGCATCCCGCCCCCCACCCCGGGAAGGACCCCGACATGAACGTGCTCGACCTCGACCGCATCAAGCTCGCCGGCACCGCGCGCACGCGCGACGACGCCATCCGCGAGGTCGGCGGCCTGCTCGTCGACGCCGGCGCGGTGACGCAGGACTACGCCGACGCGATGTTCGACCGGGAGGAGTCCGTGTCGACGTACATGGGCAACTTCCTCGCCATCCCGCACGGCACGAACGAGGCGAAGGACGGCATCCTGCACTCCGCACTCGCGATCGTGCGCTACGACGAGCCGATCGACTGGGCGGGCAACCCCGTGCGGTTCGCGATCGGCATCGCCGGCAAGGGCGACGACCACCTCGGCATCCTCTCNGGCATCGCGATCGCGTTCAGCGACGAGGCGACNGTCGAGAAGCTGCTCGCCGCGGCGACGCCGCAGGAGGTCGNCGACCTCATCGACCTCGACGCNTAGGNGGATGCCGTGAGCGCGCGCACCGCCGTCCACTTCGGGGCGGGCAACATCGGCCGGGGGTTCATCGGGCTGCTGCTGCACGAGGCCGGGTACGAGGTCGTCTTCGCCGATGTGAACGCCACCCTCATCGGACAGCTGAACACCGCCGACTCGTACCGCGTCGTCGAGGCGGGGGCGGGCGGCGTCGAGAAGACCGTCACGGGGTTCCGCGGCATCGACTCGAACGCCGACCCCGCCGCCCTCGTCGACGCGATC
>Ga0065721_10006154_pt1 | contig 10118 bp, 9 predicted proteins | sample Mesricmetagenome_FD_59108 | JGI IMG/M metagenome (GOLD analysis project Ga0065721, IMG submission 59108) | Mesophilic microbial community from rice straw/compost enrichment Sample: eDNA_1 v2 (version 2) | ecosystem: Engineered > Solid waste > Grass > Composting > Bioreactor | place: USA: Davis... | reverse complement strand
GAGTAACTAGCCACTCTTCCCGAGAGCCGGTGGAGCCGACCTCATACCCGCCTAGGTGTCCCAGCAAAGCATATTATTTTGCATGAACAAAGGCCATTCAAGGGGCTGTTGGTGCTTTCAGCAGAACAAAAAATGTATCTTGAACAGGAAGGTGCTGGTTTGTGATTAGAAAGGACTGGCTGGCATTGGATGTCAATTATGTATACAAGCCTGCATCGAACGTAACAACGGTACCCTATTCTCTCTTCCACCACATTGCCCACATCCCCACAGTCTCCTCTGGGCTTGCTCCTACCCCAACACTCGTTTGATCTTTCCCGGTGGTTATTCAGCGTATTGATTGCCACAGGACGCAACGCACCAGCCTCGAGGCAACAGCCAAGACAAACCCTCGTGGCTGGCGCCAAACTTTTGAATCTGAACACTCACCACCGACCCCGACCCGCCTCGTTGCCCTTCGAGAACTTCACGTTCTTTCACCTGTGGTCTACTATTCACCACCGGAATTCACCCAGAACTATTGCGCAGCTCACCGTCAAACTTAGGGGTGCACCGCAGTGCTTTGCACGCCGCATATCGTTCGACACGCTTGCACTATCTCCCAACATCCTCCGAGCTTCCCCTCCAGCAACCAGCACTTAGGGCAGCCTGCGACGCGCTCCCGTCAGCACGATATCGACACCGGCCATATCCCGTTGCACGTCTCCGTTGACAACAATCCGCAACTTCATTCCATCAGGACCCTGAAAGGTTGCCCGCATCGTTCAATTGCCAGCAAGCTCAACATTCTACACCGTATCCACTCATAATATCGCCATAGATCAACCTCAATCCACCATGCACGCTATCGATACCAACATCCCATCGAATCGCAGGGGCCCGATGAGGCTCGACGCTGAGGATGGGCCCTGGGTTATCAGCGTCGCCGAAACACCATACGACGCGCGGGCGTACAGTCTTTACATTAAGAGTAAGTCTTTTCACTGCGCCAGTGCGCTTTCAATTAATATCGCTGGCCGTATATGATGTGCCAACCAGCGCATTTGTGCCACCCCTTGCCCTTTGACTGTTGGTTGACTGCCGTGCTAACACATTGCCTTCCCCTCAACCAGCGCCGACCCACAACTTGACCTTGACTCGCACTGCCATGGAAATAGTCGAACTTGACCGCAAGCTCAGAGACTCCCATCCAGGCACCAAGATTCCAGACGCCCCCATAGACCCTGCCTCTATCCTTCCCCCTCCAAAGCGCAAATCCAACTTCCTCAACACCCTCTCCCGTTTGGCCTCCCCAGTCTCCAGCAAGGGCAATCGAAACCGCTCATCCAGCCGTCAAGAGGGCCTTCAGCCCCTGGCAATCCCGTCAAATTTGCCCACGCCTCCGCTCACCTCCCCCACGAGCGAGAACAATGACCCATTCACATCCATCGATCCTGCGGAGGTGGCGACCGCAACCCCGGCATCCCCCTCGGCGACAAGCACGAGCATCGCTGCGTACTTGACTACCATCTCCAATATCGCCGTCTTCCGCAAGGACCGTGTGTGGAAACGCTTTGTGCGTGTACGGACGGACGATCTACAGAGCGTGCGAGTTGAGCGGGCAATCAAGCGAGTTCGATCTGATTTGGCTGCTCACGTGGGGGGTGGAGGGCTTGGAGGGAATCGTGCCAGTCTCTCGGAAGATGTGGAGGAAAAGGCTTCGCAGGAGCCTAAGGAAACGGCCGGAGCTGAATCGTCATTACCCTCTCCCGAGGATGATCACAAGAGGAAGGACGGAGCCCAGGGGAGGGAGTCAGAGGAGGGCACTGAGGAGGAAGCTCATGCACAGCATAACCGCGAGGCTACAGCGAAGCCAGCGAACCAGGCGCATGCAGAGCAAGGGGTTAACGGAGACAAGGAGGTCGCCCCCGAGGGGATTGATGGCACTACCACCGAAGCTCAAGGACAAGAAGACGAGGCTCTGCAAACGCCTGTTAACGAGCACCCGTCATCTCCTGCTGCCATTGCTCGCAACATGCCCCGTTCGCAGTCCGCTGAGCCAGACAAGTCCCATCGAATTTCTCGGGCTTATACCGTCTCGGTTCCGAGCCAAGATGGCGCTTCTTCCACCGCGGAGACAGGAGATGAGTCGTCATTCTCTGCCACGACCGGGAGCCGAAGGAGGAAGAAGAAGGCCAAGAGGGCGATCTCGTCAAGGAAGGTCACTGTCGATGATTTTGAGATGATACGGGTTCTAGGCAAGGGATGTGCAGGCAAGGTGTTGCTGGTTCGGCACAAAAACACTCAAGGCCTCTTCGCGCTCAAGGCGATCACCAAACGTCATGTCCTTGCACACCAAGAGCTGCAACACACCCTGACGGAGCAAGCAGTCTTGAAGAGGATGGCGGCAGAGTCGAAGGATCCCTTCGTCGTCAAGCTCTGGTGGAGCTTCCATGACAAGGAGAACCTGTTCTTGGTAATGGTGCGTTTTCATACTTGTCTCCTTCTGCTGCTCCAGCTGACCTTGCCACCCGACAGGACTTCCACCCTGGAGGAGATCTTGCCACGCAGCTCGCACGATGGGGCCGACTCAGTCGAGACCGCACCCGTTTCTACGCCGCAGAGATCGTCGAAGGTGTTGAGGGGCTCCATGCCGCTGGCGTCATTTATCGAGATCTCAAACCCGAGAACATTCTCATCGCAGGCGATGGGCATATCGTTTTGACCGACTTTGGCCTCTCCAAGGAGTTCCCTCGAAAGGTGTCGTCGAATAGCTCACTGCCAGCCGCAACCTCTGGTTCGCATGGCAGTGATTTTTACTCCTCTGCCCCGGGAACGCCAGATGCCGTCTTCCCCCCTTGGATGAAGCCCGATAAAAATGGCGATATGCTGATCGGGTGGCCGGGACAGCCTATTGGCAACCCAGATGTGACGACAACCTTTTGCGGGACCGCCGAGTACCTCGCACCTGAGGTCATTCAGGGCCTGTCGTACAGCTACGAAGTTGATTGGTGGAGCTTTGGAACAATGCTGTATGAGATGTTGACTGGAGTTGTGAGTGTTCGCCGTTTCGTTCCTCCTTTCATTGACCAACCACACTTTAGACACCCTTCTACGCGAACAATCACTCAGATATGTATGTTCGGGTTCTCCAAGATGAACTCACATTCCCCGATGAGCGGGTCATGGACCAGGATACCAAGAGTTTGATCCGTGGTGTAAGCCCTTCACTAGTTGAATCTGCTCTGTCTCTGACTATGCCAAACAGTTGCTTCAACGAAACCCCGATCTTAGAATTCGGGAGCCCCGCATTAAAAAGCACCCATACTTCTCCATGATGTGAGTTGACCCACATTTTCCACTGATATCGATTGCTAACAAATTGCATAGCGACTGGCAACACGTCTATTACAAGCGTTATATCCCACCATACGTTCCGCCTGTTGACCCGAACGCCGCCTACGATACCCAGAACTTCGACGAAACCTTCCTTGACATGGAGCCTGTTCTTGACGAGTACGAGGGCGACGAGGCTGAGACCGACCAGGAACCTCAAACTGACACCGATCGCACGGATGGCGATGAGTCGAATACGACGCCATCTCAGTCACGTAGCTCGTCGATCCGACCTGCTGGGCGCTCCGGAAGTAGGGACGAAGACGAGACAGATGTGTTCGATGGCTACTCATTCAAGGGTCGACATTCCATCATTCTTGACGACGGCGAGGAAGAGGATGGTAGCGAGGGCGATGAGGAAGACGAGAGTGGCGAGGACGAGACTACCTCATCGGTCAACACAGGGGACCAGCGATCCGAGACAACGACTTTGGATGAGGTTGAAACTGAAGGCGGCGAGGATGATGGTCATGATGAGGCCCTCGAGCCCAAGACTCCTGAAGCGAGACCGGTTGCGCTGCCCGCCGAGGTCAAGGAGGCCAAGGCGGCCGCGCCTGTGGCAGAGGCCAAGCCGGACGTCCAGGAACCAGCAAAGGAACCTGTCCAAGAGGTCAAAGAGGTCAAAACTCCCCCACCTCCCCCCATGCAGAAGCCGACAAAAAGCGAAGCAGAGCTGCTGGAGGACGAAGATCTTGCCCAGAGCGCTGCTCTCGCCGCCCTCGTCTTGGATTCTCAGTTCGACAGTCACGTCAAGGATCATGGCAAAAAACCAGAGGTCAAGCCTCGCCCTGGCAAGGTTGCTCGCGGTCGCCGCGAAAAGTCTGGCATCCCCGCTCTCGACAAAGATCTGTCTGACGTTCCAGATGACGATCGCCTCACCGAGACTGAACGCGACGAGGAGGATGATGACTGGGACTTCATCGAGGCTGGTGACGGCGAGGAGAAGATGGGTGTGCCGAGGCAGAGTCTCTGGGCCCGTGGAGTGGTCGATCGATACAAGCTCTCCGTTTTCCGCAAGGGCTCGACACCAACCGCTGGTCGTTCCGTCTCTGGGATGTCCAGGGCCTCGGAACTCACCGACGTGGGACAGTCGCCTTCACCATCCCACAAGCGCGGGCGGACTTCTGGGATCAACTTCCGCAAGAATCCTAGACAGTTCTTGCGCCCCAAGTCTCCTCCCTCAACATTCTCAAATAGCACCGGCCAATCATTCTCGGCAACAGCCAATTCGCTTTCAGGCTCGGGAGCGCCCGCAACGAATGGGTTCCTGACGCCCGCCATGTCGCCGTCTCTCAAGTCGAAGGAAAGCGCCGTGTCCATGGGAGGGCAGAGTGTTTCATCGGACAACTCTGGGAACGCCGCCTCGCCAACGATTCCCTCCGCTCTCAGCGGGTTCGAGACCCCGGTCAAGGGCGGACATTCGAAGGACTTAGATAAGTCCACCAAGAAGAAGACGCTGAGGAAGTACAAGCACAATGCGGAGAAGGTCTTTTCCATCTTCTCGTCGCCCAAGCCGCCACAGCCTTCCCAGTCTTAGGGTGGACTCGCAAAATTGCATGTGGATCTGTATCTTGGTTTTGGAGGTCTGCTATCTATATAATACCGCCCATTGCTGTCGTATGCTTTTTATTCTCCCTTTCTGTTGTGGATGAGGGTATTCTATGACTCCGAGTATTTTTGTGTTTCCAGTTGTTTTAATTTGGTATCCCAGCTCATACCCGATGCTACCGTCTTCCCTCTTCCCCTACCCTCACATGACGTTTTTTCATATTTCCAACATTTATTACGTTTCCTCTTCCCAATACCCAACGCTCTTTACTTGAACCATCGAAATACAAAATGTCTTCTCCGTTTCGTTTCAATGCCTTGGGCCTTGGGCCTTTGAACGCACCGTTCCTCGATTAAAAGTCCCTTGCACCGCGCGTCGCGTGGTTGCCTTGTGCTGACTCCCTACGACAGGACGTTTCACCCTTGATAGGCGTCAGTGAATACAATGTCATGGGGTCTGCCCCAACACAGTCCTATTTCCTCAACAGGCATAATTTTTTGGCGATCAAAGGATGGTTCGTCTTCTACAGTGGCCATCAGGAGAACTTCACCTCCCTCTCGCTCTTATCCTTTGACGCTGGCCATTTGCAACCAACGTTTCCATCTCACCGAGTCACCCTGCAACCTGACCCAATATACCCTTTTTGTGATCCTTGCAGCACAGGCGGCTGTGCGACGCGTATGCTGAGCGGGGATGATCTCCGATCGCGAGCGCGTGCCGTGATGCTAATGGTTCAGCGGGTATAGAGGGCGAGGAAAGACAACAGCCTCGAGGCCAGCCATCATGCATCAAGCTTCAAGTGCCATTCAATAGACAGGCTAATATCCCTCTTTCCCAAGTCTTCCGTTGCCATCGACGGCCCTCGCCATACTCACCACCACCCTCACACGACGACGCGTCCTTTCACTTTAAAGAGGCTTTGAAAACACGATGCCGCGCACCAACAGCCTCAGTGATTCAGAGGGCCGCTCTTTGACGCCCGACTTGGATGAGGAAGAATTCAGCCCAGCCTCCCCGCAGTACGGAGGCCCCCAGAGCACACCGTTTGGCCCCGGTCGCCAGGCGCACGTCGGTCACGCCCTCACATCCGTTGTGTCGCGCAAGTCGCACCATACTCACACGACGCAGCATTCCCGTGTCGTGCCCAACAGCGTTGGGTTGTATCCGCAATCGCAGTGGAAACATCTGTCACCGAAGGAGCGCTTCAGGGCGGCGGCAAGGAAAATCATTTCGATGAGACGCGGCGCGACGCTGCTGGGCGAAGTGCGGCGGTATGGAGGTGAGCCTGGAGTGGATCCGCGTCGCGAGTCGGACAATCTGCTCTATGGAGACGTTCACAAAAACTGCAAGATCGAAATTGTGGACTATTCTGCAATCCGTCACCATGCCAGGGAGATGGGGAACGAGGAGTTCGTGGAGCTCATGGAAGACGACAATGCTTGGGCACCTCAGCCTTGGGTGAAGTGCAGGTGGATCAATATTGGTGGAGTGAGCTGGGATGTGATCAAGGCCTTGTCCCTCAGATACTGTGCGTGCATTCGTCCCCGTCGCGTACCCTTAACAACGAGGCTCACACGTGCATCTGAACCGTGCAGCGCTTCACCCTCTCGCCTTGGGCGACATCATGCAGAAGGATTTCAGGGCGCGCTCGAAAGCGGACTATTACACGAAACACCTCTTCCTTCGCGTGATCACGCATGAGCTCCGAGACGAAGAAGAAGACAACGATGACTCAGCACCTGTGCGGACAGCCTCGCCAGAACCATTCGATGAAGACAGTATTGACAAGGAAAAGCTTAATGGAGACTTCCACGAACATGCTGTTGAAAATGGACAACCGAGCCTCCGAAAAACCAACAGATCCTCTTTGCGCCGCCGCCCGCTTCTGCCACAATCCCTTGCAGACCTAGGACCGGGAAGAAAGAATGGTAAACCTTCTCAACTCGCCGAGTTACTGAAGAAGGAGGCACAGGTAATGAGTCGAGTTCACTTCGTCGTATTATAGCATAAGCATTGACCAACCTCGTCTCTCCCCAGCTCCGCGAAGACAAGGCTCAGAACAAAGCAGCAAACGCTGTACTGGAGAACCTGAAAAAGGTATGCAGACCAACACGTCATGAGGCCGCGCGCTGAAGAGTGTCGTCGAAGGGAAATGGTTGGGTTCCCGTGAAGGTCAAGCCGTTGTACGCGTTCCTCTTCCGCGAAGGAGTGGTCATCACCATCAGCCAGAGCAAGGACCTCCATCTCACTGCGCCCATTGCAGAGAGACTTAAGCATCGGGATGGTGTGCTGAGGACGTCTATTGATCCATCCCTGCTTATCCACGCCATCCTCGACATCAGTACGTCCCAGGACTACCCTTCATTGCATTGTCCTGACCATGGGTCTTCCCAGCTGTCGACAAGGCACTGGAGGTAGTTGACGAATATCATAAGAGAATCAAGTCGTTCGAGCTGCGAATCTTGGCGAGACCGGACATGAAGACCGTCAAACAACGTACTTCACCCATCCCATTACAACTTCGATTGGGACTCTGACCACTTATTCGCACCCGCAGTCCACATTCTTTCTGGAGATCTCATTCTTCACAAACGCACGATGGACCCTATCAAAACGATGATTCTGGGTCTGCGGCGATACGACATTGACAGATGTGCTGCCCTCATCGATATGTCTGACCCAGCGAACGAGGGCAAGAAGGTCGTCGGGTACATGAGCCATAAAGCAAAGATCTATCTGGTAAGCCCACCTAGTGATAATCGATTTGTTTCAGGGTATTAAACATCTATGCGCAGGCCGATGTATACGACGTCATGGATTACAGTTTGACGAGCTTNGAGATGATTGCGAACATTGGAGAAAATCTNATCGACTACACATTCAATTTGGCGTCGTATGAGATGAACGAGGTTATGTNCGTGGTGTTTCACACATCTNAAGCTCTTCCAACTCAATNATGTGTAACAGGCGTCGTTTGACACTCGCAACGATCATCTTCCTTCCTCTCACCCTCTTGACTGGATACTTTGTGGGTTTCCTTGGGGGATCTTAATTTTCCATGCTGACCTCAATCTGTAGGGCATGAACTTCGAAAGTATGTGGAGCGTGCAGAAGAACAGCGACTTGTTCTTCTGGCAGCTCTCTCTCCCGCTCATGGCCGTGGTGATACCTTTGTTCCTGTGGAGAGACTTTGAAAGAATGTTCTATTACATTAACAAGAAGATACTGTTTAAACGGGCTGGCGTCAAGGTACGGGGCAAGATTCTTTGATCAAGGTCATACCACTCACTAGATTATATAGGTGAAGACTGCCTGAATTTCTGCTCGTCCCTCCATGGTCACTTTCATGCTCCGTCATTCCTTTGGTTTCTGGGTTTCGTCTTTATTGGGTTCCTCATACACTCACTCGCTTCGGGCTAGATATGGAATAGTCCTCTGTATATCCCTTCTACCTTGCTAATGATTACCAGCACCCCTTGATTACCCAGCCTGGTGGCGGTGACACCTAATCACGACGACATGGTCAGTGCGTGTGGAGATGGCGAAACCGGACGCAGGCTTCCATGGGGAGCGAACGTGCATGGCATTCAGGCTCCTTCTTCCTCCGGTGCTTTTGCGTCGCGACCTTTGTGGAATCGGAACAGACTTGAACGGCGAAACCCGCCCACGCCCCTGGAGAAGCTTCACGTCTGAACGGGCACCCTCGAATCTCAAAGGGAGGTTGTAGTTGAGGGAGCACTCTATCTCCCCGCTCCCCACGCTCGTCCCCTTCGTCGCCAGCCCGGGTGTGGTGTGGTCTACCTATCCCCTGGGGGCTATTTGGAGACCTTGTATACAAGGCTTTTGCCGGCATCGCACTCAGGCCTCTTTGCCAACTTCCCCCTTCTTGCTGACACAAAGCCTTGCCTTCTTTCCTCCACACCACAACACACGTCTTTCATCCCTCCATTACTCCTTTTTAACGAAGCTCGATGGCGACACTCGCTGATACCAATGGCAGCGCGGAGACGGCGCCTGCCGCAAAGGAGGCCGTGCCGGCGAACGGTGGCGTCGAGGGCGCTGAAAAGCCCGGAGTTGGTCACAGCAGTGAAGAATTCGATTACGAGGTGAGACCATGTTTCCCCTCTGCCTTCGCTCGTTGTATCTTTGTCGTCGATGTCTGGATGCGGGCGACGAGAAGGGCGAACGCGCACACCAACATGCTTGACGCGTGCCGGTGACTTCCGGCGACTTCCATGAAATGTTATTGGATTTGATGTTGATTTATCTGTATTTTTGGCATCCTTCGAGTTCAGGAGGAAGAGCAAGCGGTCGAGGGTGAAGACGACGAATATGAAGTGGATGAAGAGGAGGATGAAGATGACGACGAAGGTGACAACGACGACGATGATTATGAGGACGACGACGAGCAAGATGAGCCCGCCACCGGCGCTAATGTGAGTATCTGATAGCCTGTCTGGCATTCTCTGTTTCATCTCGACTCACGCTCGGCTTTCAGGGTGCACAAAAGCCTAGTCTGACTGCTCTTCTCCTTGGAGATGTTAGTTGTTTCATCTTATTCTCATGCACGGGACCACCTGCTGATTGAATTTTAACCTCTAGCCCAACGCTGGTGAGGACGACGAGGAAGATTACGAGGAAGGCAACTCCGACGAAGATGGTGAAGACGATGGTGATGATGGAGATGAAGGAGAGGACTACATGGAAGAATCAACTCCGATTACCCCGACATCGAAGAAGCGCCCTATCGGCGAGTCGCAGGAGGACGATGACGAACCTGAATCTGAAGAGAAGGAGGCGAAGAAACTGAAGGCTTAAGGGAACTCTAAAGCCATATATTGCGCTGTATTCTATGATTTCTTTACTATCATTAGTACATCAAAAGCAGACCGAGGCAATGATGACTTGATGGACGAGTAGGCAGCACCACCAATGCCAATCTTTGGCATGTCTCAACAGTGTGACTCAGTTGAGAAGGAACATCTCTGCAAGCGTACGACACCAGGCGCCTGTCATGAGTACTTCCCGAAGAAAGTTCTATTGTCCACCATCTAGCGACCAGCTAATAACGGGAAGAACGACGAACATGACCATTGATCTCAACGTACTCCATCTTTTTCAAAATATCAGGCATAACCGTCTTGTGCGAAAAGTCCTCAACAGAAGAAACCAACTCCTCGTTCCGCAGATCCTT
>Ga0065721_10006156_pt1 | contig 10119 bp, 7 predicted proteins | sample Mesricmetagenome_FD_59108 | JGI IMG/M metagenome (GOLD analysis project Ga0065721, IMG submission 59108) | Mesophilic microbial community from rice straw/compost enrichment Sample: eDNA_1 v2 (version 2) | ecosystem: Engineered > Solid waste > Grass > Composting > Bioreactor | place: USA: Davis... | reverse complement strand
AGTTTGATAAGTCTGGTTTGCTTTGCCATGTGGAAAAATATTTAATCACTACCTATTGGTCGCAAATGTAACATATCCATCTTTACAAACCAAGTTTTATAGGTTTTGATTAATACTTATAGGTAGAGTATTTTTGCAAGGACCCGTTAAAACGGGTCTGTTTCAATACGTTTCAGTATGACAATAGGCGAACATGTAATGCTGCTGCGTAAGCAAAAAGGCTTATCCCAGGCAGATCTTGGTAAACAGATCGGTACTTCCGGTGATATCATCGGCCGCTATGAGCGTAACATCATGACCCCATCCATTGAGGTGATTATTAAAATTGCGGATGCACTGGCGGTGTCCATTGATTACCTGGTTGGTAAAACTAACCTTGTGCTGGATCAGGATACCTTAAAACGACTGGAAGATATTAATGCCTTACCGGGTGAGGCTAAGGACTATATCCTTAACCACATAGATATTATGATAAGGGACTTTAAAAACAAAAAGACGTATAGCCATAAATGAAAAAACCGCAAGCTGATGCCTGCGGTTTTTTCATTTAATTATACTTTCTAATACTCATGTGATAGGCATGACTCCTCATATTGCCACTTATTTTGGCCTTCTCCATCATCTAAATATTTTTTTACAAGTCTATAATTAACCTGCTTCGGTACATTTACTGCAACTATTTTTCTTGCTAAAAAGGCCTCTGATTCACAGCCCAACTTTTCTAAAGCTTCTCTCGTTGCCTCTATTAGCTCTCCATCTTCAAAATACAGCCGTATTGTGCTATTCCCCGATGTAGCCAGAAAATCATCAAAATAATATGCCCCTTCGTCTTCATCATATTCAACCTTGATAGTGTCCCCTAATGCAATTCTCTTTGCAATAAAAGGGATATTATCTATTATGTAAGAGTTTCCATCCTCTATACACCAAAGACTCTCTGTCTCAAACTCGTCTTCGGCCACTTTTTGTACAAACAATACTTTTTTCCTATTCTCCATAATTAGTGATTGCTTTTTTCTAAGTTACAACCTCTACATAAAATTTGTCCATTATCAGGAGTGCCGCTACCTCCCTTAGATTTAGGCACTACATGATCTACATGCGCCTCATTAGATGGTGGTGTTTCTCCTCTTTGATGCTTTTTACCCGGTTGTACATCCGTATCGCAATTCTCACATTTCATCTGCCCTCCATTCTTCTCTTTATTAACATCCTTAGTAGCCTCCTTACCTGCTTTAGTAAAATCTTGACCTGGACGCTGTTTTTGACTAAGTTTATCGGCTCTCTCTTGTGCCTTGGACTTATTATTAGAAGATGGTGAAGACTTTTCATTTGACGGAGGCGCTTTAGCTTCCTCTGACTTAACCGTTGATGGCCGCTGAACCACAAAGTTCGGCATATGATCGATACTCCCCACAGCTCCGCTTTTGAGGGCAGGATCTATTACTTGGTTATATACTTTCACTGCAGCTGCAGTAATACCGGTTGCCGCACCTAGATAAACAATCGCCTCTCCAATAGCAGGAAGCCCCCAGGCTAGAAATATAGGGAATTTACCATCAGGGTCACTATAGCGAACAGGATTGTTATATGCAAAATGATATGGTGTTAAGTTTTCTTGTCCATCTTCCAATAATGGATCTATCTGTTGGAACCTTCCTATTTGTTGATCATAAGTCCTTGCATTAAAGTCGGTCCACTCAAGACCTGTACCATCTCCGAACTCCTTACTCTGTAGCTCATTTCCGTTATACTTCCTGCGATTCTCCGGGTAGTTCACGCCTTTAAGAGCGTTACTACTAATCCCGGCCATTGTAAGTCCGAAAGGATAATAATTACCGTCTCCGGCCAGTAATCTTCAAAGAACTGCTAATAGTCCCTAAAATAAGGCTTCCTTTTTCAATTGAACAAAAAAATAGCATGGGTGAAGATAAGGGGGGAACGTACGGGGGCATAGATGAGGTGGTGGACTGTCGCTCAGGTATATTACACTGCTGATCCTACGGCCGGTCGTTGGGTGATGTGCTGAAGCTGGGCACCTCGTCTATGACCACGGACGCGCCAAGATAGTACTAACGATGATCAGTGTTACTGTCGCCGCTGTTCGCGGCAGGTCATGTTCTATCGTTCATTGATCAGGGTTCTACTGTCTGGCAGCTATAATCCACTGCTTAATAGCATTCCCGCCGCCACCGACCGCCATTCCGCCCTGGCCGCTATGGCGGGAGTGCGTAGCGCAGCGAAGCACGGAGCCATAGCAGGCCGCCGCTAGACCTTGTTAATAGCCGGGAGCGCAGCGGACGGCAGATAAAACAGATAAGGCCAGGGCGGTTGGCAGGTGGCGGACGCATAACGGGTAGCGAAGGGATGGCGGTCATAGCAAGCACCTGGCATAACAGGATACAGCCAGACCAGGAGCTGCCCCGACCAGAGCACGAAGCCGAGCAAAACCGTGATCAGGCACGGCGTAGCCTGCCTGGCGCGGTTTTTTGGGGAGGCTGTGCGCAGGGAGACTGCTTGGCCTGATTTACTTGATTTACTGAGGATATGTGTGCGAGGACCTTCTGATCCGTAGTCAGATGCTCTTAATGTTCTTCATGGGGTAAGGGATTCGAACCCCCGGTTCGATTATCAATGAGGGTTCCTTTCATATACATTACGGTAGTACGACAGACTCTGACTCTGTTTGTCTTGGAACAGGATTTGAACCTGCATGTCCTATCTGTGCGGAGGAAGAGATTCGAACTCTCGTTCCCTTCCGTGCAGCTGATTAAGAGTCAGCTGCTGCCTATGGGTCCCCAGAACCACAATCTGGTGCTACTTATCCTGTGCGTGCTCGGTTCCTGGGACTGGAACCCTATTTTTTTGATTTACACTTGTTTAGGTAGCCTGTTCGCCCGATATCCGCCAAAAAATAAAGATTACAAGTCGAGCGGAGAACGGGGTTCTAACCCGATGGGCTGCTGCTTAGAAGGCAGCAGCCCTATTGCCTATAGGTGTTCGATTGTGCTCCCTTTACCTATAGGGAACGGGAGTCGAACACCCTCAGGTCCATAGAAGATTCGAACCGGTTCTTATAACAAGATAGTAATTAATCCCTTATGTGATAACCTATGGCTACCCCTAAAACAATGGTAAAACATTTGCCTGCTATGCGGCCAGGAGTTTATCCCATAGGGTGATGCCTGCGTAAAGAACGTTGCAGATCTTCCAGGTCGCTGGTGTGGTAACGCTGGGTACTGCTCACGTACTTATGCCCGGCCATATACTGTACCTGTCGTAGGTTATATTGCTTTATCCAGCCGGCTATAACACTACTACGTAGTTGTTGGGCATTCTGTACTTTAGGGTTAAGCCGGCGTAACTGTCTCATGATGCTGTTAACCTGGTTAATAATGTTATTGGCACTGATAAAGCCCTTTTTCTGTCCGGCCAGTAAAGCGCCTGCCTTGAGCCGGTTAGCAGCCAGATAACGCTGCAGATCTATTATCTGCACGGCTTCCAGCTTCAACCATCTTTCGTTACTGCGGCTGGTTCCCTGGATAAAGATCTTCCCTTCCTTTAACCGGATATCCGGTGCTTCCAACCGTTCTACTTCATCAGTGGTCAGCCCCTGGTAGACGAGCAGCCCTAACATGATCTTTTTACCCAGGTCTACATACAGCTGGATATTGTACTGATCATAGAGCTGCTGCATCTGCCCAGCGCTTAACAAGTCGGAGGGTAGCTTTCTGCTAAGGCCTCTGATAAAAACACCAGCTGCAGGATTATCGGTTCTTTTACCTGCCGCCAGCAGGTAATTAAAGTAATGCCGCAGGATGCAAAGCTGGTTTCTTACCATACCTTTGCTTTTACCCTGCGTTTGCAGCCAGCGTATAAAGTCCAGCAGTTCAGTGTAAGTCATATCCGCCGGGCTTAACTGCTCCTGGTCCAGCCACTGGATAAAGTACTCCAGCTGTTTATTATAAGCCCCAACAGTAGCTGTACTGAACTGCTGCTGTTGTAAATAAGTAGTGAACGTCATAAAGCTTCATTTAACAGGTGAGTGTAAATCTGAGTACTATCTAACTGACTATGACCTAAAAACTCCTGTATCTGTTCCAGTTCCATACCGCTTTGCAGTAGATGGGTAGCAATACTGTGCCGTAAGGTATGAGTACCGATATTCTTTATTATGCCCGCCTTTTTTGTTAGTTGCTTAATGCGGATATATAAACTCTGCTTGTGCATTCTTACGCCCTTATTTGCGCCTATAAACAGCATTGCTGTGGTGCTTTGTAACAACTGAGGACGACCGTTGTCTATGTAAAGCTGCAATAGCTCATAAGCCTGTCCACTGATAGGCACATACCGTTCTTTATAACCTTTACCTTTACGTACATGCAGTAAGCCCCGGTTAGTAAGCACATCGCTTACTTCCAGGCTCGCCCCTTCATTTAACCGCAACCCGCAGCCGTAGAACACCGCCAGCATGGCACGGTCACGCATCCCTAACGCACTGTCATCCGTTGCCCGGTACAGCCTATGAACTTCTGCGATGGTTAACCAGGCAGGCTTACTGCGGCTATCTTCCAGCCGTTCCAGCTGGAAGCCTATCCCTGTTTTACCCGTCTCCCTCACATAACGGCTAAACAGCTGTAAAGCCTGGATGTACTTATTAATATGCCCACTACTATAGCCCTGCCCCGTACGGATGCCGGTTCTTATCTTCAGCAGATCTATAAAAGCTGTAGCATCACTGGCAGCCAACTGCTGCAGGCTGCTCTTGCCTTGCTGCTCCTGGTAATGTAAAAACTCCTGCACATGCCTGGGCAGGTTATAAACAGAACTGTCAGCATAGCCCAACAGCTGCAGCCAGTTCCTAAAGCCTTGCTGTAATAGCACATGCTCATTACTGTGTAACAAGTAAACTGCTTCCATAAACAATAGGTTTTCTGGTAAAATGGAGGAGAGGTATTTTTTTTACTACTATAGTCTTTTTCACTGTCGCAGTTGTCGCAGTAGCTTAATCCCTTATCTGTGGCGGCTCTTACTGCGACAGTAATTTACTGTCGCAGTACTGTCGTAGTAGACGCAGTTGCTGATATTTTGGTGAGTATACCCTGTAATTGTTCGTCTATGAGCTTGGTGAGCTGGCTATATTCATCTTTGTCTGCTATGGTGTATTCAAAACCTTTACGGTGCTTATAACCACTTACCTGGCGGATGTAGCCATACTGGAACAGTTCCCGGATGTAACGCTGCAGTGAGCGGGGATGCAATCTAAAATCCTTTCTTATCTGCTGAGGCGTAAAGCTATCCTGGCCGCTGGCTGACAGGTACTCTTTCAACTGTTCCAAAAAGTTACGGGTAGCCTTTGCCAGCTCGTCGCCTTTACTGAAGAGTACCTCCTTTAGCAACCCGAACGCGGCCGATATATCCTCCGGCGTGCTTTCTATATAAGGCTGACCGCTGCCATCCCTTTTGATCTCCCGCTGGTACTGATGATAAAAGGTAACTGTTTCTATAAACGATAATAACAGCGTCATGGTTCTGCGGGGCTTAAAGATCTGCTGCGGCAACTGGATATAAGCGGCATAAGGATTGACCACCCGCACCGGTTGCAGTACCTGTTGGATACTCCTAAACAGTTCCTTTACTGTCTGCTCCTGGCTGTGATCTACGAGCCCAGCGCTTAACCGTGTCTGGTACTCCATAATGCGCCGATCCTGATCGCTCGTCCCATCCACATACAGCAGTAGGCAACGGTTAGCATTGTCCTCATACAGCTTTTCACGAGTGGTACACCCACTCACACTCACCGGACCTTCTACCGTAACAGTAACGGTTTTCAGGTTCCCTTTACTATCCTTCAGGGTAACGGTTTTGGATATCCGCCGCTTGCTCTGCAGCTCGCGTAGCGGATACAGGGAAGATTCTGCGCCGTCCAGGTCTTCTATTAACAGCAGCTTATGTTTTAACTCCTCCTGCTTAAAATAATAAAAGGCGTTCTCGGTCACCTGGGTGATCTCTATTTTATCTTCCACTGGTATCAGCTCGCTTACCCGCTCCTGCAGATAGGTCTTACCGCTACCACTGGCGCCCAGGAACATAATATGTAAAGGCGCCTCCCGCTTACGGCTGCTGTACACCAGGTAAGCAATGAGCCGGTTAATAGTTTCCCCTACAATACCAGACCGTCCTATATCATCACTGGTACGCCGCAGCAACCCCGGTTGTTTTAAGTAATTAATAGCGGCCTCCCTTTGCGCAACTGTTAACTCCGGCTTTACTGCCGGACGGGCTTGCATGCTCTCCAGCCGTGATGCCCGGTAGGCTTCCAGCGCGCCGGTAAGCTGGGATATAATTCCTGTCACTACCTGCAGGCTCATTTCAAAAGCCTCTGATAGTTTGCTGATCAGCTGCTCCGAGTGGCTGTTATTGTACAGATCAAGATTGTGGCGTACTGGTAACAACTGCTTTTGCGTATGCTCTACCTTCAGCGTAACCCGCAAGCGGTCTAACCCTGTGAGCTTAATACCGCCCAGGATAGTGATCTGTAATAGGCCACCATCATAGGTTAACAGCTCGGGGGTAGCAGTGTTCAACCTGGTATCTACTGCTGTTGCAGGGGTAACAGCACTTTCAACCGGTGGAGCTTCTTTTTCAATTGAAGAATAAAATATTACAGGCTGACGCTGACTGATCATATCTATTAAGATACGGTTGTCATCATGTGTTTGCAGCAAGCTATTTATATCTTCTCCATCAGGAAGCCTTACAGCTGTGATCTTCACCTGTGGCAGCAGCCTGGCCAGCGTGCCTGCGTGTTTGGTGATGGCTGTCTGGCCGGCGCTATCTCCATCTAACATAAAGATGATCTCTTCCAAGCCGCTACAGTTGATGATGGCCTGCTGATGNTCATCNGTNANNCCATTGGTACCATACAAGGCTAATACCCCGTACTCTGTAGTGATCTCCGCCTGCTGCAATAAGCTGGCCGCATCGATCACACTTTCCGTAAGTATTAACCTCGTAGTAGTACCCTCTGGATAACAGGGATAAAGACCGGTTCTGCCGGTTAGGTAAAAATGCCGCTGATCCTCATTGTTGCTGATGCTGCGGCCGTATAATGATATAATTTTATGCTCCCGGTTCTTTAAGGGGAAGATTACACAGTCTTTTGCCCATACGCTATAACCGCCGGTAGAGCGGGGTTTCAGAAGCCCATATTTTACCATGCTGCTGACCAGGTGATGGTTCTTGCTCTCCACATGCAGCCCGCCGCTGTTATAACCGGTTTCATGCACCTGGTAGTTTATACTCCGGCTCTCCAGGTAGCTGACTGCTTTCTTTGCAAGCGGTAAGGACCGTTTAAAGTAGCTGAACACTTTTGCCATTAAGGCTTCCTGTTCAAGTATATCGGCATCACTGCCCGCTGGTAACTGTACTGAAGGCAAAATCGCAGGTATAGCACCAGCCGCTCCCAGCATGGATTTAGCTTTCATAATAGCTTCATGCTTGCCACCTTTTTCCATCAGCTGTATAAACTGCAGCTGATCCCCACTACCAGCGCTGCAGGCTGGAGAGAAGCAGCAGAACGTATCGGTCTTGGGGTACAGCTGCAGGCTGGGTGTTTTATCCGCATGGAAGGGGCAGAGCAGCCGGTTATATTTATCAGGCTTTAACCCATAATGCGCCACCACTTCCAGGATAGATAACTGCTGCTTAATGTCCCGTATCTCCATGAGCAGCTTTCTTTTTGATCTTCAGCACCCGGCGGCCTACCAGGATCTCTAACTGATCGCCTACCTTAAAACCGGCCTGCTCTAACCATAGGCCGCTTACATTCAACCAGGGCACATCACGGCCACCGTTCCAATGATTCTTTACCTGTTGGTATTTACCATGTAGTTTGATAAGTCTGGTTTGCTTTGCCATGTGGAAAAATATTTAATCACTACCTATTGGTCGCAAATGTAACATATTCATCTTTACAAACCAAGTTTTATAGGTTTTGATTAATACTTATAGGTAGAGTATTTTTGCAAGAGCCCGTTAAAACGGGTCTGTTTCAATACGTTTCAGTATGACAATAGGCGAACATATAATGCTGCTGCGCAAGCAAAAAGGCTTATCCCAGGCCGATCTTGGTAAACAGATTGGTACTTCCGGTGATATTATCGGCCGCTATGAGCGTAACATCATGACCCCATCCATTGAGGTGATTATTAAAATTGCGGATGCACTGGCGGTGTCTATTGATTACCTGGTTGGTAAAACAAACCTAGTGTTGGATCAGGATACTTTAAAACGCCTGGAAGATATTAACGCCTTACCGGGTGAGGCTAAGGACTATATCCTTAACCATATTGATATAATGATCCGGGACTTTAAAAACAAAAAGACATACAGCCATAAATGAAAAATCCGCAGGCAATCACCTGCGGATTTTGTACTGCTATTTGAACTAACATATTATTCTAGTCCCTTTATCTTCAGCTTCACCTTCTCTCCATCTTTTAGGTTATATACCTGTTTTGCTATGTCGGCATTATATAAAAGATAACCGGGATAGTCATTAACATAAAAATTTCCAATCGCATAATCTCCCCCTATGACAAAAGGTATTTTAGGTTGAAGTCTTTGATCTAAAGATATTGGATATCTGTCCTTCCATTCCTTTTCATAACTCATGCCTGTAAAATATTCGAGATCTGCTATTAGAACGTTTAACCATTCTTTAAACCCTTGTGCTAACACCTCTCTGCTTCCTGTCTCTATGTTGAAAAATATTACTGTCCCATTATCCAGATTAAATGCAAACTGATTTCCAAAGATGTCCTGGGCAAAAGAATATAGTTCCTCAAATAAAAAACTAAACTCCTCTTTAAGTGTGTTATTTACAGATAAAATACTCCTAAATTTTTCATCTTCTTTTACTAAACTATAAAATTGCAGAGATTGGCCAAAGAAGAAACCTCCGTTACCAACAGAAGCAATAAACTCAAAATAATCTTCATCTCGAATAAATTGTTTAATTATTGCTACTATTTTATTGTCAATTTCAAAGGAAGTCCCTTCTTCTAATTTATTATCAATTAAAATGGTTAAGCTGTGTAATCATTGCTTTATCGGCTTGTCTAAATTAATTAACTTNNATCTGAACCCTTGTATTATCGGGCAGATTTTTAATCTGTTGCCCTATTGATGCTCCCGCTCCTCTATTATCGCCTGAAGTTATGGTCCTTACACTAGTCCCCCCACTAGGCCTTAAAACGGCCGGAGGGAATTCATCTCTATCTTTGCCTTGCTCTGTTTTGACATTTTTTGTATTCTCTCGTCTTCGGCTACTGGCTCCAGAACGATCTATTGTTCCTTCTCCAGGAACTCCACTATCCATAGCATCTTGAGCATGCCTAGCCGATTCAGGGTGCCGTTTGCCATCTATTACAACTTCCTTAACCTCATCTTTTACTTCATTTGCCAATTTCTTTGCAGCTTCCTGTGTCAGCTTTGTCTTTGCTGCCTCTTTAGCACCTTCACGTGTAAAGAGTGATACGGATACTTTTTCTGCTTTGCCCCCTGGGAGAATGCTTGTTACAACCTCTGTATTATAATTTCTGTAGGCTTGTTTTACGGCTTGCGCATCGGAGGGGCTTCCACTTGGAGCAACTGCCGGTTTTGAAGCCAATAGCAAGCCTACAGCAAAGATGATAAACGGAACTATAGGTAACTTACCATCAGGGTCGGAAAAACTTGGAGGATTATTATACGCAAAATGATACGGTGTTAAACTTTCTTGGCCGTCTTCCAATAATGGATCTATCTGCAGGAATCTTCCTATTTGTTGGTCATACGTCCTCGCATTAAAGTCGTACCACTCCAATCCACTACCATCACCGAACTCTTTACTCTGCAACTCATTACCATTATACTTCTTCCTATTCTCCGGGTAATTCACGCCCTTCAACGCATTCGAACTAATCCCCGCCATTGTAAGTCCATACGGATAATAATGTGTCTCCTCCAACAAAGGCCCACTTGCCGACAGTACCGTAACATTATCAAAGAGCACATCCTGTTCTGTTTCATTGCTGGTATACACATAGAGAAAACCACTCTTCTCCATCACCATCT
>Ga0065721_10053327_pt1 | contig 10120 bp, 5 predicted proteins | sample Mesricmetagenome_FD_59108 | JGI IMG/M metagenome (GOLD analysis project Ga0065721, IMG submission 59108) | Mesophilic microbial community from rice straw/compost enrichment Sample: eDNA_1 v2 (version 2) | ecosystem: Engineered > Solid waste > Grass > Composting > Bioreactor | place: USA: Davis... | reverse complement strand
CGGCTATCCGTTCCGTCTGGCGAAGGCCGATGGCTCGGAGCGGCTGCGCGCGACGAACTTGGAAGACGGAGACGCGCGCGCTCCCGTTCGGTTCGAAGGACTGACGGCGAGATACGTCAAGCTGGAAGCCGGCGAGAAGCCGGGCGAAGGCAACTGGTCATCCGCGGGCGAGCGGACGTTCGGCTTAAGCGAAGTTCGATTCTATCGATATTCCCGCAAGGTCGTCTATCAAGGGTTGATCGACCCGGTCGGCGCCTCGGATAGGACGGCGGAATCCGGCGCAGTGTCGAAGGACGCTGGAGAAGGCGGCACGCATCCCGAGAATACGATTAATCATTATGGCATGAACAGCAGCGCCGCGGATTCGGACGGAACGCATGGCAATGACGCGGACACGATGTGGATGACCGTTGCCGCACCGGGGGCTGTATCCTCCCTGATCGTCGATCTTGGCGCTACGTATCCGCTCGGAGAGATGCGTGTCTGGAATTACAACGGCGTCGGCGAAGACGGCCGCGTCATGACGGACCGGGGAATCCGAGACGTCGCGATCGCCTATTCGATCGACGGTCAGGCTTGGACCGAGCTGCAAGGCGAAGGTTATCCGTACCGTCTCGCGAGAGCGGACGGAGACGGGAAGCTGGCAGCCACGAATCTGGACGGAGTTAAACCGGGAAAGGCTGTCGCGTTCGGCGGTGCGCAAGCCCGATACGTGAAGCTAGAGCCGGTCGGCGGCGCGGGCGAAGGCAACTGGGGCGCGGCCGACGAGCAAGGGCGTCCGTTCTATGGGCTCAGCGAGCTGCGATTCTATAGCGGCGCGGGCTTGGCGGCGGAACCGGCGCCGGAGTGGTCGGGCCTGTTCAGCCGGTTCGAGGGCTGGACCGGCGCTGACGGCATCTTCTCTATTCCCGTTGGCGGCTATGATCAGCCTGGGGGATTGAAGGAGCAATCGAGCACGCTGTTCCTCTTCAGCGACACTTACGCAGGCAGAGTTAACGGCATTACGGGAATCCGGGAAACGGGCGGAATCGTGAACAATTCCGTCGCGATGCTCAGCGGCTCGGCGCCCGATCCGGAGGCGATCCGCTTCAAGGTAGCGCCGAAGTCGGCGGACTTGTCGCTGTTCACGCCGCATACGCCGGCATCGGAGGCGTTGCCGGGCAGCTGGTACTGGCTGCAGGACGGCATCGTCATCGACGGGAACCTGTACGCGTTCCCGCTCCTGATGGCGAAGGACCCTTCTCAGCCGCCTGGATTCCAATTCGCGATCGGAGGCGTCTCGCTCGCCAAAGTCCCGATCGGCGCCGAAGGTCCCGAGTACGACCGGATGACGCAGGCGGATACGCCGTTGTACGCGGAACGCACGGGCAGCACGGAGCTCGTGTTCGGCGCAGGCATCGCCGACAACACGGAAGCATCGGGCTCTCCGAGCCCGGACGGATTCATTTATATCTACGGTTACGAGAATGACCGCGGCACAGGCAAGAAACGGATGGTTGCGGCCCGAACGACCCCGGATAAACTCGAGTCGTTCGCGGACTGGCGCTTCTGGAACGGAAGCGAATGGTCGCCTCGCATCGAGGATTCGGCGCCGCTGCTCGACGGGGTATCTCCAGAGCTAAGCGTCACGCCAATGACGGAAGGTCCATGGAAAGGAAAGTACGTGGCGATCAGCGAACTGGATTCGGTCAGCGGCAAAGTCGCTTACGCGGCCGGGGATTCTCCGGTCGGACCGTTCGAACCGCTCACGCCGCTCTACTATACGGATGAATTGAACGACGGCCAAGGAATCATCACCTACAACGCGAAGGCGCATCCGCACTTATCGCCGTCCGGCGAGCTCTTGGTGACGTACAACGTGAATACGACGGACGCGATGGCTTCGTCGGCGAACGCGAACATCTATCGCCCGCGCTGGCTGACGATCAGAGAGATCGTTCCGGAATAGTGGATGAGTTAAATCGAGCCCGACAATGATTCGGTTTATCGAAGGGTGAGTTAGGTCGAGCCCGACGAAGATGGGGTGTATCAAGGAGGAATGAACATGAAGGACAACACGCCGCGCGCGCCGTTGCGCAAGGGAGACCTCATACCGGCGAGCCGCATCCAAGCGGACGGAGCTGCGATGGCTTGTTATGATTTCGGAGCGTCCTATGCGGTTGCGGGGGTTCTGATCGACGGCAATCCTGCCGGCGACGGAGAGGGATATGACACGCGCATCGAGTATTCGCTGAACGGCAAGGATTGGACGGCGTTGACCGGAGAAGGATCGGGCGGCGAGCAAGCCCGTTACGTCCGATTAACCGGTGAAGCGGCGTCTTTCGCGGACGAGCGAATCGCTTTCGTCTGCGATACCGGATTCGCGGTAGAGCCCGCTGACGAATGGACGAACTTATTCCATCGGCATAGCGGCTGGGCCGGTTCGGACGGCATTTACTCGATACCGTTCAACGGCGTCGAGACGCAAGGCACGGCGGGGGATACGAAGACGCTGCTCGTGTTCGGGGATACGTTCGTCGGAGAGGTGGATGAGCAAACCCGCGAGCGGTCCGAGTCCACTGTGATGCTGAACAATACGCTGGCCGTATTGGACGGCGCGGAGCCTCGCCGGGATGCGGTTCGTTTCGTCTGGAGAGAGAACGGGAGCGGGGAGCCTCTCAGCGCGGTCGTGCCGACGACGCCCAAGGCGCTCAGCCACCGCGATTCGTATTACTGGCTGCAGGACGGAACCTCATGCTCAGGGACCTTCCATTGCTTTCCGCTCATTATCGGACACGATCCGAACGGTCGCGAAGGCTTCGAGTTCGCCGTTCACGGCGTGACGCACGTATCCGCTCCTATGACGGAGGTCGGCCCCGACCTCGCGCGTCAACGGCAGGAGGACACGCCGCTGTACTTCAAGTCGGCGAGGGGCCATACGACGTATTTCGGAGCTGCCATTATGCCGAATACGAACAAAGCGGGAGCTCCGGATCCGGATGGTTACATCTACGTCTACGGTTTGCAGCATGACGGCGTTCACCGCCCCGTCGTCGCACGGGCTCCCGAAGCCGAGCTTGCGAATATCGGGCAATGGACTTATTGGAACGGCAGCGGATGGACGAGCCGGAAGGAAGAATGCGCTCCTATCGCGCCTGAAGTTTCATGCGAGTATAGCGTATCGCCGATGCGCGGCGGCGCGTTGGACGGCATGTACGTCGTAGCTTGCCAGCTTGGCGGCACGAGCGGCAACCATCTGGCGCTGTATGCCGGATCCAGCCCCGTCGGACCGTTCGAGCGGTGCACGCGCCTTTATTATTGTCCGGAGTCGGAGGAAGGGCTCGGCATCTATACCTATAACGCCAAGGGTCATCCGCATTTATCGGCGACGGGCGAGTTGCTCGTCACTTATAACGTGAACACGACGAGCATGGAAGCGAATATGGCGCGCGGGGACATATACCGTCCGAGATTCGTGCGCGTAAGGCAAATTCCTTAAGGCGCCGATGCCTTGATCTACCGACTACGCCGGGCAGGGAGAAGATACAGCATGAACAGTTACGCAATCGTCTTCGACGTGGGCGGACTTTATATTAAAACCGCGGTGTTGAACGCCGCCGGCCAAATCGTGCCGGACACTTATATGATTTACCCCTCGAAGTCGAAGGCTCGCAAGGAAGAGATTCTGGCCCACTTCGTCGAGCTGGCAAGGCATCAGACGAACCGCATCATCGACAAGGATTGCCGGATCGAGGGGATCGGCTTCGCCTTTCCCGGTCCGTTCGATTACGAGAACGGGATCAGCTATATTCGCGGAGTGGATAAATTCGATAGTATTTACGAGGTTCATTTACGGCGTGAACTGTTAGCCCGGTTAGACCGAGATTCCGTAATGGAGCGCAGAATGACGCCGGACTTCCAGATCGTATTCGAGAACGACGCGAGCTTGTTCGCGCTCGGCGAATACGCGATCGGCAAAGCGGGCAAGCATGCGAAGACGATCTGCATGACGGTCGGCACAGGCGCGGGTTCGGCGTTCCTGGATGGCGGAGAACTCGTCAAGAACCGGGAGGACGTGCCGCAGAACGGATGGATCTATAATCATCCTTTCCATTCGTCGGTGGTCGACGATTATATATCGAAGAGAGGAATCTTGCGTTTGATGCAGGAGGAGGGCTTCGAGGAGTCGCAGCTTGACGTGAAGCTGGCGGCGGAGCTTGCGAAGGCTGGCGACGAACGAGCGATCCGCGTATTCAACCGATTCGGAGCGATGGCAGGCGAGATGCTCGTGCCGTTCATCCGGACGTTCGGTCCGAATGCGGTCGTCATCGGCGGTCAAATCGTGAAAAGCCAAGAACTGTTCCTCGGCAGTATTCGCGAAGCGCTGCAAGCATTCGATGTCGAGGTCGGGCTTGAAGTGACGGCCGATACGTCCGTAAGTACGTTCGCGGGCGTATCCCGCTTGCTGGAACAGAAGAAGTTAACGAAGTTGCGGGCGCGATAAGCCCAGCGGTATAGAAACGAGGCGATCTTATGTCTAACATCAAAGAAATTCTCGTGTATCACCACAGCCATCTGGACGTCGGCTACACGCATCCACAGCCTGTTCTGTTGGAACTGCAACGAACGTATATCGACCAGGCGATCGACCTGTGCGAGGCGACGGCCGGCGAAGCGCCGGACAACCGCTTCTACTGGACTTGCGAAGCGACGCTGCCCGTGTTGAAATGGCTTGAAGACGCGGACGAGCGCCAAGTCGCAAGGTTCGAGAAGCTCGTGAAGAGCGGTCAGATCTGCTTGACGGGAACCTATATGCATAGCGCGCCTCTCTGCTCCGCGGAGGAGATCGCTCGTTCGCTGTATCCAATCAAGGCGTTGCGCGAACGGTTCGGCGTGCCGATCCGGACGGCGATCAACCACGACATTAACGGCCAGCCGTGGATGTTCGGTCAGCTATTGATCGACGCGGGCATCGAGCTGTACACGACGGGCATTAACACGCACTTCGGCGGCATCCCTATACCGCGCCCGCAAGCGTTCCGCTGGGAAGCGCCGGATCGTCGGAAGCTGCTGACGTTCCATGGCGAGCATTATTCCCTGTTCACGCAGTTCGGAGAGCTGTGGGACGAGGACATGAACAAGATGCAAGCGGGCTTGAGGCGTTACATGGACCATCTGGAGAGCAAGGGCTACGGGTACGACTTTATTTATTTATCCGCGACGAACAGCCCGATGCTCGATAATACGCCGCCGGATCAGAAGCTGCTCGGCATGATCCGAAAGTGGAACGAGGACGGTCTCGGCCCGCGCATCCGCATGGTGACGCCGGAAATGCTGCTCGAGCGATTGAAGCAGCTGCCTTCCGAGCAAGTGCCGACGTACGCCGGGGATTGGACCGACTTCTGGAATTTCGGGGCGCAAAGCTCCGCGGACGAGACGAGGCTGAGCCGACGCACGAAGACGAGCCTGCAAAGCGCGGAGTTCCTGGCCGCGTTCCGCGTCCCGCTGTCCAAGCGGGAGACGAAGGCATACGCCGACGCGTGGGAGCAAGTGCAACTGTACGACGAGCATACCTGGGGGGCGAACATCTCAGTCTCTCAGCCGGACTCTTCTTATACGAAAGTGCTATGGGGCCATAAAGCTCATTATGCTTTCTTGGCGAACAGCTTAAGCGGTTACTTGTTGAACCGGGAGCTGGAGACGTTCGCGGGCAATCCGCTTCAATCCGGAGAGCCGGAAGGCGTGCTTCTCGTCAATCCGTCCGGGTTCGCTCAGTCGGTCGACATCCGTACGGGCAACGACTGGTTCCATGAAGGCCGTCACACGTCTGCCGCCCGGTTCCATATGCACAAAAATAACTATGATACCGATTATTCGCTGCCCTCCCGAGGAACGGTCGAGCTGAAGCCGTTCAGCTACAAGTTCGTGCCGCTAGCCGGCAAGCAAGCGGACAATACCGCGGCTACGAGCATTCATATCGAGGACGGTTTGATCGATACTCCTTATTATACGTTGACTTACGACGGGGATACGGGGCGTTTGCTCGGTCTCGTCGATAAGAAAACCGGCTGGCAGATGATCGATACGTCGAGCCAGTGGACGCTGTTCCAGTACGTCCGCGAGACGCCGGATCCGCTGCGCCAGAGAAGGCACCGCGAGTCGTTGTTCCATCGCGACGTCGACAGCTGCAACTATAGCGTCAGCTGCTGGAAGCAAGGCTGGACGGCGGATCGCCGCGGGGCGGAGAAGCTCCTATCGCTGAAGGCCGATCGCCACGACAGCGGCGTTACGTTGACGCTCGAGTGGCAGGCGCCAGGCGTTAACCGCTTGGAGCAGCGCATTACGATGTTCCATCATAAGCCGGGTATCGAGATGATCGCGGTGCTGGACAAGACGGACGTCAAGCTGCCGGAGTCCATTTACTTTGCGATTCCGCTGAAGCTGTCGGCCGGCTGGGAAGCCGTGTTCGACAGCGCGGACGCGCTCGTGCGTCTGGATAAGGATCAACTGCCCGGCGTCTCTCGGGACTGGGTCACCGTAGATCGCGCGGTATCGGTGTTCGACGGCAAGCACGGCGTTACGCTGGCCTGCCCTGACGCTCCGCTCGTACAGATCGGCGGCTTCAACTTCGGCAAGGAAAGCAAGGAAATCCCTCGCGACGAGAATCCGCTGTTGCTGGCTTGGCCGCTGAACAACTACTGGGACACGAACTTCAAGGCGAACCAGCCGGGGCCGGTGACCCTTAAGTACGTGCTGCATCCCTTCGGCCCTTACGAACCCATGGCGATGATCGCTCGCGGCGCCGAAGCTTCGCTGCCGGTGCAGTTCTTCCCGGCAGTATCGTGCCCGGAAGAGAAGGAAGGCTCTCTGCTCGAGATGAAGGGCAGCGTCGTCGCATCTTATATTAAGCCGGCGGAGGACGGCGACGGTCTGATCGTCAGACTGCACAATCCGGCCGCGACGGAGACGGCGTTCTCCATCACGCTGCCGGGCGCCGCGATTGCAAGCGCCGATCGGGCTAATCTGCTCGAGGAGACGCGGGAGGCGTTGGACGTATCCGGCGGGGCTGCCAACGGGCAGCTCAAAGCCGGCGAATGGGCGACCGTTCGGATCAGGAAGTAAATGCGAAGGGGTTATCCCGGAAGTCAGTCATCGTGACGACTTTCGGAATAACCCCTTTTCGTTTAGAACATGTCCGTTTGCTCTTTGAGGCGCTTGACGAACTGGCCGGGGGGCTCGCCCATCTCCGACTTGAATACGGTCGTGAAATAATGGACGGTGTCGAAGCCGCTCTCCTCGGCGACGGACTTGATCGACAGCTCCGTCGTGGTAAGCAGAGCGACGGCATGCCGAATACGTTCTTGCCTCACGTACTGGGAGTAGGACTGTCCCAGCTCCTCCGCGAACAGCCTGGATAGGTGGCGCGAGGAGACGTGCAAGTAGTCTGCTACCGAGGAGAGCGACAGCTCCTGGGAAAGGTTGTCGCGAATGTACAGCTTCGCGCGGTGGACGAGAGTCGAGGAGGCCGCAGCGGCGTCCGTCTGTTTCGAACGGGCGCGCGCGTCCGCGAACGCGCCTTCGAAGGCCGATAGCAAGGCGCCGGACACGCCGACGATACCGTCCTGAAGGAAGGGCGAGCCGACGACGGATTGTCTAAGCAGCGCGTGCCACAGAATGACGGCGGGATGCTGGGACGCGTTCTCTAGCAAGTAGGTCTCGGACTTCTCGAGGCTCCGAAAGCGAGCGACGCCTTCCTCGGAAGACTCCGACGCGATGAGCTCGAACGCGACGAAGACGATGTATAACCCGTCTTCGCTGACGATCTGGTGCCTGAGGTGAGGTCTCGACATGAATAGCGTGCCGTCATGGAGCGGCAGCGACGTAGATCCTTCCTCGTAATGGCCCTCGCCGCTAATGACATAACAAATTTCGAAAAAAGAGTGCTTGTGCAAATGGTTCGTGTAAAGCCGTTTCTCGCCGCCCCAGTAATGGACGTAGAACGAAAGCTCCCGACCCCGTACGTTAGCGGCGTGTCGGTTAAGCAAGGCGTTGCCGATGTCTAGTTCATGCTGCGTAAATTCCATGCTCTGCACCACCTGTTACGAATACCCTCATCTTAATATAGCCATGCGGGAGTGTCCACTTTTTATAAAACCTCGTCTCCGATATGAAAAGACGCGGGCACCGTCATTTCCTATACTGGAAGCATCTTCGAACGATCATACAAAGGGAGAGATATGTCCATGCCATCTTACGATAAAGAACCGACTATCCGCATCAGCGGACGAGACCAAGAGGTATGGCGCGGCTACGGGGCGATCGCCGAGAGGTTGCGCAAGGAGACCGACGGACGGGAGAAAGCCGTCATCGTCGTCGAAACCTATCCGGGCGTGCGGCTCGAAGAGATCGTGCGCGGACTTGCGGTTCTGGAGCCTGCTCTGGTCATTCAAGCGGAGGAGGCGGCGATCGGTACCGATGCGCTGAATCGGATGCTTGAGCGCTACTTAACGGATGACCGCGTCTTCGGTTATCTCGCCCCGTTCACGATCGACGAATGGTACGACCCTGAGATGCTGTCGCGGCTGCAAGCTCGCATAGACGACGTCAAGCAAGGCGTCGTTATCGTCATCGGCTTCGGCGCGTCGCTGCTCGGCCAAGGCGACGTTCGGCTCTACGCCGACCTGGCGCGTTGGGAGATCCAGCTTAGGTATCGCAGCGGGGAGTTCGGCAACTGGCGCGCGGACAACCGCGGAGAAGAGATTCTTCGCAAATATAAACGCGGCTTCTTCGTCGAGTGGCGCGTGGCGGACAGGCTTAAACGGAACGTATTGCCCGTCTCCGACTTCTACTTGGACACGCACGCGAAAGGCGATCCTCGGATGGTCACGCGCGAAGCGCTATTCGACGGGCTCCATCAGACGTCTCGTCGTCCGTTCCGTCTCGTCCCTTATTTCGATCCGGGAGTGTGGGGCGGCCATTGGCTCGAGGAGCATATCGGCCTCGAGCCGGTCAAGAATCCTTACGCTTGGGGCTTCGACGGCGTGCCGGAGGAGAACAGCTTGTACTTCCAGTTCGGCGATACGAGAATCGAACTCCCATCGATCAATCTGGTATTCTTCGAGCCCGAGGCGCTGCTTGGAGAGAAGGTTTATTCGCGTTTCGGCGCGGAATTCCCGATCCGCTTCGACTTCCTCGATACGATCGGCGGGCAGAAGCTGAGCCTGCAGGTGCATCCGAAGACGGACTATATCAAGAACAAGTTCGGCATGTCCTATACGCAAGACGAGAGCTATTACATTCTCGACGCCAAGGAAGGCGCGACCGTCTACTTGGGTTGCAAGGAAGATGTCGTTCCCGAAGAGATGATCGCCGATCTGGAGAAGGCGCAGCAAGGCGGATTCTCTTTCCCGGCCGATAAACACGTCAACCGATTCCCGGCTCGCAAGCACGACCACTTCCTGATCCCGGCGGGAACGGTGCATTGCTCTAACGAAGACGCCATGGTGCTGGAGATTAGCGCGACGCCGTATATTTTCACCTTTAAACTGTGGGATTGGGATCGGCTTGGGCTGGACGGCAAACCGCGCCCGGTGCATCTGGAGCACGGTAAGCGGAACATCGACTGGAGCCGCCGTACGGAGTGGGTGAAGCGCAATCTGGTAGACCGGACGGAAACGGTCGCAGAAGGCCAAGAGTGGACCGAGGAACGTACGGGTCTGCACGAATTGCAATTTATCGAGACTCGCCGCCACTGGTTCGCAGGCGAGACGCCTCACGATACGAGCGGAGTCTTCCATATGCTGAACCTAGTGGAAGGCGATGAAGCCATCGTGGAAAGTCCGACTGGCGCGTTCGATCCGTTCGTCGTCCGATACGCCGAGACCTTCATCGTTCCCGCGGCGGTCGGAGCGTATACGATTCGTCCCGCCCTTGCGGAACCATCGAAGAAGCTGGGCACGATTAAGGCTTATGTCAGAACGTAATACGACTGATTCGTCCGATCGCCGAAAGGAGGGTTAACATGAACATCACGATTGATTTTGGCGGGACGAACATTAAGATCGGGCTTGTGCAAGAGGGCCGAATAATCGCGAAAGCATGCATCCCTGCCTTATCCAGCTCCGGCTTGCTCGGCCGGCTT
>Ga0065721_10053326_pt1 | contig 10121 bp, 8 predicted proteins | sample Mesricmetagenome_FD_59108 | JGI IMG/M metagenome (GOLD analysis project Ga0065721, IMG submission 59108) | Mesophilic microbial community from rice straw/compost enrichment Sample: eDNA_1 v2 (version 2) | ecosystem: Engineered > Solid waste > Grass > Composting > Bioreactor | place: USA: Davis... | reverse complement strand
CCCGCCTCGCAGGTGAGGAGGCGAGCGAGACTCGCGAAGATCTGTTGCAAGGGGCTGCGGCACCGGGCGGCAGTTTCAGCATCGAGCTGTGGCTGCTCGATCACGTCAATCGTCCCGTCGGGGCGATGGTGGTCGCGCAAGATGAGCAGCGGCCGTCGTGGACGTTCGGCTATCGCGACGGGGCGTTTTTCTTCGGGCCGGCGGGCGAGCGGACCGCGACGGGCGCACGAGCGACGATCGTTCGTACGCGCAGCAGCGAGGGCGATCTCGAAGGCTACAAGGAGAAATGGCATCACGTGATCGGCAGCTACGAGGGCGGGCGCTGGCGGCTGTATCACAACGGTGCATTGCTCGAAGAGCGGCAGGCCCCGCTTCCCTCGTGGACTCGCCTGGATCTCGCCGCTTACACGCGCGCCGAGCCCTACATGCAACTTGGCGACCTGGTGAAAGATGTCGTCCTGCATGACACCGCGCTGACGCCGCAACAGATCTCCGAGGCATTCGCAGAACGATCACGGATGATCGACGAGGGCCGCCGCCGCGCGGAGCTCCATTTCACAGCGGGCCCGTATCTCAACACGCCGGATGAGGGCGAGATGTGGCTGGTGTGGGAAACCGACAAGGCATCAACTGCGCTGCTCGAATGGGGCGAGCGTGTCCCGTACGAACACAAGATCGAGATCGCTGCGCCCGGCCGGCTGCATAAGCGGCGCTTGAAAGGATTGAAAGCCGATACGCCGTATTTCTACCGCATCACGGCGATCGATGAGAACGGGCAGCGCATCGACTCCGGGCCACTCACGTTCCGTACGCTGCCACTGGCGGGTCAGCCCGTCGTGTTCGCAGTCGGCGGCGATACCGAGGCGCGCCCGTTCATCAATGCGCATATCGCTCGCGGCGTGTGGGAAGCGCGTCCGCACCTACTGCTCATGACGGGCGATCTCACCGACAGCGGCACCGCAGAGCATCGCTGGCAATGGACGCACGAGTACTTCCCCGGCATGACGCCGCTCACCAGCCGCGTGCCCATGCTCGCCGCGCCCGGCAATGGCGAGGGCGATCTTGTCTGGTTCAATCATTATCACGATGTGCCCGGCTCGAACGGGTATTACAGCCGCCGTGTGGGTGATGTCGAGTTCTTCGTGCTCGACAGTAATCTGGTGAGCCACGAGCGCCGTGAGCCAGGCTTCCGTGCGCGCCAGCGTGCCTGGCTCGAGACGAGCCTGAAGCAATCACGGGCTCGCTGGAAGATCGCCGTTCATCATCATCCAACGTACAGCTCCGATGACGACGATTACGGCAACACTTATGTCGAGCCCTCGGCGCTCGGCGACGAGGAAGTACAACGCGACTTCCTCGACGTGTATGAGCGTCACGGCGTGGACGTGGTGTTCTACAGCCATCTCCACAGCTACGAGCGCACCTGGCCGCTGGCCAACGGCAAGATCAATCCGACAGGGGTTGTGCACGTGCAGGTAGGTGGCTTTGGCGGCAATCACGAGCGCAGCGGTCCGACGCATGCGTGGCTGGATCACACGGTGTTCAGCGGATATCACTACGGCATCGTGCGCGTGTTCGGCGACACGCTGGAAATGAGCGTCTACGACGCAGAGCATCGGCTGCGTGACAACTTCACCCTGCGTCATCCAGCGCCAATCCCGTCCAACTCAGCGAACGTTTCCGGCGACAGCGTCAGCTGACTCGCGGCCAGGTTTTCGCGCAGATGCGCGAGGGAGGACGTGCCTGGAATCAAAAGAATGTTGGGTGCACGCCGTAGCAGCCAGGCGAGCGCGAGCTGCATCGGCGTGGCACCGAGCCGGGCCGCGACATTCGAGAGCGTGGATGACTGCAGTGGCGTGAACCCGCCGAGCGGGAAGAACGGCACGTATGCGATGCTGTGCCGAGCCAGCTCGTCTATCAGAGCGTCGTCGGCCCGATGCGCCAGGTTGTATTGGTTCTGCACGCAGACGATCTCGCAGATTCGGCGTGCCTCATCGACTTGAGCCGGAGTGACATTGCTCAGGCCGATATGGCGCACCAGTCCCTGCCGCTGCAGATCGGCGAGCACGGTGAGCGGCGCCTCGATGGAGCCCTCGGCCGGATGGTGGACCTCGAACATGATGCGCAGATTGACGACATCGAGTACATCGATACCCAGATTGCGACGATTGTCGTGAACTGCCGCAGTCAGCTCTTCGCGAGAGAACGCCGGGTTCCATGATCCATCGGCGCCCCGTTTCGCGCCGACCTTCGTGACGATCACCAGATCCTCGGGATAGGGCACGAGCGCTTCGCGAATGATCTGGTTGGTCACGTGCGGCCCGTAGAAATCGGCGGTATCGATGTGGTTTACACCGCTTGCAATCGCCTCGCGCAGCACCGCCAGCGCGGCATCACGGTTCTTGGGCGGACCGAAAACGCCGGGGCCGGCGAGTTGCATGGCGCCGTAGCCAAGCCGCTTCACGATACGATTGCCTAGCTTGAACGTACCGGTTTCTTTGCTGTTGAACATGGATCGAGCTCCTCGGGAATGACTCGGGTCAGGGTAGTGGTTACCCGCTCGTTCGATAACCCGTTAGAGTTCGCACGGGCTGTGCGGAATCACGAACAATGGACATCGATCTTGGTGACTTGAATGCGTTCCTTGCAGTGGCACGCGCCAAGGGTTTTCGCGACGGCGCGCGTGTCACGGGCGTCAGCGCTTCCGGGCTGAGCGCCGCGGTACGTCGGCTGGAAATGCAGCTCGGCGTGCGGCTGCTCCATCGCAGCACGCGTAGCGTTGTTCCGACCGAGGCGGGGCAGCAGCTGCTCGACCGGCTGGGGCCGGCATTGAATGAAGTGCAAGCAGCGCTCGATGTGGTGAATGGCTTTCGCAGCAGGCCCGCGGGCACATTGCGTCTCAACGTGCCGGTCAGCGCCGCGCGCTTGGTCTTGCCCGCGATCGTTCCGGCTTTTCTCGCCGCCTATCCCGACATCCAGCTCGAAGTGCTTGCCGAGGACAGTTTCGTCGACGTTCTCGCGGCCGGCTGCGACGCGGGCATTCGTTATGAGGAGCGGCTGGAGAAAGACATGGTCGCGGTGCCGATCGGGCCGCGCGTTCAGCGCTTCGCGACGGCCGCAGCTCCCACCTATCTCGATCGGCGCGGCCGACCGCAGCATCCGCGCGATTTGCTGAACCATGCTTGTCTGCGCGGCCGCTTCGCTGGCCGCTCGATCGCGCCCTGGGAGTTCGAGCGCGACGGCGAGGTCGTGCGTGTCGATCCTGCGGGCCAGCTCATCGTGCAAGTCGGTGGGGCAACCGATCTTGCGGTCCAGGCCGCCCTCGCCGGTACCGGCATCATTTATCTTTTCGAGGACTGGCTGCGTCCACATTTGGACAGCGGCGCGCTCGAGGCGATCCTCGAACCCTGGTGGCAGCGCTTCTCGGGACCTTTTCTCTACTATCCCAGCGGGCGCCTCATGCCCGCGCCGCTGCGCGCATTCGTCGATTTCATCAAGTCGCCGATCGTCAATGGCGGCGCCCGGCGTGCGCCCTCATAGGTCCCGGCATCTCGCAGTCATGTCGCGGGAACGGAACGATGCGTCGCTTTCGGCGTTGGGAAGTATCTGTCGAGCCCAAGCCCGATCCACCTGGTGAGGATAGATGAAGCCATGCAGCGTAACACCTCAGATAACTTCGCCCTCGGCCGCACGGACGAGAACAGCCTGAGCGCCGACGACCCGACTTTGCCTCCGCGTGTGCGAGAGCTGATTCGCATTGGGAACGTCGGAATTGCAAAACAGGACGACGCTGCGCTTGCAGCGTTCTTCCACCCGCAGTTCCGGTTTCATGGGCCCAGCGGCGACCTGAATCGTGAGCAACTATGGGATTACTTCGCAGCGTGTCGCGCGGCCTTCGACGACTTTACCGTGACACGGCAGGCCGTCGTGTCGGATGGCGGCGATTATCTCGCGACTAGAACGCGCTTCGCGGGAGTATTCGCGCGCACATTCACCGGCCTGCCCGAGGGGCCGCTCCAGCCGAACGGCAAACGATTCGAATATCGAGTCATCAACATTTTCCGATACGCGCCGAATGGCCAGCTCCTGGAGGAATGGGTGCAATATGACACGGCCTCTTTTCTCGCCCAACTGCGATGAGGCGATCTGGGCAAGGTGCAGGGCTTCAAACCTGTCGAGCGACCGACCGCACCAGGTTTCGGAGAGCTCCGTCGGTGCTTAGCCAGAGACTGCGCTGGCACGTTCGACGATTCTGAGCCAATCGCGCGCGGCGTGAGCTGCGCCGGCCCGTTGCCGTGATGAACTTGCCGTTCCCGCTTTCCAGCAGTGGTAGCGCAAGGCGCCGGCAAGTGCATTACAACCCGCCGCAATCCAGTACGCTTCGCGAACATGGGAACGTAAGCCATTCTCGTGGCCCATCGCGCTCAGGTAGCACGACAGCAGCGTGTCATGTCGACGGCGCACCTCCGGTTCCCAGTAGGCCAGCGTCTGCAACCACGAGCTCACGTCCTCGAGTGCCGAGCCGGTACGAGCGCGCGCCCAATCGATGAACACGGGCGCAGGGCGAGCATCTCGCTTTCGCACGATGACATTGCCGGGATGCAGGTCACCGTGTATCAGCGTCTTGCCGAAGGAATCGAACGCGAGCAGCTCCGAGCGCCTCGCCGGAAGTGCGTTCACCAATCGATCGAGCGAAGGTAGCGAGCGGCGCAGCCATGCAAACTCTGGATCTCTGCGCATACGTCGAAGCTGTTCCAGCGTTGTGATCGCGGACTCGCGTAGCATCGTTTCGTAGTCCCACGCGGGCAGCACAGCCCCGGTCCCGGTGTGCATTCGATGGAGCGATGCGAGGTGCTGCATCACGGTGGCAGACGCGGAAATATCGCGCCAGGGCCAGGTGCTGACTCGTTGCACGTACTCCAAGAACACTATGGCGCGCTCGTGCGAGAGTTCGTCGACTCGGAACACCCTCGGTAAACATGCGCTCAAGCCGCGAGATGTGAGGAGCTGCCGATACACAGCAGCCTCTCTGGCCGTTGCTCCTTCGAGCTGCTTCGCCATGAGACTCAGCTTGTGCGAACGACCTGTCGGCTCTCGAGCTCTCAAGACCACTCGCCGCATCGATGCCGACTCCAAGCCGCCTCTGGTGTGCGACACAGTCAGCGCGATTGGCTGGGCTCGTTCGCCGAACTCTGCGCGCGCTATGGAGAGCGCGGAAGATCTGATATATGCGTCAAGGTCCATCGGCAAATAGTGAAGAGATTGAGTTCACCATTCAACCCAGCTGGTCCATGCTTGCGGACAGGGCTCTGGCCTTCGGGATGAGCCGATACATTCTGGAGAGAAACGCTGTTGCGCATCATTGCCCATCTGAGCTTGTGCAAGTGGCGCGCGATCAGGTGAAGCAAACATTGCTGACTGCGCCGACTGCTCGCCAGCGCGACATTGCAGGTAACGAGCGCGAGCAGCCTCGTAATGAAATTCTGGGATTCCGCGCTTGTTCGCGGACCAGCGCTCGATCCTCAGGAACCACACGCTGACAGTGCGCGTTTCCTGCGCTCGCGCCGAATAACGCTGCTCCGGGCAGAGATTCTTCAGGCCCACAAAGGAACGCGGGACCGCCCCGGACGATGGAGCTGACTTCCAGGCCGGTTCAGGGACACCGTTGCTGCACGGCGTGGCCGCGTCGTGCAGGAGGAGTTATGAGCGAGTCCGAGGAAACCCGTCAGCGCCCCGACACGCCGTACTACGACAGACCCACCGGCGGCTGGGGGTCGCTGAGGGGAATCGGCCATGTCCTCGTGGACCAGAAGCCGAAACTCGACGTTTTGCGCACGCTGATGCGCCAGAACAAGCCCGGTGGGCACATGTGCACGTCCTGCGCCTGGACCAAGCCACCGCAGCCGCACTTGTTCGAGTTCTGCGAAAACGGCGCCAAGGCGACGGTGTGGGACCTTACGCGCGCTCGTTGCACGCCCGATTTCTTCGCCGACCACAGCGTGACCGAGCTGCGCGGACTGTCGGATTACGAGTTGGAGGAGACGGGCCGCCTCACGCATCCGATGCGTTATCACGCCGACTCGGATCGTTACGTCCAGACGACGTGGCAGGAAGCCTTCGAGGGGATCGGCGCAAAGCTGGCAACACTCGATCCGAAATCGACGGTCTTCTATACCTCCGGCAGGGCGAGCCTGGAGACATCCTATCTTTTCGCGCTGTTCGCGCGCCTGTATGGACACAACAATCTGCCCGACAGCTCGAACATGTGCCACGAGACCACCAACGTGGCACTCAGGAAGGTGATCGGAGTGGGCGTGGGAACGTGCGTGCTGTCGGACTTCGATCGTTGTGAGCTGATCCTGTTCTTCGGGCAGAACACCGGATCGAACAGCCCGCGTTTCCTACACGCGCTGCAGGCCGCCAAGGAGCGCGGCTGCAAGATCGTCACGTTCAACCCAGTGCGCGAGCGCGGGTTATTGGAGTTCACCAATCCTCAGAGTCCCGCGCAGATGACCGTGAAGTCCCCGACACGTATCTCGGACCTGTATCTCCAGGTTACGCCGGGTGGTGACATCGCGGCGCTTGCCGGGCTGTGCAAGCGAGTGCTGGAACTGGATGCCGAGGCGAAAGGAAGAATCATCGACCGAAGCTTCATCGAGCAGCACACGACGGGGTTCGATCAGCTCGAGACGCTGCTGCGCGAAGTGTCCTGGCAGGAGATCGAGAAGGAGTCCGGTCTGCGCCGCGGCGAGCTCCAGAAAGTGGCGGAGATGTATGTCTCGGCAGATACGGTCATTGGCATCTACGGCATGGGGCTCACCCAGCACGTGCGTGGCTGGCTCAGCCTCGCCATGCTCGTGAACCTGTTGCTGCTGCGGGGAAACATTGGACGCGAGGGTGCGGGCATCTCGCCGGTGCGTGGACATTCCAACGTGCAAGGTCAACGCACGGTGGGGATTACCGAGAAGCCCGACGACGTGCCGATGGACAAGCTCAAGGCGCTCTTCGGCTTCGAGCCCCCGCGGGAAGAGGGACGCTCCACGGTGGAGATGGTCGAGGGATTGCTCGATGGATCGGTGCGGGGGCTGATTTCGCTCGGCGGCAACCTGGCTCGCTCCATCCCCGACCGGGCACGCGCCGAGCAGGCCTGGCGCGATCTCGACCTCAATGTTCAGATCGCGACCAAACTCAATCGCTCACACCTGCTGCCCGGACGCAACAGCTGGCTGTTGCCTTGCCTCGTGCGCGCCGAGACAGACCGGCAGGCTACCGGGCCGCAGGTGGTGACGATGGAGGACATGCTCAGCATGATCCACGGCTCGCTGGGCAAGCGCGCACCTGCATCACCGCATCTGAAATCCGAAGTCGCTATCGTCGCTGGCATCGCCAAGGCGACGCTGCCTCCAAACCCGATGGTGAAGTGGGACGAGTGGACCGCCGACTACGGACTGATTCGGAGCCTCATCGAGGCGACGTATCCGGACGAGTTTCACGACTTCAACGGTCGACTCTTCACGCCGGGCGGGTTCTACCGTGGCAACTCGGCGCGCGACCGAAAGTGGCAGACCGAGAGCGGCAAGGCCCAGTTCACCACGCCCCAATTTCTGACTTCTTTGGGCCAGCGTCCAAAGGGCGAGGAGCTCACGCTCATCACGCTGCGCTCGAACGATCAGTTCAACACCACGATTTACGGTTTCTCCGACCGGCTGCGAGGACTCTCGGGGCCTCGCGACATCGTCCTCATCAACCCGGAGGAGATGGTGCGCCGGGGCCTTACGGAGGGAGAGCTCGTGACGCTCGAATGCGCAGTGGAGGACGGTGCCGAGCGGCGGGTGCGGGGGTTGAAGATCCTTGCCTACGACCTGCCGGATGGTTGCCTCGCCGCGTACTACCCCGAAGCGAACCCGCTGATTCCCGTCGGCTACCGCGACGAGTTGTCCAAGACTCCTTCATATAAAGGTGTGCCAGTCCGAATCCGAGCCGAGTCCGTGGAGAGGGCGCGGCCATGATTCGTTGGCTGGATGGCGCGGTCCCGTATCTGAAGGGGCTTCACATCGCCGCCCTGGTGCTCTGGTGCGCGGGGCTGTTTGCGCTGACCGTGATGCAGGCTCGTCATGACCCGGCGATCGGCCAGGTGGAATACACGCGGATGAGGCTGGCGTTTCACTACAGCTATATCTGGGTCGTGACTCCCGCCGCAGTGTTCGCTGTGACCGTGGGCACGCTGCTCATGTTCCTGTTGGATGTGTTCGTCGTGTGGATGTTCGCGAAGCTCATTTTCGTGGCGTTGCTGGTCGGCTTCCACGCGTGGGTGGGCGGCACGATCGTCGCCGTGGGCGAGACCAGGGGAGAGCGCCAGACGCCCGGGCCCCTGTTGCCGCTGCTCATTCTGCTGGCCACGGTGCTCGCGATCCTCATTCTGGTCCTCGCCAAGCCCGCACTCGAACGAGTCGCGCTGCCGGACTGGCTCATGGAGCCCAGGGGCGGTCAGCTGCCGTTCGATGTGCCCAGGTTGTAGTCGAACACGAGCTTGCCCCCATGCCATCCTGTCGCGCCCACCATGATGACGCAGAGGCCCGACAGCAGAACGCCATAGGGCAGCACGGCAGCCTCGTAGCCCAAGAGGCGGTAGCCCCAGTTCGCGCCGAGAATCGACAGGAGCACGACCGCGATCACCGCGTGCGTCCATGTGGAAGCCCTCGCGCGTATGCCGGGAACCATTATCAGCTCCATCACCCCGGAGCCGGCGGCGAGCAGGCCAATGAGGAAGGCCATGCCGGAGGCCCATACCGCGGCACGGGCCCAGAACGCATCGCCGGTCCACCAATAAAAGACGTCCGCCCCGAAGTTGCAGAACGTCAGCGCGATCGGGAAGGCCACCGTCATGGCATGGACAGGGTGGCCAGCCACCGCGATTCTCGACGCGGTCTGCTCGAAATCGGGGCGCAACGGAATCGGATCGACGAGCCGCTCGCCGTCGGCTCGCTGCTGGGTCTCGGCCATCGCTCGGATCTCCTGCGCGCTCTTCTCGCAGTCCTAACGCCCGTCGTGCTGGCGGGTTGCACTGAATCTCTCTCGATCGTCCACCCCGCCGGGAGCGCTGCCGAAGTCATCGCCACGCTGTGGTGGGTCATGCTCATCGGCGCGACCGCAATCTTCCTGCTCGTGACCGTGCTGCTCGTGCTGTCCTTCCGCCGTGGCGAGCAGCCGTCCGGACCCGAGGCGGACGCTCGGCGCGAACGGATCTGGATCCAGGGTTTCGGTCTCGCTTTTTCGCTGATCGTGCTGGCGGCCCTGACCGGCTACGGGCTCTATGTCGGCGAGCGACTGCTGCCGCGGCCGGGCCCCGATGTCGTCACAGTGAGGGCCGAGGGCGCGCGATGGCAATGGCGCTTCACCTACGACGACGCGCCCGGCCGCACGACGCTGGGCGTTTTGCACATTCCCGCTCGCCGTCAGGTGGACGTGCAGATCACAACCGTCGACGTCATTCACAGCTTCTGGGCGCCGCGACTGGGGGGAAAACTCGACGCGATTCCAGGACACGTCAACGTGCTGAGGATCGAGGCCGACACGCCCGGCGATTACGCAGGCGTGAGCGCCGAGTTCAACGGCCGCGGCTACACCGGGCACCGCTTCATTGTGCGAGCGCATGACGACGCGGGCTGGGACGCATTCCTCCGCGGCGAGACACCATGAACGCTCTGCGCCGCCACCGAGAGTTGGAGCGCATCTGGTCTTCGCGTCCGGGCTGGCGCGGCAAGCTGACGACAGTAAACAACAACGATATCGGACTCATGTTTATGTTCGTCGCGACGGCGTACTTCGTGATCGGCGGCATCCTCGCGATGCTGATCCGTTCGCAACTCGCGAGTCCGCACTCGGCCTTCATGGGGCCCGACGTCTACAACCAGGTCTTCACGATGCACGGGACCATCATGATGTTCCTGTTCGCGATCCCGCTGTTCGAGGGCCTCACGATGCATGTGCTGCCCAGAATGCTCGGCACGCGCGACATGGCTTTTCCGAGGCTCAGCGCCTTCGGCCTGTGGTGTTACGTTTTCGGCGGCTCGATACTGATCTTCGCGCTGCTCGCGGGAGTCGCGCCGGACAGTGGCTGG
>Ga0065721_10007681_pt1 | contig 10121 bp, 7 predicted proteins | sample Mesricmetagenome_FD_59108 | JGI IMG/M metagenome (GOLD analysis project Ga0065721, IMG submission 59108) | Mesophilic microbial community from rice straw/compost enrichment Sample: eDNA_1 v2 (version 2) | ecosystem: Engineered > Solid waste > Grass > Composting > Bioreactor | place: USA: Davis... | reverse complement strand
CACCTGGTACAGCGCGCGGAGCTGCTCGTCGCTGACCCAGCCGGGCAGGACCACGTCGGCGCCGAGCCCGAGCTTCTCGACCGCCGGGCGCAGCGGGTCGTCGGCCCCGCCGCCCGCGATCACGGTCAGGGGGCGCTCCTCGACCGGCACACGCGCGACGGCGGCGAGCAGGCCGTCGAAGTTCTTGTGCGGCATCCGGTTGCCCGTCGACAGCAGCAGGGCCCGGCCCGGGCGGATGCCGAGCGGGGCGAGCAGGCGCCACGGGTCGTCGACGCCCGAGATCTCGGAGCCGCCGTTGTGCACGACCGTGATGCGCTCCCTCTCCACACCGAGGTGGTGCGAGATCGCGCTCGCCGCGGTGTCCGAGACGGTGACGACCGCCTGCGCGGTCTGCGCGGTGCGCGTCATGAGCCACGCCGTCACGGCCCGCGTGAGGCGTTCGAGGCCGGCGCCGGGGACCTCGTGGTAGATGACGTCGTGCACAGAGACCACGCGGGGAACCGCGCCGGCGGTCAGGGGGCCGAAGTTCGCGGGGCTCCACACCAGGTCGGCATCCACCGCCTTCGCCGCCCGCTCCACGGCGACGATCTCGCCCGCGGCCCACGAGGCGCGGCCGTCGCCCACCCACTCGACGACGCGCACCTCGCCGGGGGCGAAGCGACGGACCGCCGCCGCCCCGGACGATCCCGTGAGGGCGACGAAGTCGGCATCCGGCATCTCCGCGGCGAGCCGCGGGAGGAGCTCGCGCACGTAGGTCTCGGTCCCACCGCGACCGCCGGTGTAGCCGAGCAGATCGACGAGGATCCGCACGGCGGTCAGCTCTCGATGACGGCTTCGGGGCGCTGCTCGCGCCGGGGCGTGGTCAGCACGCCCGAGAAGAAGCTCATCATCACGGTCTGGAAGCCGAGGATGATCAGCAGTGCGCTCGGCACCGCGATGCGCACGGCCTGAGCGGCGTTCTGCTGCCCGAAGTCGAGGCTGCCCCACAGCACGACCTGCACGATGCCGATCACCACGCCGAGCACGAACAGGGCGACGCCGATGAGCAGGCCCCGCTCGGCCGACCACTTGGCCACGATCCGGCGATATCGCTCACTCGTGGGCAGGAAGCCCTCCTGGGTGGCGTAGAGCTTCGTCAACCAGAAGAACAGCAGCGATTGGAAGCCGATCACGCACAGGGCGCTCGCGTAGACCATCGTGGTGACGTCGAAACCGACCCCGCCGATGTTGACCCCGCCGAAGGCGAGCACACCGACCGCGATCGCGCCGAGGAAGAACGCCACCAAGCCCGGGTACACGAACAGCCAGCGCGGGGCGAACAGCAGCAGGAAGCGCAGGTGGCGCCACCCGTCGTGCCAGCTGCGCAGGTGCGGCGGGCGCGAGCGTCCGTCTTTCTTGAGCGTCGTCGGAACCTCTTCGATGCGGTAGCGCGCGAGGGAGGCGCGAACGACCATCTCGGAGGCGAACTCCATGCCCGTGGTCTGCAGGTCGAGCTGACGGATGCGGGCGCGGTTGAAGCCGCGCAGGCCGCAGTGGAAGTCGCGGATGCCGGGGCGGAAGAACAGCTCGCCGATGAACGACAGCACCGGGTTGCCGAGGTACTTGTGCAGCGGGGGCATGGCTCCCGGGGCGATCCCGCCGCGGAAGCGGTTGCCCATGACGAGGTCGGCGCCGGCGCGCAGGCGGTCCACGAACGGCTCGAGGTTCTCGAAGTCGTAGCTGTCGTCGGCGTCGGCCATGATGACGTACGTTCCGCGCGCCTGCTCGATGCCGTTGATGAGGGCGGCGCCGTATCCGCGGCGGGGGGCGTGCGAGACGCGGGCGCCCAGGCGCTCGGCGATGGCCTGCGAGCCGTCGGTGCTGCCGTTGTCGGAGATGAGCACCTCTCCGCGGATGCCGCTGCGCTGCAGGAAACCCTGCGCCTTGCGGATGCACACCTCGAGCGTCTCGGCCTCGTTGAGACACGGCATGAGGATCGTCAGTTCGAGGTCCGTGGGTGCGGGAGTGGTCACGGGCTGTCTTCTTTCGTCTTCACCGCGGAGGGGGTCGGCAGCGGCAGTGCCGACAGGATCCCTTCGACGGTGCGGCGGATGGTGCGGGTGTCGACCGCGGCGTCGTACCAGGCGCGCGAGGAGCGGCGCAGGTCGTCGCCGCCGTCGACGGCGTCCCGGATGGCCCGGGAGAGGTCGGTGGGCGAGGCGGTGGGGGAGACGACGCCGTTCACTCCGGCGTCGATGAGCTCGGTCGAGGCGTTGCCCTCGTCGGCCACGAGCACGACGGGCACGCCGTGGGCGTTGGCCTCGACGACGACGAGGCCGTATCCCTCGCGACGGGAGGGGTTCACCAGGCAGGCGGCGCCGTGGAGCAGCTCGTTCAGCTCCGCGTCGGAGACGAAGCCGGGGAAGCGCGTCCAGGCCTCACCGCCCACGCGGCGGACCTCGGCGCGCACGGCCTCGGAGCTCGGGCCGGTGCCCAGCACCACGAGCTGCAGGCCGGGGATGCTCTCGCGCGCGGCCGCGACGGCGGCGGGCAGGACCTCGACGCGCTTGTCGGGGATGTGGCGTCCGACGTAGAGCACGTAGGGCGGAGCGGCGGCGGGTCCGGGGGTCGGCACCTCGACCGCCCCGTCGATGAGCCCGGGGCTCACCTGGGGCGCGCGGCGCAGACCCTCGCGCCGCAGGCGGGTGGCGGTCAGCTGCGAGTGGCACGTCGCGAGCGGGGTGATGGCGATCGCGGCGCGCTGGAGGATCCACGCGATCGTGCCCGTGACCGCTCCCGAGTACTCGATCCACTGACGGCGGTGCCAGACCTCGAGGTAGTCGACGACGAGCTTCGTGCCCGAGCCGAGCAGCGCCAGCCGAGCGGCGAAGACGTTGAAGATCGGCAGGCCGCTCACGAGCACGGCCGCGTACCGCCGGCGGCGGCGCACCAGGGCGGAGAAGAGCGACGCGGCGTAGCGGAGCGCGGCCGGGATGCGGCGCACCCCGGCGTCGGTGTACAGCGACAGCCGACCCGTGGTCGGCACGACGCGGAAGTCCTCCTCGCGCGGGGTGGGCCCGTCCCACTGCACGGCCGTGAGGAAGTCGACGTCGAACCCCTTGTCGCCGAACGCGACGGCCTGGGCGCGGTACTGCCGCTCGCCTCCGCCGGTGGAGTACGGGAAGAGGCAGTCGTAGGCGATGGCGATCCGGTTCTCGCGGGACACGTCAGCACCCCTCGATCTTGAACAGGCGCGCCGACGGGCCCTGCGCGTCGACGAGCACGAGATGCTCGGACGGGGTGAGGTTGTACAGGCCCTGGCGATCCAGTCCGACCCCGGGGTTGTTCCAGACGTTCTGGGCGCCGAAGTCGAGCACGTAGTCCACGCCGAGACGGTCGACGGCCTCGCACACGCGAGGGTCGGAGTCGATCGCGCTCAACCGGTTGTCGAGGTACTGCTCATCGGCGCCGATCGTGCCGAACACGTGCTTGCGCAGCACCTCGCGGTCGCCGATGGCGTACGCGAGCGAGGCTCCGGTCCAGGGGCTGCCCGCGATCACCGCGTCGGCGGGGGTGGTCTCGGGAAGACGCTCGAGCAGGGCCTCCTCGTCGGCGGTGAGCAGGGGCGACGAGGCGCTGAGGTCGTAGGCCGCGCGCGCGTCGGCGGCGGTGCGCAGGATGTTGGGGCTCACCGCGACCGAGAACATCGCCACGACCCCGAGCGCGGCCACGGCGATGCGCACCGGGCGTCCGGCGCGTGCACGGGCGAGGGCTCGGGTCGCGGCATCCGCGATCGTCACCGCGCCGAGGACGGCGACGGGGATGCCGGCGGCCGGCAGCAGCGCGGCCAGACGGTACGAGTCGTTGTACCAGGGGTTGGTGAGGAACTCGCGCAGCGCGTTGCCCGCGGCGGTTCCGGAAGCCACGACGAACAGGATCGTCGCCACGACCATGGGAGCCGCCACCACCAGCAGGCGGGGCTGACGGACGATGCGGAACACGCCGACGGCGATCAGGACCGAGATCGTGACCGTGATCGTGTAGCCGCCGGGGGAGAGCAGCAGGGCTTCTCCGACCGCGCGCGCCGTGGTCTGCCACGGCGCCCAGACCGACATCTCGGCGTTGGTGCGCATGACGCGCCACAGCACGCCCAGCACGACGGCGAGGGCGAGCAGGATCGCGGTGGTCGCCCCCCAGCGTCGGCGGGACGGATGCCGCACGGCCCGGCCGATCAGTTCGACCACGGCGATACCGGCGCCCAGGGCGGCCATCGACAGGAAGGCGTTCGGGTGGGCGAGGCCCACACCCGCGGCGGCGACGAGCAGGAGCACCGCGGCACGCACCCGCGCGGCGAGCCCGGTCGCCCGCAGGAGGTGGACGACGACGGCGACGCCGCCCGGCAGCACGGCGTAGCCCATCGCGTTCGGGTACAGGACGCCGAAGTACATCAGCAGGAGGGGGAAGGCTCCGAAACCGGTCGACAGGGCCGCGGCGCTGACGACGACGGCCGTGCGCTCCGACAGCAGGACGACGCTGAGAGCGACCACGGAGAGCGGCCAGGCGACCGCCGCGAGCGCGATGTTCGCGGCGTTGACGGCCACGGGCACGGCGGCCCCGGTCACCTGGGCGGCCAGGGCGGCGACGGTGTGCCAGCCGTTGGGGTAGAAGCCGATGTCGGAGGTGAGGCCGATGTGGAACGCCGAGGCGTTCCCGGTGTCGACGGCGAAGGCCACCGTGTTCAGGTGCACGATCGCGTCGAAGGTCTGCGAGATGTGCGCCGGACCGCCGAAGACCCAGGCCAGCTGCAGGGCGATCGCGACGCCCGCGACGACCAGCGCGAGGCCGCCCCACAGCGCCGTCCGCCCAGAGGTCGGCGGCTCCGACTCCCGACCGACCCAGCGGCGCAGCCCGAAGGCGGCCGCGGCGGCGACGACCGTGACGATCGCGACGGGGAGGAGCGACCACGACAGTCCCGCGACGGGCGCGGCGATGGCGGCGACCGAGAGGACGGCGATCGACACGACGGGGGCGAGGGCCAGCACCGGGAGTCGCCGCACGCCCCATCCCGCGGCGAGGACCGCGATTCCGGGGACGACGAGAGCGAGGACCGAGACGATCAGAGGCATCACGATCACCCACCAGGAATCGCTCATGCACTCCCATTTCTCGCTGGACGACAGTCAGCCATGCTAACGGACGGTCGCTGACCCGCCCCTGAGGGCCGCGGCGGGGTGCCCCTTTAGACTGGGTGCGCGCGGGAGGGCTCCCGCGCGTCCGCGACACGAAAGACGCACCTCTTCATGGATCTCCTCATCGTCGGCTCCGGTTTCTTCGGTCTCACGATCGCCGAACGCGCGGCCGCCGCGGGCCGCAAGGTGACGGTCATCGATCGTCGTCATCACATCGGCGGCAACGCCTACTCGGCGAACGAGCCCGAGACCGGCATCGAGGTGCACCAGTACGGCGCGCACCTGTTCCACACGTCCAACCCGACCGTGTGGGAGTACGTCAACCGCTTCACCGATTTCACCTCGTACGTCCACCGGGTCTACACGACCCACAAGGGCGTGGTGTTCCCGCTGCCGATCAACCTCGGCACGATCAACCAGTTCTTCCAGGCCGCCTACACGCCCGACCAGGCGAAGGCCCTCGTGCAGGAGCTCGCCGGCGAGTTCGACGCGAAGGATGCCGCGAACCTCGAGGAGAAGGGCATCGCCCTGATCGGCCGCCCGCTGTACGAGGCGTTCATCCGCGACTACACCGCGAAGCAGTGGCAGACCGACCCCAAGGATCTCCCCGCCGAGGTCATCTCGCGGCTGCCCGTGCGCTACACCTACGACAACCGGTACTTCAACGACACGTGGGAGGGTCTCCCCGTCGACGGGTACACCGCGTGGCTGGAGCGCATGGCCGATCACCCGAACATCGAGGTGAAGCTGTCGACCGACTACTTCGACGAGTCGCAGCCGCTGAACAAGAAGGCGACCGTCGGGCAGGTGCCGGTGGTGTACACCGGCCCCGTCGACCGCTACTTCGACTATGCCGAGGGCGAGCTGTCGTGGCGCACGCTCGACTTCGAGCAGGAGGTGCTGCCGATCGGCGACTTCCAGGGCACCAGCGTGATGAACTACGCCGACGCCGACGTGCCGTACACGCGCATCCACGAGTTCAAGCACTTCCACCCCGAGCGCGCGGACCGCTACCCGACCGATAAGACGGTCGTCGTGCGCGAGTACTCGCGCTTCGCCACGCGCGCCGACGAGCCGTACTACCCCGTCAACACGGCCGACGACCGCACGGGCCTGCTGACCTACCGCGAGCTGGCCAAGGGCGAGCGCGATGTGCACTTCGGCGGCCGTCTCGGCACGTACCAGTACCTCGACATGCACATGGCGATCGGCTCGGCGCTGTCGATGTGGAACAACCAGCTCGCGTGACCCCTTCGTGCGTCTGACGCTGCACCCGCGGACCCGCCCGTCGACCGACGGACGGGTCGACGAGGGGCGCTGGGCGTATCGGTCCGATGTCGACGGGCTCCGCGCCGTCGCGATCCTCCTCGTCGTCACCTACCACGTGTGGTTCGGGCGCGTCTCGGGGGGCGTCGACGTCTTCCTGATGCTCTCCGCGTTCTTCCTCACGCGGGGCTTCGTGCGGCGCATGGCGGGGCCGAGTCCGATCCGCCCGCTGCCCCACCTGCTCGGCATCTTCCGACGACTTCTCCCGGCCGCGGTCGTGACGCTGGTCGGCGTCCTCGCGGTGGTGTGGGCCGTCTACCCGCCGACGGTGTGGCGCTCGGTCTGGGAGCAGACGTGGGCGTCGCTGCTGTACGTGCAGAACGCGGCGCTCGCCGCGGATGCCGTGGACTATTACGCCCGCACCGAGATCCCGAGTCCCCTCCAGCACTTCTGGTCGATGTCGGTGCAGGGCCAGGCCTTCGTGCTCTGGGTGGTGCTGCTCGGGCTCTGCCAGGTCGTGGTCCGTCGCCGCGGACTGTCGGCGGACCGGGTGGTCGGTGTCGTGTTCGGTGTCGTGTTCGCGGTGTCGTTCGTGTATTCGGTCGTGCGCACCGCCACGGCGCAGGAGCAGGCGTACTTCGACACCGGAGCCCGCCTGTGGGAGTTCGCCGCCGGATCGCTGCTGGTCGTCGCCCTGCCGCACCTGCGCCTCGGCTCCCGCGCGCGGGCGCTGGTCGGGTGGGCGGGCCTGGCCGGTCTGCTCGTGCTGGGTGCCGTCGTCGACGTGCGCGGCGGCTTCCCGGGGTTTCTCGCGCTGTGGCCCGTCCTGTGCGCGGCCGCGATCGTGGTGTCGGGCTCGGGAGACGATCGGGGCCGCGGTCCGGCGCGCCTTTTCTCGTCGCGGCCCCTCCAGGCGGTCGGTCGCGACGCCTACGCGCTGTACCTCGTCCACTGGCCGATCCTGGTGACCTTCCTGGTCGTCAACGACCGCGTCGAGGTGGGCCTGGTGGGCGGAGCGGCGATCATCGCCCTGTCGCTGCTGCTCGCCCGTGCCCTCACCTGGGCCGTCGATCGACCCGTGCGCGCGTGGCGCCGCGCCGACGCCTCGCCGCTCGTCCCCCTCGCCGTGATCGCCGTCGCCGTGAGCGTCGTGGCGCTTCCGCTCGGGGCCTGGCAGGCGGCGACGTGGGTGCAGGAGCGCGCGATCGAGGCGAAGGCGGTGCGCGACAACCCCGGCGCCGCGGTGCTGCGCGACCCCTCGCTCGCGGAGATCCCGGCCGACGCCGAGCTGCTGCCGCTGCCGACCTTGCTCGACGACGAATGGGTGCAGCTCGAGAACCCGTGCGCGGGTGGCTGGAGCGTCGACACCGAGCTCCTGCTCGGGACGTGCTTCGAGACGTCGCGGACGGCGCGCGCCGACCGCACGATCGTCGTGATCGGCGACTCGCACGCGCAGCAGATGACCGGAGCGCTGCTGCCCGTCGCGGACGAGAACGGGTGGGGCGTCGTGAGCCTCGTCAAGGGCGGGTGCTCGATGGGCCTCGCCGAGCCGGGCATGGACGAGCGGTGCGACGGATGGCGCGAACAGGCCATCGCGCTCGTGGAGCGGATGTCGCCGGATGCCGTCATGACCGTGGTCACGCGCTCCGACGCGGGCGACGACGACGAGGCGCTCCGCCCCGGCATCGAGGGGTTCCTCGATCGGATGGGCGACGCCGGCATCCCCGTGCTCGCGGTGCGCGACAATCCGCGATTCGCCTACGACATGTACGGCTGCGTCATCGAGGCGGAGGACCCCCTCGACTGCGCCGCCCCCCGCTCGGCCTCGCTGGCCGACGAGAACCCGGCGCGTGTCCTCGATCGCCCCGGAGTGGACCTGCTCGACCTCACGCCGTGGATCTGCCCCGACGACCTCTGCGTCGGCGTGATCGGCAACGTCGCGGTCTACCGCGACGACAACCACCTGACCCGTCTGTACGCCCGTAGCCTCGGCTCCTCGCTGGCCGAGCAGCTTCCGTCCAGCCTCGGCTGACGCGCCCGCATAGGATTTCGAGGTGACTTCCGCCGCCGTCGGCGCCCCCGGATCGGTGCGGCGCTCGCTCCACTCCCTGTGGTTGCTGTCGGCGCGCGACCTGCGCGTGCGGTACTCGACGAGCGCTCTCGGCTACCTGTGGTCGGTTCTCGACCCGCTCGTGATGACCGGGATCTACTGGTTCGTCTTCACCCAGGTCTTCCACCGTTCGGTGGGGGAGGACCCCTACATCGTGTTCCTCATCACGGCGCTGCTGCCATGGGTGTGGTTCAACTCGGCCGTGACCGACTTCACGAAGGCGTTCAAGAAAGACGCCCGGCTCGTGCGNTCGACGGCGATCCCGCGGTGGATCTGGGTCAANCGGATCGTGCTGAGCAAGGGCATCGAGTTCCTCTTCGCNCTGCCGGTNCTCGCGCTGTTCGCCGTCTTCGGCGGCGCGCAGGTGTCGTGGGCGCTGCTGGCGTTCCCCCTGGCGGTGCTGCTGCAGGCGGTGCTGCTGGTCGGACTCGGCCTGATCGTGGCGCCCCTGTGCGTGATGTTCGGCGACCTCGAGCGCACCACGCGGCTCGTGCTGCGGGCGCTGTTCTACGCCTCGCCGATCATCTACGGCGTGGGCAACCTCCCCGGCGTCTTCGCCGACATCGCGGCGTTCAACCCGCTCGCCGGCATCTTCACCCTCTACCGGGTGGGCTTCTTCCCCGACCAGTGGGACCCCCTCACCGTCGTGGTGGGTGCGGCCGTGAGTCTCGGCATCCTGATCATCGGTCTGATCGTGTTCCCGCGGCTCGAGCGTCCCGTGCTGAAGGAGCTGTGATGTCGCGCCCCGCCATCGAGGTCGAGGGTCTCGGCGTGCGCTTCCGCCGCAACCGCCGCGGGAGCCGGAGCCTGAAGGACCTGTTCGCCGGCTCCGCGCGACGCTCGCGTCCCGACGAGTTCTGGGCGCTGCGCGACGTGTCGTTCCGCGTGGAGCCGGGGGAGTCCATCGGCGTGGTCGGGCGCAACGGGCAGGGCAAGTCGACGCTGCTCAAGCTCGTCGCCGGTGTGCTGCTCCCCGACGAGGGCACCGTCGCGGTCGAGGGCGGGGTCGCTCCCCTCATCGAGATCACGGGTGGCTTCGTCGGCGATCTGACGGTGCGCGAGAACGTCCGCCTCACGGCGGGACTGCACGGGATGCCGCGCGCCGAGGTCGCGCGCCGGTTCGACGAGATGATCGCCTTCGCCGAGATCGGTGATTTCGTCGACACGCCCTACAAGCACCTCTCCAACGGCATGAAGGTGCGCCTGGCGTTCTCGGTCGTGTCGCAGCTGGACGAGCCGATCCTGCTCGTCGACGAGGTGCTCGCGGTGGGCGACCGCGCGTTCCGCGAGAAGTGCTACCGCCGCATCGACGAGCTGCTCGCGAGCGGACGCACGCTGTTCTTCGTCAGCCACAACGAGAAGGACCTGCGCCGGTTCTGCACGCGCGGACTGTACCTGGACCGGGGGGCGTTGACGCTCGACGCCCCGATCGGCGAGGTGCTCGACCGCTACAACGCCGACCACGCCGCCGGCTGAGCCGCGGGGCGGGGCGGTGTCGACCAGCGCTCTCCCGCACCACCGCGGGCGTCGCTGACCGCCACGGGCCGCCGTTCGAGCCCGCGCGCCGCGGGCGCCGG
>Ga0065721_10007167_pt1 | contig 10121 bp, 9 predicted proteins | sample Mesricmetagenome_FD_59108 | JGI IMG/M metagenome (GOLD analysis project Ga0065721, IMG submission 59108) | Mesophilic microbial community from rice straw/compost enrichment Sample: eDNA_1 v2 (version 2) | ecosystem: Engineered > Solid waste > Grass > Composting > Bioreactor | place: USA: Davis... | reverse complement strand
ATTCATTTTGTTCACAATTTTCATGTGAGTAACTTGTTAATAAGTTGTGGAGAGTGAAACATATTATCAGGTATAATGATTGTACGTTTGTCGCCCTAACAAGTAAAACACGTACAACAACCACTGTATGGAGCAAGGAAGATCAACGTCTCTGAGGTTAAGTAGCAAGTCAACCAAGTTCGTCCCCCGTGATGTTTCTGAAGGTTTGGGCAAGTTACCGCCTCAGGTGCTTGATCTTGAGGAGGTAGTGCTCGGCGCGCTGATGCTCGAAAAGAATGCGCTTAACGCTGTCGTTGAGTTTCTCAAACCCGAGCACTTCTACCTCGAAACTCACAAGGAAATTTACACGGCAATCGTCGACCTTTTCAAGGCTACCGAGCCTGTAGATATGCGTACCGTTGTCAATCAGTTGCGCAAAACGGGAAAGCTGGAGCTCGTTGGTGGCGCGTACTACATCGCCGAGCTGACATCAAAGGTTAGCTCCGCTGCTAATATAGAGTATCACGCGCGGGTCATCATGGAGATGGCGATCAAGCGGGAACTCATTCAGGTGGCGTCGCAAATCCAGAGCGACGCGTACGAAGATACCACCGATGTGTTTGAGCTGCTGGATAAAACGGAACAATCCATATTCCAGATTTCCGACTCCAACCTCCGGAAGAACTACGATAACATGCGCAACCTCATGGCGCGGGCTATTCAGGAACTTCAGGTTCTTAAAGAACACAAGGATGGGCTCACCGGTGTACCGAGTGGTTTCACAGAATTGGATCGCATGACTTCCGGATGGCAAAGGTCTGATCTCGTGATCATTGCCGCGAGACCTGGTATGGGTAAGACCGCCTTCGTGGTATCGGCATTGCGCAATGCGGCTGTCGACTTCAAGATTCCCGTGGCAATCTTTTCGCTTGAAATGGCTTCTATTCAGCTAGTTAACAGGATGATCTCCGCAGAAGCTGAACTGGAAAGTGAAAAAATAAAGAAAGGTAATCTGGCCGAACACGAATGGGCGCAGCTCGTCCATAAGACATCGCGCCTATCATCAGCACCGATATTCATCGACGATACTCCGGCGTTGTCTATCCTTGAATTGCGGGCCAAGTGCCGGAGGCTGAAGGCAGAACACGGTATACAGATCATCGTGATCGACTACCTGCAGCTCATGCGCGGTGAACAGAGCGGAAACCGTGAACAGGAAATTGCCTCTATCTCGCGTTCACTCAAAGGGATTGCCAAGGAATTGAATGTTCCTGTTCTGGCGCTTAGTCAGTTGAGTCGTAGTGTGGAAACCCGCGGCGGCGATAAGAAGCCGCAGCTGTCCGACCTTCGTGAATCAGGATCTATCGAGCAGGATGCCGATATCGTAATGTTCCTTTACCGTCCTGAATACTACAAGATTACCGTCGATGAAGACGGAATGCCGACGCAAGGGGTGGGTGAGGTTATCCTCGCCAAGCACCGTAACGGTTCAACGGGTAATGTGAAACTGAAATTCATCGGAAAATATACCAAGTTCGCCGACCTCGACTCGCCAGCTGGCTACGATAATCCTTTCTCCGGAATGATTACGCGTGAAAGCCGCCTGAATGCGTTCAACGAGGATACGCCGACACCTCCACCACCATCTTTCCCCGGTGGTGAGGACGACGCACCGTTCTAGATCTTCGGCCAAAACCGGCCGTCTGTCGATTTTCCATTTCCCGGACTCATTGCTCAGGCTACCTTCACGTTCCCATGAAGTGTCTGGTAATCAGTGTTGCTGTTTTATTGATTCTTTGCTCCTGTGGCGAAGAACCTGAACCTGTATCATGCGACGGCAGTAATCTTGCGTTAACCCTTGCCGACGTGACTCCAGCGAGTGCCTGCGGCTCGAACGACGGAGGCTTAACCGTTTCAGCTAGCGGGGGAACGCCGCCTTATACCTACACCATTGACAGCCAATCTCAATCGTCGGGTGCATTCACTCAATTGTCACCGGGCGCCTATACTGTTTCAGTGAAAGATCACAACGGCTGCCAGACCGAACTCATCAACGTTGCGCTTGAGGCCGTCGATCTTGCATTCTCCCATACTGTGATAGAAGACACGGATTGCACAATTGGCAATGGATCAGTTAACATATCGATCTTACAGGGAGAGGGGCCATTCCTTTACAGACTTAACGACGGAGCGTTCCAGGAAGAGTCATCCTTTGAGAACCTCCGCGCAGGTCAGTATGAAGTCACGTTGCGCGCAGGCCAGTGCTCAAATCGCTTCAATCTCACAATACCCAAAGGAAACACAGGAACAAGTTGGATTGCAGAAGTGCGACCACTGATTGAAACGAAGTGTGCACTATCGGGATGTCACAACGGTGTTACGCGGCCCGACTTGCGGGTGTATGAAACGGCTAAGAAATATGCCACTCAGATAAAGAAGCTGACCGCAGACCGGAGCATGCCGTTTACCGGATCGTTGACGCAACAGCAAATAGATATGCTGGCGTGTTGGGTTGACGAAGGCGCGAATCAGAATTAATCTTCGAACTCAAGTTCCATCAAAGCATTCTTCAGCTCGCGAAGGGTTTTAAGTTCACCGAACTTTTCAGCTTTTTCAATCCCCAAAGAAAAGACGCGTTTGGCAGCAGATACATTTCCTTGTTCCTGCTTCAGTTTGCCGAGGTGATAGTACGTTGGCAGGTAATCCTCGTGTTCATGCAATAGCAGCAACAGAAACTTCGTAGCCTTTTGAACATCCGTTTTGCGGTACTCCATTGCTACAGCATAGATGTTGAAAGGATCGTTGGGATCGTCCTCCAGGTGTTGCAGCAGTTGTTCAAGGCGTGACGAGGGCATTAATTTTTGTTTTAAAAGTTCAATAAACGGATCATCGATGAAATATAAAAGCGAAGTAAACTATTACAACGACTAATGCTATTCAAGTGGCCGACATTAGGCGAAAAAACTTGAAATTTCGGGCAAATTTGGCATTTCGGAAATCGTTTTTATATCTTGAGCCGTGTTTTGATGGCAACTTTCCAACTTATTGATTTAGAGGCAAATGAAGATTCTAGTATGTATCAGTCATGTTCCTGATACCACATCCAAAATTACCTTCAAGGATAATAACACACGATTCGATACAACTGGAGTGCAGTTCATCATTGGTCCTTACGACGACTATGCACTCGCGCGGGCAATTGAAATAAAAGATGCTAATGCAGGCACGACTGTCACAGTTCTGAATGTTGGTCTGGCTGAGACCGAACCGACGATCAGGAAAGCACTTGCCATTGGAGCTGATGACGCTGTCAGAGTGAATGCCGAACCTACGGATTCATTTTTTGTCGCTTCTCAGATTGCAGAACATGCTAAATCAGTGGGCTACGATCTTATTCTAATGGGTCGCGAATCTATTGATTATAATAGTGGGGTAGTGCACAGCATCGTTGGCGAAATGCTTGGGATTCCGTCAGTCTCTCCGGTTATGAAGCTTGATCTTGAGGGAACAAAAGCCCGCATCGCCCGCGAAATCGAAGGTGGGAAAGAATACGCTGAACTCTCTTTGCCTTTTGTTGCAGGATGTCAGGAGCCGATTGCAGAGTGGAAGATCCCCAACATGCGCGGAATTATGAGCGCAAGGACAAAACCTCTTAAAGTAGTAGAACCTGTGGCTGCAGACAGCGGCCTGAAACTTCAGCGATTTGAATTACCACCTCCAAAAGGTGCTGTGAAAATGATTCCTGCAGACAACGTAGCAGAGTTAGTTAACCTCCTGAAGAACGAAGCTAAAGTACTCTAGAACCCCCTCTGATTAATATGTCAATACTGGTATTTGTAGAAGGCGACGAAGGCAAAGTCAGAAAAACTTCCCTGGAAGCAGTTGCATACGCGAAAGCGATGGGTGACTCCGTAACCGCGATTGCTTTGGGAACGTTGGAAAAATCCGAGCTCGAATCTCTGGGAAAAGTCGGAGCAACGAAAGTTCTCCACGCCAATGATGAGCGATTGAACCAGGGAAATATCATTGCGTATGCCAATATCCTGAGCAGCGCGATGGAGCAGGAGGGGGCAAGCACGCTTGTTCTTGCAAACTCTTCGCTGGGCACTCCCGTGGCGGCACGTGTGGCTGCCAAGACAGGAGCGAGTCTGGCCACGAATGTGGTTGAACTTCCTCAAACAACGGATGGCTTTGTCGTGAAGCGGAGCATNTACACTGGGAAGGCCTTTATGTATGTGGCNNTGGCGAAAGACAAGAAAGTAATCGCCATCCGGAAAAACGCAGCAGAGGTTAAAGAANCCGGCGGAACAGCAGANGTGGTGCCCTTTCAGGTTAACNTGTCTGATTCCGATTTTGCCGTGAAGATTACGTCAACAGAAAAAGCAACAGGAGATGTGCTTCTTCCTGAAGCAAATATTGTGGTTTCCGGTGGTCGCGGAATGAAAGGTCCTGAACACTGGGGAATCCTCGAAGATCTCGCGAAAGCGCTTGGAGCTGCGACGGGATGCAGCAAGCCGGTTTCCGACATAGGCTGGCGCCCGCACCATGAGCACGTCGGGCAGACAGGTGTTAAGGTTGCTCCGCAACTCTACATCGCCGTAGGGATTTCTGGGGCCATCCAACACCTGGCGGGAGTTAACTCGAGCAAGTGTATCGTGGTTATAAACAAGGATAGGGAAGCTCCGTTCTTCAAGGCTGCCGACTATGGAATCGTAGGCGATGCATTTGATGTAGTTCCCAAACTGACGGAAGCGGTCAAGGCGGCAAAATAATTTTAGCTTCGCGAAATACTGAATGGTGATTTAGTGTAAGTTGTATTTGTTAAGGGAAAAGCAGTTAATCTCCAGGTGAAAAAGATAAAATTAGAAATATTAGGTTTATCCTCAAGTCAGTCGCAAACGGGTTCTTTTGCACTCGTCTTGGGTGAAACCGAAGGAAACCGCCGGCTCCCCATTATCATCGGGATGTTCGAAGCTCAGGCTATCGCAATCGAAATCGAAAAGATCGTTCCAAACCGCCCTATGACGCACGACCTTTTCAAGTCATTTGCCAATAATTTTCACTTTACCGTTGAGGAAATTATTATTTCTGATTTGAAGGAGGGCGTTTTCTTCGGAAAGATTGTCTGTTCCGATGGGCTGAAAAAGACGGAAATTGATGCACGACCATCGGATGCGATCGCCATCGGGCTTCGCTTCGATTCGCCAATCTATACGTACGAAAATATTCTCGCCGAAGCCGGAATCGTTCTGACAGACGAGGCAGAAGAAGAAAAGCCTGAGCCCAAGCCTGAAAAAGCCAAGGTGAAGAAGGAATCCTCCGCCGCGCGGAAGGATGATTTTAAAAATTATTCGGTAGATCGCCTCAACGAGATGTTACGGGATGCAATCGATAAAGAAGACTATGAAAAGGCCGCCAAGATTCGCGACGAACTGAGTAAGCGTAACTAGCAACCTGGCGCAGGAATCTTTTATTTTTTTATTCCCCCCCGGAAGTGTAATTTTCAGCCGCTACACTAACCTGGATTTCTAAGAGATGGATTACTTACGGGGCCTGATCGGAATAGTTTTCATTTTAGGTCTGGCCTACCTGCTATCGGCCAAACGCGACCGGGTTGACTGGAAGCTGATTCTCTCAGGTCTGATCCTCCAGATTGTAATTGCCATCGCTGTACTTCGGGTACCGTTTGTGCGAGGTGTTTTCGAAACAATTAGCGAAGGGTTTGTTACGTTTCTGGGATTCGCCGCCGATGGGGCGCAGTTTCTGTTTGGCGACCTCGCCCGCAATAGTGAAGGGAACCCGGATGCAAAACACAGCTTGGGTTTCCTGTTCGCCTTTCAGGCACTCCCTACGGTCATATTTTTCTCAGCTATAACGGCCGGGCTGTACTACCTCGGTGTTCTTCAGAAGATTGTATTTGTCTTCGCATGGATCATGGCAAAGACAATGCGTCTGTCCGGAGCGGAGAGTCTTTCTGCCGCAGGTAACGTGTTCCTCGGACAGACCGAAGCACCACTTCTGGTGCGTCCTTTCATTTCCCGGATGACAACATCAGAACTTCACTGTCTGATGACAGGCGGAATGGCCACCATTGCAGGAAGTGTGATGGGAGCATACATCGCATTTCTCAGTGGTGGTCAGCGGGAGCAAATGGTGGTCTTTGCCACGTATCTTTTATGTGCATCAATTATGAATGCCCCCGCCGCTATCGTAATGGCGAAGATTTTTCAGCCCGAACTCGAACCCGAAAAAATCGATAAATCACTTCATGTAAGTAAGGAAACCATAGGCGTTAACCTCGTGGATGCACTTGCGTCAGGCGCGGCCGATGGATTGAAACTCGCCCTCAACATTGCGGCAATGCTGCTTTCCTTTATTGCGATCATTTACGCGCTGAACTGGATACTTGTCGACGGCATCGGTAGCTGGACTGGCCTGAATGCATGGGTGGTTAGCTCAACGAACGGAGCCTTCGACGGCTTTTCACTGCAATATTTGTTTGGTCAGGTCTTTCGTGTCTTCGCATTCCTTATGGGAGTGGAGTGGTCTCAGTCTCTTCAGGTGGGGAGTCTTCTCGGACAGAAGATGGTTATCAACGAGTTCGTTGCATATCTGAGTTTGTCTGAAATGAAGCTGGATGGCCTGTTGAGTGAAAAATCTATTGTCATTTCAACGTATGCGTTGTGCGGTTTCGCGAACTTCAGTTCGATCGCCATTCAGATTGGCGGAATCGGAGGAATGGCGCCGCAACGTCAGGGAGACATCTCGCGGCTTGGGATGCGGGCCCTGCTCGCGGCTACCCTCGCAACCATGTTGTCAGCTACCATAGCTGGTGCATTGTTCGCGTAATCACGTCCTTGTTCCATGTGTCATGACGCCAGCTGAAAAGCATTTACTCAAACATCTCGAACAGTTCGTCTCAGAACACAAGAAAGAATTTATTCAGAAAGTCCTGGACCAGCGTACGCGACAGATCACCGTTGTGATGGAAGATATCTTTCAGTCGCAAAACGCAAGTGCTGTAATACGAACCTGCGAATGCATGGGGCTTCAGGATATCCACATCATTGAGCAGATTTCAAAGTACGACATCAATCCACGCGTGCTGCGCGGTTCGAATAAATGGATGACGTTGCATCGTTATCGCGACAGAAGTGTTAACAACACAAAAGCATGTTTCGACGCACTTCGGGAAAAGGGCTATGCGATTCTCGTGGCAGATCCCGATGAACAGGGACTGCCTATTCAGGACGTGGAAGTTCACGACCGCAAGCTTGCCCTCGTCTTTGGAAATGAACTCCGCGGAGTTTCGTCATACGGTCTGCAAAATGCAGACAGGAGAGTTCGTATNCCGATGTACGGCTTCACCGAAAGCCTNAATNTCTCTGTNAGTGTGGCTATNTGCCTTAGCACGTTGGTTTCAAAGTTGCGTCAACTGCCTGACAGTATTCATCTTACGGAAGAAGAACAGAATTCCCTTAAACTTGAGTGGTACCGAAAAATTGTCCGAAGGTCTGATTTAATCGAACGCGAGTTTTTGCGTACAATTCAGTAGCTTTGGGATCAATATTTTGAAAATGTGGTGGCTAAAGCGGATTTTTTTTGTGGGACTCGCATTTGCGGTTGTGTTTTTAATAGGCACCAACTGGTGGGTAGTGGCCAGCACCTCAAAGAATGTGTACAACGATAAAAAGCTTCTTCCCGATCACCGGGTTGCACTGGTGCTGGGAACCAGTCATCGCGTGGCAGGAAAGCCGAATCCTTTCTTTGAAGAACGCATGGCAACTGCGGCAGAATTATTTCATGCAGGAAAGATCGACCACTTCATTCTTAGTGGCGACAATCGAACAAGATATTATAACGAACCGGTGGAAATGCGCAAAGCTCTTCAAAAGAAAGGCGTTCCCGCGGCCGCTGTGACCCTCGACTATGCAGGGTTGCGAACGCTCGATTCCATCATCCGATGTAAACAGATTTTCGGACAAGATAAGATCACTATCATTACGCAGCCTTTTCACAGCTACCGGGCATTGTTTATCAGTCGCTATTACGGTTTGGATGCCGTTGCGATGGTTGCCGGAGAACCTGATTTTGAAAACTCCGTTAAGGTACGGCTGCGGGAATATCTCGCCCGGCCAAAGGCAGTCCTCGACCTCTACATACTAAAAACGACCCCTCGTTTTATGGGCGAAAAGGAGCAGGTTAAAGTCTCATTAAAAGATTGAAACCTTCTCACGGTAATGTGGGTTTAATGAAGAATCTGAACAATCTATATCCAGTGGCGCGCACTGTTCAAGAGCTAGTGCTTATCCGTTTAGCGGCAACGCTCGTTTTTGTCTTTTTTTTCCTCCCGTTACTGGCGCAGGAAACGGTTATCCGTGGAAAAGTAACCGACGCCGACTCCGGCGATCCGCTGCCATTTGTAAACATCGTATTCCAGAATACCACAATAGGAGCATCGACTGACTTTGACGGTAACTACGAACTGCGGACAGACTCACCAACCGATACGCTCATCGCTTCTTATATCGGATACCAGCCGCGGAAGAAGGTTGTCTCACACGGGAAGACTCAGACGATCAACTTTCAGCTGGTTGAGGACGTAACAAGACTTCAGGAAATCGTGGTGCGCCCCGGCGAAAATCCGGCGTTTGAAATTCTGCGAAACGTCGTGAAAAACAAAAGCGCCAATGACAAGCGCAAGTATTCGGCTTACGAATATGACACGTACACTAAAGTTGAGATCGACGTCGATAACATCTCTGAAAAAATGCGGGAACGGAAGGTGATGAAAAAGATTACGCAAGTTCTCGACAGTATTGATCGCATCGCCGGCGAGGACGGGAAACCAATTCTGCCGTTGTTTATTTCAGAAAGCGTTTCCAAATTCTACTATCGCGAGAACCCGACGTTGAAATATGAGAACATCCTGAAATCAAAAATCAATGGGATCGGTATTCAGGATGGAACGCTCGTTACCCAACTGGTAGGTTCATCTTTCCAGGAATACAACTTCTACCAGAACTGGCTTAACATCCTCAATAAGGAATTTGTGTCACCCATCGCCGACGGATGGAGAATATACTATGATTATGATTTGATGGACAGTGTTTATCTCGGAGAACACTTTTGCTATCGTCTCGACTTCTTTCCCCGAAGTCCGCAGGACCTCGCCTTCACAGGAACCATGTGGATAACCAAGGAAGGGTATGCCTTGAAGCAGATCGACGTAACCGTAGGTAAACAGGCTAACCTTAACTTCGTCGAAAAGATCAAGATCCAACAGGAACTTGAAAGAGTGGATGGAGGAGCATGGCTTCCCTCAAAGAACCGCGTACTCATCGATATCAGTGAGCTGTCTAAAACATCCGCGGGAATGCTTGCCAAGTTTTATACCTCTAACCGGAATTTCGTTGTCGATCAACCTCATCCAGTATCCTTTTATCAGCATCCCATCAAAATGGCGGAGGATGCACGATTGCATGAAGAAGAATCTTATTGGGACGGACTTCGTCATGAGCCGTTGTCTGAGACCGAAAAGAATGTCTATCGGATGATCGATACGCTGCAGTCAATCCCGGTAGTAAGAACATATACCGATATCATCAAGACTGTTGTCAACGGGTACTACAACGCCGGGAAGATCCACATTGGCCCCTACGTGGGATTTGTTGCCTATAATACGATCGAAGGATTCCGCCTTCAGGGAGGCATAAAGACCAGTATGTCATTCAGCAACAAATGGGTATTGCGTGGCCAGCTCGGTTATGGATTTTCCGATGAGAAATTCAAGTATTCGGCATCTGTTGAACGAATACTTTCACGGGATCGCTGGACTTCAGTGAGTCTTCGGACCCGCAGTGACATCGGCAGGGTTGGCATCGATGAGGAGGCGCTTTCGGATAATTATATCTTCCTTGCCGCGCAGCGTTGGGGAAACTTCCGGCGAGGCTATTACTTCAATGAACATCGGTTCAACTCACAGCGGGAATTGTTCAAGGGATTTACCCAGCGCCTGGTGTTGCGACATACTACGTTTAATCCGACGTTTCCGTTTGCGTATAATGTAGATCCTGAGAATCCTGCGCAGCAATTACAACAGTCGTATACCAACGCAGAGTTGATTATAGAAAGCCGGTATG
>Ga0065721_10053325_pt1 | contig 10122 bp, 2 predicted proteins | sample Mesricmetagenome_FD_59108 | JGI IMG/M metagenome (GOLD analysis project Ga0065721, IMG submission 59108) | Mesophilic microbial community from rice straw/compost enrichment Sample: eDNA_1 v2 (version 2) | ecosystem: Engineered > Solid waste > Grass > Composting > Bioreactor | place: USA: Davis... | reverse complement strand
GGCAGTTCGCGTAGGAATAAATCGTCTCGCTGCGGCCGGAGAAGCCGCCGTTCTCTCCGTGCACCTCGACGTCCAGCCTCTTCACGAGGAAACCCTGATCATCATATTCGAACAGCACGTCGCGCCCGGTGTGATCGCGCAGACGGCAGATCAAACCTTCATGGAAGGAATTCGCGGTGTTTTCGTCCAGACCGTTGACGAAATCCGGATCGACATCCTTGCGCCGATAATGACCGATCTCCACGTAACGCGGCGCAGAAACGGATTTGTCATCGATCCGCACGAGCCAGCCATTGCGATCGTATTGCAGCTCGTGGCGGTTCAATGGATACGCGTCGATGATCGTTTCCAGCCGGCCTGTCGGGGCGTAGCGATAGCGGATTCCCTCCGGCGTCAATCGTTCGAAGCGTCCGTCCTTGAACTTCACCAGCAGATCGAACAGGCCGTGTTGAGGCAGGTAATAATCTGAAACGAGGTTCTGGTAATTGAATTCCTGCACCAGCGGATCCTCGACGTATTCGGGCGGCATGTTGGTTCCCATCCACCGGAAATGAAACACTTTCCCCTGTCCATCGTTGAACAACACGTCCTGGCTCCCGGCGATGTTGCTGAGGTCGCGGTCTTCGCGCACGACGAGCGGCATCTGCAGTCCTTCCGGGAACGTGAGCGGATCGAGAACCGTCAGGCGCTGGTTGTAGTTGAAATCCCAGCCCACTCCGAACGGACCTTCATAGGTGTCCTGATTGCCAATCGTGCGAATGATGCTGATCGGCATTCGCGGACTCGGCAGCGCGAGATCGACATCCGCGGTTCTCAATTCGCCGCTGTGGGCCTGGATGGTGCCGTAGGTGTCCTCAAGCGGCGATGAACCGCCCGTCGGCGGCGGGTTGTCGCCCACGATGTAATCGCGGTTGATGGTGTAGGCGTTCACGGAGCTGATGGGGAAGATCAGCTTCCGGCGCGGATCGATTTTTGCCGCGAAAGGTCCGATCACCGGAGCGGCACCCGGATGTGTTGCCTGCGACGGTTCAATGAACGCGCGCAATCCCGCTCCGCTGAAAATGATTTCCCGATCCACTTCGCTTCGGAAATGGAACAGTTCTTCCGAGGAAACAGCCTCTGTCACCAGCGCAAACGGGCGCGACAGATAACGGTTGTAGAATGGGCTTTGAGGATCGTCGCTCATGCGCCACGCCGGAAGCGGGCGGATTTCGGCGCCGCACGATTCACGCGGACGCTGTCCAATCGCATCCTGCGTTGCCGCTGATGCCGCGCGCACCGGAGCGAATCCAGCGCCCGGATTTGAGAGCGGACGTCCGGCTGGATTCAATGATTCGAGTCCAAGCTCAATCTGTTTTCCCGCGCTGCCCGGCGCCGTTACGAGAACGTAGTAGTGAAGCGCCCGATTTGGCACTGGCGTGAGGTCCGACTGGATGAACAGGTTCGGTTCACTGCGAACTTTCGCCGGAGCGAGATTGCCGGTCGGACGCATTTCCGAAATCAAAGCGTCCCGCTGTTCGTCATTCAATGAGGCGAGATTCTCCGGGACGGGCAGTTGTGGTGAGGTTGGGAAGCTCACAAACACCATCGTCGGCGGAGATTGCACGATGGAAGCCCGGGCGCCATCGGCAATGGCGCGCACGCCAAAATCCGTCGCACCGACCGAACGACTGCCTGCACCCACGTTTGGAATCAGGCCGAGAATGGACGGATGCAGCTGTCCCGGCGGCGTGTTGGTGTTCGCAAGCTCGAGCGGATTCAACAGCAGCAGATTTCGACTTCCTGCCACTTCCAACGATCCTTCGTTGTAGGAAATCGACTGGATCGCGCCGCCGAGCAGTGATTCGGGAATCTCGATCAGATTGACGAGGCGCGGTTCCAGCGGGAACGAAATGTTGATCACGGCCAGTTTCTGCTTCGCATCGGCATCCGGTTGAAGCGAAACCAGTGCGGCGGCAATTGTCGTGCGAAGTCCGCCAACGTTGATCGGCAGATTCGGAATCAACGTCACCCAGCGTGGAAAAGCGTTCTTGTCGAACAGATACATGCTGTCCACCGGATTCGCGACGTCCATGGGAATTCCACCGAACATCAGCGTGCGATACATCGGCGGCAATGGTGGTCCGTTCGGTGAGCCTCCAGAGTCGAGCATGACTCCATTTCTGAGCGTGATGCCCACGTCCGCTCCGCCGCGCGCCACGGAGAAGTCGAGTATCTTCTGCGTCGTTCCCTGCAGAACGAGGTTGTGGTGCTTGCCGTAAAATTCAGCAGGATCGGCATCGGGCAGCGGAAGAACTTCGTCCGGATCCACGTAATCGCCGTCGCCATTCAGATCTTTTCCGTCGTGTTCCGGTTTCCGGGTTTGAATCGTGGGGAATGCGAGCCTTTGCGGAGCAGTCGATCCAAAACCGATCAACATTTCCTGCAGCTTCACGAATCCAAGCATCTGGATGTCCTGGCCGTATTCCTGATAAACGAGATACGGCGGCGCCCAGCGAACTTTGGTCACAGCCGAGCTGACACGATAGCTGACAATGGGCGAAGCCAGCACTTCCGGATTCCGTCCATCGCCCATTTTCAGCACCCAAAGATATTGTCCACGAACGCTGACGGTCGTCCCCTGCCCTTGATCAATCAACGCGTCCATGTCGCCGCCGACCACGGCCACAAGATCGCTGACTTCCGTTTCCGCATGGATGTTGCGCTTGAATTGGTACTGCGGCACAACTGCGAGATCTCTCGGCTGGCCGATCAAACGGGTTCGGCTCAACAGCACCGGCTGAAGCGGAATGCTGATGTCGTAAACGTTGAGATGACTGTTCTGCGGCGCATGATCCAGCGCGTAAAGACGGTTCCCTGAAATGACCGCCCCGCGTCCATCCGCCAGACCTGGTATATCCACCTGCGCCGCCGGCGGCGTTCGGAATGTCATTGTGAAACTGTCCGGATCAGGCGTCACCGGAAGCTGATCCAGCGGTTGCGCCGCCAGATCGCGAATGGATTGACCGGAAAGGGTCAGGCGAAATGTTCCATCGGGTGGCAGCCCGGGATATTGAATCAACAACGTCCGCTGGCCCGGTGTCAGCCGCACGATCGGCGTGATGTCTTCGCCCGCACCGCTCAGCACAATTCCACTCAGGTCGTTCGTGACGTGCTTGTCGATCGGCTTGTTGAAATGAATGACGACCATTCCGTCTTCGCCGACAAAGCCGTTTTCCGCCGGTTGCGTTTCGACAACCAAAGGTCCGTGAACATCATTCGTGTCAGGACTTGGAATATCGCCGGACGGAATCACCGGCTTCGGACCTGTAAAAGCCACGTGATAGGGAATGAAAGCGTCCTGGTTGAAATTCTGCCCTTCGATATTCACCTGCAGTTTCACCAGCACCGGGCGATCCGCGGTCAGTTGTCCTGTCCATCGCGCGTTGTTTCCGGTGGTCGTTTCAACAATGTTGTCGAGCGAGTATTGAACGTTCGTTTCCGCCTGCCCGGTGAGCAGATTGACATCGCCGACGGAACGAATCTTGACCCGGATCTTCGGGGCCACAACCGGCTGCGATGCGTTCACAATCAGCTGGGCCGGTTGACCTACCGCCGGCTGCACTGGAACCGTGGCGATCGTGAATGTCGGCGGTGTTTCCGATTCCGCGGGCACGGTGAAGAAGAACGTTTTGTAAACAGCTCCCGCGAGACTCAGGTCGCCCTGCTGGCCCGGTACCAGGGAAATGGGATTCACCGGCTGCGTCTGTGATCCGCGGAAACGTGGATGCGATGCAGTGACGAGATAATTGGCTCCGGCGGCGGGGGCGACGGTCAGGAAATAACCATCGGAACCGCTCGTCGCATACACCATTCCCGGAAACAAACGTCCAGGTTGAGAACTTAGCGATGATGCCGCGAGCGTGAGTGTCACGAAGGCGCCGCTCAACGGTTGGGAATTGACGATCGCCTGCTGATGGAACGCGGTGTAAGTGACGTTCACAACACTCTGCGCCGTGCCGATCGCGAGGCCGAAATCGAAGAACCCCATCGTCTGCGCGAGTTGGAACGGCAGATCGACGCTTTCCTGCCCCGTTTGAAGGCTCGCGATTTGATTGAACACGCCGGCCTGTTGCAATCCGACCGCGAGATCATACGGAAGCGCCGACACCTTGCCCTTCACAACCACTGGTCGCGGTCCGAACAACAGCGGCACCAGCACCTGATTGAATCCGATCTGAACCGGCAGCGCCGCCGCACCAAGAGCCGGCATGATCAGACCGACGGACGTATCAAGGAAACCGGCCGCGATCTGTTCGGCATCGCCATTCGCACGCTGCGGAATCGGTTGCCGGCCTCCAGTGATTGGCTGCTGCTCGCCTTGTGGCGTGAACAAAAGCTGGTCGAGCACCTGGAAGGTTCGAATGTCATTGTCATTTCGAACAAGCGCCACAACCGCCGCGACGTTCGTTGCAGATGGAATTTCATTCGTCGGAAATCCGGCAGCCGTGAGGTCCACCGGAAATCTCACCTGCACCGGAAGTTCCGGCACCGGCCCCTGGACGTCGAGATTGATGGCCGGTCCAGCCAGCGTCCCCGCCTCCGGCGTCACTCCACCAAGAACCGCCAGCAGCTGGGCGGAGGTCAATGTCTGAAGCTTCAGCTTCGTTTTGGTCGGAATCGATTCCGGCTGAATGTAAACCTGCACCGGACCGCCATCGCTCTGCGCTTCAAGTATGCCGCCTGTGCGATACAGCCCGACGAATCCGTTGTCGAATTCCTGGCGGCTGACCGGAACATAGACGCGTGTGCCGTTGAGATTGATGAATGTGGCGCTGACGAAATCCTCCTCGGTTCCACTGATCACGCTAACGAAGCCTCCGTCAGGGCGGCTGAGAATCGTTGTCGTTTCACCAGTGCTTTCATTGACGAGAATCACCGGCACCTCGGGATCAGCCGTGCCTGCGGTGCCGCGAACAACGATTGCGGAAGGATCCTGTCCTGGCTCGTAAGCAGGAATCTGCTCGAGAACATTGAGCGGCACATTCGTCGCCCCGGGTTCATAAATGATCAGTTGCGCCGCCTGATCGCGCGTGCTCAATGGCGTCGTGCGGAATGTGAACTCGGTTTGTCCTTCGATCGGAAGACCGTTTGCGCCCTTGATCGTCGAAGCAAGCTGCACGCGATATTCCGTGTTCGGTTCCAGTTCCGTCGCGGGGCTGAGCGTCACCACGGTATTCTTCAGGTTCAACATCAACGCCGTGTTCACCGGCTGGCCGCCAATCGTTGACAACTGAATCGCGTCGCCAATCACGGTTCCGGGATTGACCGCTTTGTTGAATTCGATCACGACACTGCTGACCCGCGGCACACGTGTCGATTCGTGGGACGGGCTGATCTTCGCCACGCGAGGACCGCTCGGCGCCGTTTCCACGTCACGATTTGAAACCTCTGTCGGATCTGAAATCTGAACCGCCGCGAACCCGGTGTCGCCGTTGCGCGGATCGGTCACGCCAATTTCGCGTTCGCCCGTCGGTGCAATCAGTTGAAAACGTCCCTGCGCATCGGTGAGCGTCATCCAGGGGAGACCAGTGACACGCACGGGCATTCCCGCCTGCAATTCGCCCTGACCGTTCTTCGCAACGCCACTGATCAATCCCTGTGGTTCATTCACTCGAACGAGAACGAACTGACCCGATCCACGCAACCCCGGCAGCCGTTCACCGGTTGGAGGTTCGAGACTGAGGAGATTGCCTGCGGCGTCACTCTGCAAACGTTCCACCGGTTGCAGCCCGTAAAAGCCGGTGTCGCTGAGCACACGTGCCAGCACGAACAGCGCATTCGTCGGCACGCCGCTAAGTTGCGTGCTGAGACTTTCGGCGAGCGTGGATCGATCCACCGTCAAATCAAACGCCGCCACCACCACGCCATCCGCTCCGATCAAATTGGTGAACACGGTGGCATCGAGGCGTCGCAGTCGAAGCGCGCTCGGCCCAATCAGCTCACCAGTGCCCGCAAGAATCCGCACGCCGCTGCTTGAAATCTGTCCGCCTTCCGTTCCCAAAACCTGTCCGTCAAAAACGTCTTCCGGCAACACATCGACCCGCACCATCGCGGAGTCGAGCTGCTCGGGACCGAACAAAAGAACGGGCCGCATCGGAAACGTTGCGTGCAGCGTGAACGGATCCTGATCTCCAGGACGCTGATATCCGACAATGAATTGTTCGTATAGCGGAGTGAGCCGGAGCGAACCGTCCGAAAGGAGATACGTTTCCGTCACTTCACCGCGCAGCAAATATCCGCTCGGCAACCGGCGATTCGCATGGCGCAACGTCACGTTCGCGGTGCCCGTCACCATTTCTGGAATCACGCTGGCCGGACTGGACGGCGGAGTCACCGTTCCTTCGGCTGTGAACCCATTCACATCGATTTCACTGACGACACTTCCCGCGAGCGGCTGGCCAGCGGCGGCAGCGGGCGGTGCGAGTTCACCGGTATCTCCGACAACAATCGCATACGATCCAACTCCGGGAAGTGTAACTACCAAAGCGTTCGTCCCTTTTCCGGCGACAGTTTGAAGGGTCATCCAGCGCAGCGACGTTTCATCCCATTTCACGAGCGCTGCAGTTTCGCTCTGTCCAATTGTTGCAATCGGCCGGATCGCCGCGCTCAGTGACTGCGACAACGGAACAGACGATTCAATCCAGAATGCCCGCAGCGGACTCCATCCGAGTGGCAGCAACGCCGGCAGTGTCTGTCCGTTCAAAGCAGTCAAAGCAATTGTCGCGTTCTCATTCACGGCTCCAGCCGGAACTTGAATCTGAACGCCGCCGTTCGCGTTGCTGACAACCGTCGGTTGAAGTGGCGAAACCTGGAAGAGTGTTGAAGAGCGGCGGGTCAATCGCGGATTCGGAATGACTTCCGTGTTTGTCAGCGACAGTTGCCGGCTTCTCCACACGGGAAGAAATCCATCCCGACTGAACTTCACAACGTGTGTGCCTGGCCCCTGTCCGAACGACGCCACGCCGGAATCGGGATCCGATTCCTTTCGTCCGACACCTTCCGGGCCGATGATTTCCATCGCGACCGTCGGCAGCGGTTTTCCGGCATCGTCGAGTGTTCGAGTGACGGCGAGTGCGGCGGAGAAGATCGGAACTCCGCAGTAAACACGGGTTATCAGCGAGGGATTGCCTCCGGGTGTGAAACCGAGTGACAAAGTTCGCGGGCTCGTTCTCTGTCCGGGCGCCAGCGCATTGCCGTCCAGTTGTGCGGATAACTCGAAGAAACTTCCGCCCTGGGAAATGCCGTCGGCATTGTGAGGTCCGCTCGTTCCATTGAAACCATCCACGAGCACGATCACCGGCCCGATGAAGACGCGATCGGATTTGTTGCTGACGGTTATCTCGACGTTCCAGACATTCTGCGCGCGATTCAGGCGCATTGATGTGAAGTAAACGGCGGCGTTCGTCGTGACATCTTCCAGTTGCAGAGTCGTCTGGCCGATCACGAACTCACGCGTCTGAGCGTTCGCGGACGGAATTTGAATTCCCAGGATCGAGAAAACCAGGAGAGCAATGAGTGGAAGCACGCGCCTCAAACCTTTGGCCTCCCCTTTGAAATGAAGAAACAGAACAATCCAAGCGCCACCAATGTTCCCGTTGCAGGCTCCGGCACCGGCACCACGAAAATGTCATCCAGCCAGGCCGCCGATGCGGAGCTGTTCCCATTGTCGAACAGATCGAGATAAAGATAGAGCGGCACGCCACGAAGCGCCGACGGCACCTCCACCTCGACCCGCCACGCCCATCGAACCGTCAGTGACGGCGCCCCGGAGGGATAATCAGCCTCTTCGTGTAACAGATTCGATTCGTCGAACGGCAGCGTTCCCTCACCACCCGGCAACCAGAACACGGTCGAGACATCCACAGTCACAAGCGGCAGAAAAATCGTCGAAGTTTCATCCGACAGCGAGACGGTGACGGAATCGAGAAACTGGCCCGAAGCGATTTGTTCTTCCGTCGTGAAGCCAAAAAGGAAGGAAAGGCTTTGAACAGGAGCGTCGGCCGGAGCGAGTGGAATCTGTTCAGTAACAAGTGGAATGCCCTGACCGGTCTGGAGAAAGATGAAGCTGCCCTGCGCGCGCGCCGAATGAACGACACTCGACACGACGGCAGCAAAAATAAGCGCTGCTGTTCTGGCAAAGCTCATGGTGGAATTCGGGTGCGACCTTATCAGCCAACCAATAAAAAGGAATACTCCTCTTTACGGAATCAAAGGTCCGTAATTCCAACGATGCTCCCCCGGGCAGGCATTTTTGGCGGCAGCGAAGTGACAACAAGTTCGGTGAAAGCGCCCCGGCTTGCACACATCTTCATGACTGCAATCGCGCGGGGTAGGAGCCCTGTCTTTCCATGACGCGCTTCACCTGTTACAAGACGCACCATGCAAGCTGTCCTGGATTTCCTGAAACAGAACGAGTCGCGGTTCGTGAGTGAACTTTGTGATTACGTCCGGTTCCCCAGCATCTCAGCCCAACCGCAGCACGCGCCGGACATGACGCGTTGCGCCGAATGGGTCGTGAATCATTGCCGGGAAATCGGCCTCGACGCCGATCTGTGCCAGACCCAGGGAAATCCCATCGTGCTGGCCCGAACCCCGCGCCGGGGTTCACGCAAACGTCCGCACTTTGTGGTTTACGGACATTATGACGTCCAACCGCCGGAACCGTTTGAACTGTGGAAAACGCCGCCGTTCGAACCGCGCATTGAAGGCCGGTCACTGTTCGCGCGCGGCGCCAGCGACAACAAAGGCCAGAACCTCGCGCATCTGAAAGCGGTGGAGGCTTATTTCCGGACCGGCACGGAGCTTCCCTGCGACCTCACGTTCATCATCGAAGGCGAAGAGGAGGTGGGTAGCAAAAGTCTCGCGGATTTTCTGAAGGAACGTCGCGACGATCTGAAGTGCGATGCGGTGGTCGTCTCCGACACCGGCATGCCTGCCATCAATTGCCCGGCGCTCACGTATGCGTTGCGCGGCATCGCGGCGTTTGAAGTCACGCTGCACGGACCGGCGCGCGACCTTCATTCCGGCATCTTCGGCGGGACCGTCGATAATCCCGCCATGGCACTCTGCCAGTTGCTGGCGCAGTTGCGCGACAAGGATGGACGCGTGGCGATTCCCGGTTTTTACGACGATGTCGAGCCGCTGTCAGATTTCGAGCGAAAGGAGTTTCAGCGACTGCCCTTCAGCGACGCGCAATACAAGGCGCTGCTCGGTGTTCCTGAACTGTTCGGCGAAAAAGGATTCACTCCGTTCGAACAACGGTCCGCCCGGCCAACGTTTGAGATCAACGGATTGACGAGCGGTTATCAGGGCGAGGGCAGCAAAACAATCGTTCCCGCCTGGGCGCGGGTGAAAATCACGACACGGCTTGTTCCCAATCAGAATCCCGCGAAGATCATTCAGCTGGTTGAGAATCATCTGCGCAACATCTGTCCTCCGACCGTTCGCATCGAAATTGAAGCCGGTCATGGCGCGGAACCTTACATCGTTTCGCCGGAGGGAACGCAGGCGCAGGCGGCGTTGCGGGCATTGAAGGCGGCGTTCGGCAGCGAACCGATTCTGATGCGCGAAGGTGGATCAATTCCGATCGTGAATGACTTCAAAAAAATTCTCGGTGCGGAAACGTTGCTGCTCGGCCTTGCGTTGCCCGATGACAATGCCCATTCGCCGAACGAGAAGTTTAATCTCGATTGTTTTGCGAAAGGCCAGGCGATGGCAGCGTTGTTGTGGCAGGAACTTTCGAAGTAGCAGCGATCTCACAGCGGCACAACGGGTCAGCCGCACCGTGAAAGTCCCCTCGCCCCGCAGTGAAGGCGAAAGTCTGAGACGAAAACCTCCTCTCCCCGGCCCTCTCCTCCGGCTTCGCTCGGAAGAGAGGGAGATGCAGCATCACGTTTCGCTGAATGGTTCAATCGATTCTGGTGTTCACGTTCGTTGATGAACGGAACGCACCTGCCGGTGCGCAAATATGGGGCAAAGCGGCAGCTTTGCCCTACCGGTTGTTGGTAGGGCGGAGCTGCTGCTACGCCTGAAAATTGTCGGGCAAATAACCGGGTTGTCGCGTTTCGGGGCCGCTCTCAT
>Ga0065721_10006421_pt1 | contig 10122 bp, 6 predicted proteins | sample Mesricmetagenome_FD_59108 | JGI IMG/M metagenome (GOLD analysis project Ga0065721, IMG submission 59108) | Mesophilic microbial community from rice straw/compost enrichment Sample: eDNA_1 v2 (version 2) | ecosystem: Engineered > Solid waste > Grass > Composting > Bioreactor | place: USA: Davis... | reverse complement strand
CCCCCCCCCTTCTTGCGCCGTTTAAACGCTTTCATAAAATCGTTTGACTCCGTTTCGCCCAGATGATTGACTCCTTCGTCCGCGTTAACGACGCTCATATGTTTAATAGTTTTGTTAATATGTTTCTATCTTTATTAACAATATAATCATAATCCGGGCGCCCCCGTTCGTCAACGGCCATTTTCCCGGCTCGATCTATATGGACGAAGGTTGCATTATATCGGACAATGGACCTATATTCAGACTGGGAAGCATCTCGCAAAGACGGCACCGGCGAGCGGATTCCAAAATTTACAGGACTAGCCGTCATCCTGCAGGCATCAAAAAAACAGCGCCGGTCCAGCGCTGTTTTTTGGCGAATTCGATATTCGATTGATAAGCGTTCGATTATTCTCCGCCCATGAATACGTAGCGGCAAATGACAAGCACCGCCAGCACCCACATGAGCCAGTGGATTTTGTATTTGCCTTTGCCGGCCACATTGGCGACCGCAGCCAGAAGCACGTACGACACGATGCCGAAGGAAATGCCAGTAGCGATGCTGTAGGCCAGCGGCATCAGCGCCAGCGTCAGAAACGCCGGAATGGCGTATACCATGTCGGAGAAGTCGATTTCCTTGACGGATTGCATCATCAGAACGCCGACGATAATGAGCGCGGCCGACGTAGCTGCACCCGGGACGAGCGCTACGAGCGGCGACAGGAACAGCGCCAGCAAGAAGCAGACGCCCGTTGTCACGGCCGTCAGGCCGGAGCGGCCGCCCTGCGCGATGCCTGCGGAGCTTTCCACGTAAGCCGTGACGGTGCTTGTGCCCAACACGGCGCCGCCGCCGACGCCGATCGCATCGACGAGCATCGCTTTGCCGACGCGCTTTTTGCCCTCAACAGGGTCTTTCATAATGCCTGCGCGGTTGGCCGTACCGACCAACGTACCGAATGTGTCGAACAATTCTACGAACGTGAACGTCAGAATGACCGTGATCAGTCCGACTTCAATGACGCCCGCAAAGTCGAAGTGCCAGAAATTCATTTCGCCGAAGTTCGGCACCCATGTTTTTCCTTCCAGCTCCTCGCTAATATTAACGTGGCCCGTCAGCAAAGCGATGACCGTCGTGCCCAAAATGCCGAACAAAATCGCGCCAGGCACGCGGAGCACCATCAAAATGGCAATCAGCGCAATCGCAATCAACGTGAAAATAACCGTTTGATCGTGGAAACTGCCGAGGCCGATAACCGTTTCATATCCGGCAAGCGGCGTGTACGCATCCGCTTCAAACGCTCTTGGAGAGCTCAGGTTGATCGTCATCAGGCCGCTGTTTTTCAAGCCGATGATCGTAATGAACAGACCGATGCCCACCGTAATCGCGTGCTTCAAGCTGTCCGGCACGGCGTCAATGAGCATTTGGCGAACTTGCGTCACCGTCAAAATAATAAAGATGATACCGGAAATAAATACCGCCGTAAGGCCCATCGCAGGCGAAATCGGCGTGTCGGTCGCTGCCGAAGCCAAAATAACCGATGCGAAATAAGCGTTAAGACCCATGCCCGGCGCCAGCGCTACCGGAAAGTTGACGAACAATCCCATCGCGATCGAAAAAATGCCCGCGGCCAGCGCCGTCGCGATAAATACGCTTGTCCAGGTGAGCCCAGTCGGCTCCAAAATGCTGGGGTTGACGGCCAATATATAAGCCATCGTCATGAAAGTCGTCAAACCCGCCATAATTTCCGTTCTGACATTTGTTCCGAGTTCCTTCAAACGAAAGAGACGCTCCATTGTTGAACAGATACCTCCCAAAATTGTGATGGAACAAACAAACAAAGCCTGGCAGCATGCGTAAAAGCAATACTCTCAGGCTTTGCAAAAAGGGGAAATGTTATCCGCCGGACCGGTGCGGACGGTTCCCGCCTTTCGTAGCCAGATCATTTACGGTGATCGGTAGAGACTCTCAAGCCGATTCTTGAGTTTATACGAAAGAATATGCGTTTGTTGTTATCCGTTAACAATTCTAATGAGGCCGGGAACGGTTTGTCAACATATTTTACGAATATTCGCCATAATTCTTAAAACAACATTCGCATTTGCAGCGTTTACATTGGCAAAAGCTCCGCCATTAGACCTAATTCGCAGCCGCTTCCACCAAACAATTCCAGCTTATATGCTCGCATATTGAGCTAACGAATCTGAGAAGCGCTAAACTCCCCGACGCACTCCCTCATACGAGCTAACGAATCTGAGAAGCGCTGAACTCCCCGGCGTACTCCCTCATACGAGCTAACGAATCTGAGAAGCGCTGAACTCCCCGACGCACTCCTTCGTACGAGCTAACGAATCTGAGAAGCGCTAAACTCCCCGGCGCACTCCCTCATACGAGCTAACGAATCTGAGAAGCGCTGAACTCCCCGGCGTACTCCCTCATACGAGCTAACGAATCTGAGAAGCGCTAAACTCCCGTTTTAAGCCCTCCCCAAATTGTAACGAACCACAGACTCGCTATTACGTCCAAAATCGCCCCGTCTCCCCGGATTTCGAGCAGATAACGCGACACAGATTCGTTACGATCCCAAATGTGTGTTTTTAGGCCGAATAAGCTCGGTCAGGTTCGTTAGGTTTAGCCGCCCCATTCCCATAAAAGTCTAACGAACCTGAGGAGCGCTAAACGCCACTGACGCACTATCGCATTACGTTCCAACGAATCTGAGGAGCGCTAAACGCCACTGACGCACTCCGCTTTACGTTCCAACGAACCTGAGGAGCGCTAAACGCCCGTTTTAAGCCCTCCCGAAATTGTAACGAACCACAGACACGCTATTGCGTCCAAAATCGCTCCGTTTCCCCGATTTTCGAGCAAATAACGCGTCCCAGATTCGTTACGATTCCAAAGGTGTGTTTTTAGGCCGAATAAGCTTGGTCAGGTTCGTTAGGTTTAGCCACTCATTCCCATAAAATTCTAACGAATCTGAGGAGCACTAAACGCCACTGACGCACTCCGCTTTACGTTCCAACGAACCTGAGGAGCGCTAACCACCCGTTTTAAGACCTCCCGAAATTGTAACGAACTACAGACACGCTATTGCGCCCAAAATCGCTCCGTTCCCCCAATTTTCGAGCAAATAACGCGTCCCAGATTCGTTACGATTCCAAAGGTGTGTTTATAGGACGAATAAGCTCGGTCAGGTTCGTTAGGTTTCCAGCCACCCCTTTACATTCTATAGAACTGCGGCAAATAATCGCGGTTCGCCTCCAGCATTTCGTCCAGCAGCGACTTGGCGACGGCGATGGATGGCACAAGCGGATGATGGGCCATCGCCTGCAGCGCAATGCCTCTGTCGCCCGTTACGGCCGCTTGAATCGTCAGCGACTCGTACATTTTGACGGCGTGCAGCAGCCCCTTCGGCGCGTCGGGCACATGCTGCGGCGGAATCGGGATCGGCCCCTGCCCCGTCACGACGCAATTCACCTCGATGCTGGCGTCTTCCGGAAGGTAATCGATGATGCCGCCGTTTCGCACGTTCAGCGTCTGAATGTCCCTTCGATCCGTGTACAGCGAATGCATCAAATTGACCGCCGCTTCGGAGTAATAAGCGCCGCCGCGCTGCTCCAGCTGCTTCGGCTTTTCCTTCAGATTGGCGTCCTTGTACAGCTCGAACAGTTCCTCCTCGACGCGGCTGACGACGTCGGCGCGCGTTTCGCCGCGGTCCATGGCCGCTTTCATCTCTTCGTACATTTTGTCCGTCATATAATAATACCGGAGATAATAGGTCGGTATCGCGCCCAGCGAATGAAGGAAATCTCCATCCCAGTCCAGAGCCGTCACGTTGGCGGCCGTATAGCTTTGGCCATTGCCGATCAGGTCAGGAAGCTTGTCTTCGCCGTTCACGTACGCCGCCGTTACCCAGTGCAGATGGTTGATGCCGTAAAATTCCGGCAGCGCCTCCCGCTCCGAAACGCCGTATGCCTTGGCCAAAAACTTCGTGAAATTGATCGGCGAATTGCAAAGTCCGACCGTCTTCACCTTGCTGTGCTTCAGCACCGCCTCCGTCACGATGCCCGCCGGATTCGTAAAATTAAGCATCCAGGCGTTCGGCGCCAGCTCCTCAATATCGCGGCAAATGTCGAGAATGACCGGCACGGTGCGCAGCGCCTTCAGCATGCCGCCCGGTCCCGTCGTCTCCTGTCCGATCACGCCGTGCCTGATCGGAATATGCTCGTCGCGGCGACGGGCTTCCAGCAATCCGACCCGCATTTGCGTCGTGACGAAGTCCGCGTCCCGAATCGCTTCCCGCCGGTCGAGCGTCAGCTTGACCTCCATCGGCACGCCCGCCTTCTCGACCATCCGTTTAGCCAGCGCGCCTACAATTTCAAGCTTGCGGCGCCCTTGCTCGATATCGGCGAGCCACAGCTCACGGACCGGCATTTCGCCGAACTTGTTGATCAGCCCTTCCACAATTTCTGGCGTATAAGACGAGCCGCCGCCAATGACGGCGATTTTGAGCGGTTTTCGTTGCTGGACGTTCATAATGTTCCGTTCCTCCTTCATCTTCTATCGATATATCAGTGTTTTTGTTGATTCCTTCGGAGTTACAGCCCTAGACGTTACAGCCGTTGGCGTTACAGTCGTTGGCGTTTCAGTCGCTGGCGTTACAGTCGTAGGCGTTACAGTCGTAGGCGTTACAGCCGTTGGCGTTACAGCCGTCGTTACAGCCGTCGTTACAGCCGTAGGCGTCTCAGTGCCGCGTCCGTTTCCTTGTCAATGGCCAGCCCGGCGCCTTCCATCGCGCTCATGACGGCCCCGATGACGGGAGCGACCGCCAATGTAACGATGCCGGCTTTGGGCGCCGCAAGCGCCACTTCGGCGCGAATCGCGTCGATCATATGCGAAGTCGTGCCGCGCGACAAAACGCTGCCCGCCAGCACGACGTTGAAAGCGTCGTCCGTCATGCCCAGCCTGCGAATCAGCGCGTTCACGGCATTGCCATGCTCCCTGCCCGCCTCCTCCAGGATGCGCGAGGCTGCGCTATCGCCCTTGCCCGCCGCCTCAAAGACGAGCTTGGCCAGCGACGCCGGCGGTCTTTTGCCGTTATCGAGCGCATCGTCGTACATGTCCTTCACGGAATCGTATCCAAGCGCCCGCGGCACCAGTTCCGCCAGCAGCGACGGCTTCTCCCGGCCTTCCCAGCTGCGGATCGCGGTCCGGAACGCATGGACGGCAAGGTCTGTCCCGGAGCCTTGACCGTCGCCGAACAGATAACCGAAGCCGCCGTATTGCAGCTCTTCGCCCTTCGCATTGCGTGCGGCTGCGTTAAAGCCGGTTCCGCTAATGATGACGGCTCCGCTGGGCTGGTAGGTACCTGCCCGCATCGCAATCATCGTATCGCAGGCAATCTCGTAACGGCTGTAGCCGAGCGAAGCGATCATCGGGCGCAAAATGCGGTAATCCGGCTCGCGGTCGGCTCCCGCCAGTCCAAAATAGGCATAATGAACCTGCTCTTTCGTTGCGCCGGCTTCCTTCAGCGCTTCGTCACATGCCTGCTCGATGCTCGCCCGCGCCTCCCGGCCGGCGGTCTGATGATTTCCGTTGCCGCCCCGGCCGCGGCCCAGCACATTTCCTTTGTCGTCGACGAGCAGCGCATCCGTTTTGCTGCCGCCCGCATCTATGCCAAGAAACAATATCGTATCCACGCTCCTTCCCGTTTAACCGACTTTCTTTTTTTAGAGTAAACGAAAGAAACATCGACCCGCTACTGCAATGGGACGATGTTCCGATACAATCTTCTTGATTTTGGGAGCGGCTACCTCTGCCTGAGCTCCGACGGCTTCTTGCCGATATGCTGCCTGAACAGCCGGTTGAAATTGGACAAATTGCGGAAGCCGCAGGCGGCTGCGATTTCAATCATTTTACGATCCGTCGTTTCCAGGAGCTCGACCGCGCGCGACAGCCGCAGCTGGATTAAATAATCCATCGGCGACGTTCCGACCACCTGCGCAAACAAGGCGCTGAACCGCGACGGACTGAGGTGTGCCCGCTCCGCCAGCTCCTTCAGCGTCCAGGGCCGGTCGAGCTGATTTTCCATCGTACGCAAAACGTCCCGCACCGTCTCCACGCTTCCGGCGCGTACCGTCCGCCTCCCTTCGCCCTTGGCGAAATAACGGTTTACCAGCGACAAAAACCGGACTAGCTGCGCCCTCACGACCGCTTCGTAATGCGGCTCCTTGCGCCCGTATTCCTCGGCCATTTCCTCCAGCGCTTCTCTCAGCTTCGCAAGCGGCTCCGGATTACGATCCAGCCTGTTGCCGAACCTCGTCCCCATTTCGCGGAACGGGGCCAGCAGCTCGGTATCGTATCGCTGCTCCAGCGCCAAATAACCGGGATCGAACATGACAACGCCCATTAAGAGATCCTCCGTTTCGAAAGCCCGGTGAAGATCATTCGAATTGATGAGCAGGATGTCCCCTTGCCGAAAGTCGTACCGGCTGCCGTTGATCAAATAATAACCGCGGCCTCGCAAAATGACGTTGATTTCCAGCGCCGCATGCCAATGCAGCCTTTGAAAAGCGGGGGTAACGCCCGCCGTTTGGGAGATGATGACCGGAAACGTTGACGGCAGCGGAATCTGGTCCTTTAAGACGACTTCAGACGGCTTGAGCTTTGGCTTCACGACGAATCCCCTCCGGCTGGTATTGCGGATATCGTCATTATAGCAAACGGTGCATTGTCGCCATAGATCTGGATGCCTCGTACGGCGATTTTCAACTATACGAGATTTTCAACTATACGAGATTTTTGACAATACGAGATTTTCAATAATATGAGTTTTCAACAATATGAGATTTTCAATAATACGAGATTAGAGTCCTTCATATTTTCTTAGCCGGACATCGACCCTGGCAATTGAAATCTCAGCAGCGGCCGAATTTCGGCTTGTCCATGCCGAACTTGGCGGTTGGCGGCATGGCAGCAGGCGGTATGGCAGCAGGCGGTATGGCAATAGACAGCTTAGCGGCTGGTGGATTGGCGTCTGGCGGATTGGCGATACACTGCTTAGTGACAGGCGGATTGGCGGCTGGTGGATTGGCGGCAAACGGGCGATACACAGCATGGCGACGACGGGTTGGCAGCTGGCGGTATGACGGATACACAGCTTGGCGACGACGGATTGGCTTAACAGGTTCGTTCCCATTTGACAGGCGTACCGCAGATTAATGAAACTGCCGCGGTGGTTGAAGTATAATTGCAGATCCGTTTACGAAAAAATAGAGCCTTTGACATAATGCCGGAAGCATTGTGCCAAAGACTCTCTTTAATACTTTATTCCCATTCGATCGTCGCCGGAGGCTTCGACGTAATGTCGTAAACGACGCGGTTGACGTTGTCCACTTCGTTGACGATGCGAACCGAAATTTTCTCCAGTACGTCCCACGGAATGCGGGCCCAGTCCGCGGTCATGCCGTCGATGGACGTTACCGCGCGGATGCCGACGGTGTAGGAATACGTCCGGGCGTCTCCCATAACGCCGACGCTCTTCATGTTCGGCAGCGCGGTGAAATATTGCCAAATCTCGCGATCCAGACCGGCTTTGGCGATTTCGTCGCGCAGGATAGCGTCCGATTCATGGACAATTGCCAGCTTCTCCTCGGTTACTTCGCCCAAAACGCGAATCGCAAGTCCCGGACCAGGGAACGGCTGACGCCATACGATGGCTTCCGGCAGTCCGCACTCTTCGCCGACTTTGCGCACTTCGTCCTTGAACAGAGCTTTCAAAGGCTCGACGAGCTCGAATTTCATGTCTTCCGGCAAACCGCCGACATTGTGGTGCGACTTGATCGTTTGTGCCGTGGCCGTGCCGCTTTCCACGATGTCGGTGTACAGCGTGCCTTGCGCCAGGAAGGCGAAGTCGTCCAGCTTGTCCGATTCTTCCTGGAACACGTAAATGAACTCGTTGCCGATAATTTTACGTTTTTGCTCGGGGTCGTCCACGCCTTTCAGCTTGCCGAGGAAACGTTCCCTTGCATCGATCTTCAGCACCTTCATATCGAACTTGCCGACGAACGTCTCCATGACGCTTTCCGCTTCGCCTTTGCGCAGCAGGCCGTGGTCGATGAACATACACGTCAGCTGATCGCCGATCGCTTTGTGCAGCAGAATGGCCACAACGGACGAATCGACTCCGCCGGACAGGGCGCAGAGCACCTTTTTGTTGCCGACTTGCTGACGAATTTCCTGAATCGTATCTTCAATAAACGACTCCATCGTCCAGGAGCCTTCGCATTCGCAAATGTTATACAGGAAGTTGCGGATCATTTCGTTGCCGTATACGGAATGGCGAACCTCCGGATGGAATTGCACCGCAAACAGCTTGCGGACCGGATCGCTCATGCCGGCGATCGGCGCATGCTCCGTGCTGGCGTCGACGCGGAATCCCGCAGGCGGCTCAATGACCAGATCGCTGTGGCTCATCCATACCGTTTGCACTCGTTCGAGACCTTTGATCAGATGGCTTTCTTCCTTGAATTCCACTTCAGCCTTGCCGTACTCGCGCTTGCCTGCGCGCTCTACCTTGCCGTTCAGCTGATGCGACATCATTTGCATGCCGTAGCAGATGCCGAGAATCGGCACGCCAAGCTCGTACACTCCAGGATCGACGAGCGGCGAATTTTCCTCGTACACGCTGGCCGGTCCTCCCGAGAACACGATGCCCTTCGGCGCAAGCTCCCGGATCCGTTCCACCGGCGTATTGAACGGCAACAGCTCGCTGTAAACGCCCAAATCGCGAATACGGCGAGCTATCAGCTGGTTGTATTGTCCTCCGAAATCGAGAACAACGATTATTTCGTTATGCTTTGTCATGTCCGAGCCTCCCTCAATTCATGTAGTCATTATATATAAGCAGGTTTGAGGGAGTCAAGGCGAGAAAACTTATCCTGCCGGCAGGCCGCCGCACCGACAGAACGGCCGAACGCCGCCGGGTTCGCGGACGCGATCTGTGCGCCCGAGTGCAAGGTCGCGGACGTACTTGCGAAACGGCCGCGCGGCGGTTTCGCCGTCTGTAAGGTCGCGGATGAACTTGCACGCGGGCCGCGCGGCGATTTCGCCNTCTNTAAGGTCGCGGATGAACTTGCACGCGGGCCGCGCGGCGNTTTCGCCGTCTGTAAGGTCGCGGATGAACTTGCACGCGGGCCGCGCGGCGATTTCGCCGTCTGTAAGGTCGCGGATGAACTTGCACGCGGGCCGCGCGGCGATTTCGCCGTCTATAAGGTCGCGGATGCACTTACAGGCAAGCCGCGCAGCGGTTTCGCCGTCTGTAAGGTCGCAGATGAACTTATAGGCAAGCCGCGCAGCGGTTTCGCCGTCTATAAGGTCTCGGGCGAACTTACAGACGATACGCGCGGCGAATTCACCGCCTGCAAGGTCGGGGACGACCTTGCATCAGGCTCGTGCAGAGCTTTCGCTAGCTTCAATTAGCGGCCGCCGGTCGCAGGATGGGGAACTTTGCCCATATTTTGCCGATTCATATCGCGCAGTGCATCCCGCTTCGCCAATAGGCCGCATGCCTTGGACAGTTCCTCCGGTGCAGGAGCGTTCGTCCATAAGCCCGAATCTTGATAGCAAGCTTCTTCCAGCCGCCCGACCAGAAACTTCAACGCTTCTCTCCGCTCGTCGGACAATCCCGATTCAATCATTCGCGCAAACTCGCGAACGGTCAGCGGAAACGGCGGCTTCTCACCCGTTTCTAAGGAAACGTTCGACGTCCTGACGAATGAGTTTGTTCCTGAGATTGGTGAGTTTCCCTTTGTGCTCGGTATAAGATGGGCATCGTGCATTCTTGCGGCAGTTCGAGTTCCATCAAACGGCATGTCAAAAAAGATCGGAGCCGCCTGCAATGCAGGAAAGAAGCGGCGCATGTTTTTGTTGGCGCGCAGCAAATCAAGGCAGAACCAGGCCGCGTCGATATAAGCACGGCGCTGACGGCCGGCGGCTTCGATAAGCGCCGCGGCTGAGCGCGAGGCTGCCGAGCGGCGGGGCCAAGCGACTTCAGACGCGCCAACCGAGCGGTCTGCGGCATGACCCGGCGACGCATCGGCGACCGGGCGGCCTGCGGCAAAGCCTAGCAGCGCTCCGGCGGC
>Ga0065721_10010110_pt1 | contig 10123 bp, 10 predicted proteins | sample Mesricmetagenome_FD_59108 | JGI IMG/M metagenome (GOLD analysis project Ga0065721, IMG submission 59108) | Mesophilic microbial community from rice straw/compost enrichment Sample: eDNA_1 v2 (version 2) | ecosystem: Engineered > Solid waste > Grass > Composting > Bioreactor | place: USA: Davis... | reverse complement strand
CTCTCCCCAGTCAGGCGCCATCCATGTCAGGCCACCGGCGTGCGCATGGTCACGAGTTCCTCCGCCGCCGTCGGGTGGACGGCCATGGTGCGGTCGAAGTCGGCCTTGGTGGCGCCCATGGTGACGGCAATGCCGACGAGCTGGATCATCTCGCCGGCGCCGTCGCCCAGGATGTGGACGCCGAGCACCCGGTCGGTGTCGCCATCGACGACGATCTTCATGAGCACGCGGTCCTCGCGCCCCGACAGGGTCGCCTTCATGGCGCGGAAGGTGGAGCGGAAGATCCGGACATTGCCGTAGCGCTGGCGCGCGTCGGCTTCGCTGAGGCCGACGGTGCCGATCTCCGGGGTGGAGAAGACGGCCGTCGGAACGACGTTGTGATCGACGCTCGCCGGGCGGTTGCCGAAGACGGTGTCGGCGAAGGCGTGACCCTCGCGGATGGCGACGGGGGTGAGGTTCACCCGGTCCGTGACGTCGCCGACGGCGTAGATGCTCGGCACATTGGTGCGCGACATGGCATCGACGATGACGGCGCCGTTGGAGGCGAGCGCCACGCCGGCCTCCTCGAGGCCGAGCTTCTCGCTGTTGGGCACGCGGCCGGTCGCGATCATGACCTGGTCGACGCGCAGCTCGCGCCCGTCCGTCAGAGTGATGAGCAGTTCGCCGCCCACCTTCTCGATGCTCGTCAGGCCGCATTCGAGGCAGAGCCTGATGCCACGCGCCCTATAGGCCGCGCCCAGCGCGTCGCGCACGTCCTCGTCGAAGCCGCGCAGCAGCTTCTCGCCGCGGTGGATCTGGGTGGTCGCGACGCCGAGGCCGGCGAAGATCCCCGCGAATTCGACGGCGATGTAACCGCCGCCGATAACGGCGATGCGCTCGGGCAGCCGCTCGAGGTGAAAGGCCTCGTTGGAGGTGATCGCGTGCTCGATGCCCGGCACCGCCGGCACCTTCACCACGCGCCCGCCGGTGGCGACGAGGATGACGCGGGCGCGAATGCGCGCGCCGGTCTTAAGGACGCGCACCGTCTGCGGATCCTCGATCACGGCGCGGCTGTCGACGATCTCGACGCCGGCCTTGGCGAGGTTGGTGCGGTAGATGCCTTCGAGCCGGGCGATCTCCGCATCCTTGTTCTTGATCAGGGTCGGCCAGTCAAACGCCGCCTTGGGCACGCTCCAGCCATAGCCGGCCGCGTCCTCGAAATCGGCAGCGAAGCGGCTGGCGTAGACGAGCAGCTTCTTGGGCACGCAGCCGCGGATGACGCAGGTGCCGCCCATCCGGTCTTCCTCGGCGAGCATGACGCGCGCGCCGTGGCCGGCGGCGATGCGCGCAGCGCGCACGCCACCGGAGCCCCCACCGATCACGAAGAGATCGACGTCGAAATCACTCATGACCCACCCCTTATAGGACGCATCGCCTTGTCCGGACGGCGCCGGAACCAGACGACTGCGGCACCCAGCGCCGCGATCCACCAGCCCTGCCAGGCCCCGTGCCCGACGAACATGACGCCGGCGGCGGAGGCTACGAGCGCGAGCGAAGCAGCCAGCCGCAGCCCCCGCAAGTGCGCCAGCGCACGCATCATCATCGCCAGGACGAGGGCCGCCAGCGCGACCCCGACGGCGCCGAGCTCAACCCATATCTGCAGGAAGGCGTCGTGCGGATGGCCGATCGCCAGCATCTCGCGCAGATCTTCCGGCACCTCCTGCGCAACCGCATCGTCGGCGAGGCGCGGGCTCACGCCGAAGCCGGTGCCGAGAAGCGGCCGGCGCCAGACCACCTCCTCGAAGCTGCGCCACAGCGCGATGCGCTCCACGGCATGCCCGCGCTGCTGCACCGCCGCGATGAAGGAGGCCGGCAGCTGCTGTGTGAGCGAGCCCTTGAAGGGCGCAACGACGAGACAGGCCAGGAGCCCGGCCGTGACGAGGGCGATGGCGGCCCTCCGGCTGAGCAGCGCGACGAGGAAAGCGCCGAGGCCGCACAGCACGCCCATGAGCGCCGCCCCCGATTCGCCGACGGCCAGCACGAGGAGCAGGGCGGCCACCGCGGCGCCGGCGAAAGGCCGGCGGCCGCCCTCCCACCACATGAGGCAGAGCGGCCAGGCGAGCATCAGCAGCGTGATGATGCTGCGGTTGAAGACGAAGCCGCCCGTGGCGCGCAGGCCGAGCTCCTGCCGCACGGCGAGGCCGGTGGCGAGATCACCGACGACGAGCAGGCAGGCCGCGACGAAGGCCGCGGCCGCCAGGGCGGCGACGGCCCCGGGCACGCGGCGCGGCAGGAGGATGGCGGCCACCGCCGCGAAGAGCGCAGGCAGCAGTGCCTCGCCATAGGTGAAGAGCGAGGCGCCGGGAAAAGCGCTCCACGCCATGCTCACGCCCGCATAGGCCGCGAAGGCGACGACGGCGAGGAACAGCGGCGTGCGTGCCATCGCGCGCGAGGCGAGGAAAAGACGCATCCGTCCCTGCGGCTCGACGAGCGCGGCAAGGATCGCGAGCACCGCGGCCACCCCGATCACGAGCGGCGCGGAGCGATTGGCGAGGGCCATCGCCAGCGGCATCAACGCCAGCGTGACGAGGGACGCCAGCTCCAGCCGGCGGGCATGAATGGAGGGCGCGGCGCTGAGGGCGGGCATGGCGAGAGGCAAGAAGGGCGCTCGCTGGATTCGAAGATGCGACGGTCCGGCTTTAGAAGAACCCCTCCCAAAGGGGAAGCCGCAAAGGCCCGCGACGGCGCTATTGTTGCGATATATTGTGACGTGAAGTTCGCTTGATGGGTGGGAAAGGCACCGATACCGTCCCCGATCTCATCATCCAAGAAACGTGCGTATAATGGGAGGAAGCACATGTTTCGTTCGTATAAAACGGTTGCCGGAGCCGTCGCCGCGATCATCGTGGCCGCGGGCCTGTCCACGGGCGCGCTGGGCCAGAGCCTCGAACTGAAGATCATGGCGCCGGCCGGGCCGGGCGGCGGCTGGGACCAGACCGCGCGCGCCATGCAGGCGGCCCTGACCGAAAGCGGCGCCGTCAAGAGCGCGCAGGTCGTCAACGTACCGGGCGCCGGCGGCACCGTGGGGCTCGCGCAGTTCGTCAATGCCAAGGGCGACGGCTCGCAGCTCATGGTCAACGGCTTCGTCATGGTGGGCGCCATCCTCACCAACAAGTCGCCCGTGAACCTCGAGCAGACGACGCCGATCGCGCGACTCACGGCCGAGAACCAGGCGATCGTCGTGCCGGCCGATTCGCCGATCAAGAGCGCGAAGGACCTCGCCGAGGCACTCAAGGCCGATCCCGCCAAGGTGACCTGGGCCGGCGGCTCGGCCGGCGGCACCGACCACATCATGGTCGGGCTCTTCGCCAAGGCCGTCGGCGTCGATCCCACCAAGATCAACTACGTGCCCTTCTCCGGCGGCGGCGAGGCCCTGGCGGCGATCCTCGGCGGCAAGGTGACGGCCGGCGTCTCCGGCTACGGCGAGTTCGAGGGCCAGGTGAAGGCCGGCAAGCTGCGCCTCATCGCCATCGCGGCCGAGGAGCCGGTGCAGGGTATCGACGCCCCGACCCTGAAGTCCGAGGGTATCGACCTCGCCATCGTCAACTGGCGCTCGGTCGTCGCCCCTCCCGGCCTCAGCGACGAGCAGAAGAAGGCCCTGCTGGAGGCCGTCGACAAGATGGTCAAGTCGACCCAGTGGCAGGAAACGCTCAAGGCCAAGGGCTGGGACGACGCCTATCTCGCCGGGGATGACTTCGCGGCCTACCTCAAGAACGAGCAGGTGCGTGTCGCCGAGGTGCTGAAGTCGATCGGCCTCGTGAACTGAGCGGCACGGACATCGCGTACGCTCCGGAGGGCGGCGGACGAGCCCATCGCCGCCCTCGCCTGCCCGCGGGGCCGCGCAGGTCGTCGCCGCTCCCGCATCGTTCCCGCATCTCCGGTCTCGCCGCCCAGTCTCATCGCGGGTTGCCGTGCTCCATCGGCAGCCGACGGCCGGGTCACGCCGCGGGTACCGCCCTGGAGGAAGCTCATGACGCAAGAAGAAGATGGCCGGCAAGGCGGCCGCAGGGGCGATCCGGCCGGATTCGTCATCGCCGCCGGGCTGCTGGCGCTCGCAGGGGCCGTCGCCCGGGACGCCATGGGCATGGGCGCGGTGTCGAGCTATGCCGGCATCGGCCCGAGCGCCGCATCCTGGACCGTCGCCGCCGGCCTTGCGGCACTCGCCGTGGGCACGATCGTCAGCGCCGTGCGCGGCAGGATCCCGGTGCCCGAACAGAGCGACAACGCCGCTGTCCTCACCATCCTTGCCGGCATCGCCGCCATGATCGCGACCATCAGCATCGGCGGCGGCTTCATCCTCGCCATGGCGCTGCTCTTCGGGCTGACGGCGCGCGGCTTCGGCCGGCGGGCGCTCGCCACCGATCTCGGCATCGGCGTCGTGCTCGGTCTGCTCGTCTATCTCGGCTTCACCAAGCTTCTCGCCCTGTCGCTGCCGCAGGGGCCGATCGAGCGGCTCTTCTGAAAGGTCCTCCGGTGCTCGATTCCGTCTTCGCGCTGGCGCAGGGCTTTTCCGTCGCCTTCGAGCCGACGAAGCTGCTCTTCGCCCTCATCGGCGTCTTCCTCGGCACAGCCGTCGGGGTGCTGCCGGGCATCGGCCCGGCCCTGACCGTGGCGCTCCTCCTGCCCGTCACCTTCAAGCTCGACCCGACGGGCTCGCTCATCATGTTCGCCGGCATCTACTACGGCGGCATGTATGGCGGCTCGACCACGTCGATCCTCATCAACACGCCCGGCGAGAGCGCTTCGATGATCACGGCGCTCGAGGGCAACAAGATGGCCAAGGCCGGCCGCGGCGGCCCCGCGCTCGCCACCTCCGCCATCGGCTCCTTCGTCGCCGGCCTCATCGCCACCATCGGCCTTGCGCTGTTCGCCCCCTGGCTGGTCGAGATCGCCATCCAGTTCGGGCCGGCCGACTATTTCGCCCTGATGATCGTGGCCTTCGTCACCGTATCGGCGACCTTCGGCGATTCACCGCTGCGCGGCCTCACCAGCCTCTTCATCGGGCTCATGCTCGGCCTCGTCGGCATCGATGCGCTGAGCGGGCAGGCACGGCTGACCTTCGGCGTGCCGGAGCTGCTCGACGGCATCGAGGTGACGACGCTCGCGGTCGGACTCTTCGCCGTGGGCGAGGCGCTCTTCGTCGCCTCGCGCAGGAAGCACGCGCCCGAGACCATCGAGCCGGTGCGCGGCTCGCTGTGGATGACGAAGCTGGACTGGAAGCGCTCGTGGAAGCCGTGGCTGCGCGGCACGGCGCTCGGTTTCCCCATCGGCTCGCTGCCCGCGGGCGGCGCCGAGATCCCGACCTTTCTCTCCTATACCATCGAGAAGAGACTGACGAAGCACCCGGAGGAGTTCGGCAAGGGCGCCATCGAGGGCGTCGCCGGCCCGGAGGCCGCCAACAACGCCTCTGCCGCGGGCACCCTGATGCCGCTTCTCACCCTCGGCCTGCCGACCTCGGCGACGGCGGCGATCCTGCTCGCCGGCTTTCAGCAATACGGCCTCAATCCCGGCCCGCTGCTCTTTGCCGAGCGGCCCGATCTGGTGTGGGGCCTCATCGCCAGCCTGTTCATCGCCAATGTGATGCTGGTGGTCCTCAACCTGCCGCTCATCGGCCTGTGGGTGCGGCTGCTCGCCATTCCGCAGCCATGGCTCTATGCGGGCATCCTCGTCTTCGCGGCGATGGGGACGATCGCGGCCAATCCCTCCCCCGTCGAGCTCGTCATGCTCGCGGTCTTCGGCCTGCTCGGCTTCGTCATGCGGCGCTACGACTATCCCATCGCCCCGATGGTCGTCGGCCTCATCCTCGGGCCGATGGCCGAGACACAGCTGCGGCGCGCGCTGCAGATCAGCCTCGGCGACCCGATGGCGCTGATCGAGAGCCCCCTCGCGGCCACGCTGCTCGCCATAGCGGCACTGGCGCTGGTGGCGCCCATCCTGTTCAGGGGCCTGTCGCGTTTCAAGGCGGAAGAGGACTGACCAANGGCCNNATCTGCGAGGCGGCCAAAGAAAAACCGGCGACCCCACGGCCGCCGGTTCTTTTTTGCGCCTTCGCGCCGAAGGTTCAGAGCTGGTGGCCGCGCTTGGCCATCTCGGCGCGCACCTGGGTCATCGTCTCCTCGAAGACGCGTCCGGTCCAGTCCTGCATGGCGACATACAGATCGTCGAGAACGGCCGGCTGGGCGGCGACATAGGCCTTGCCGGCATCAGAGGCGAAGAAGGCGGCGGCGGTCTTGAGGTCGGCCTCGGTCATGCGGCTGGCGAGGATCTTGGAAGCCGTGTCGACCAGCTCGTCCTTCTTGCTCTCGATCGAGGGCTGCACCTGGGCCAGCACCTCGTCGAGATCCTTCGTGATCTCGGGGCGGGTGACGTAGCTCTGCTTGATGCGCGCGGCGAAGGTCGGGACGAGCGCCTCGAAGGAGCGGTCCATGCCCGAGCCGGTCACGATCTGGCGCGCGGCCTCGACCTTGGCCGGCGTGATGCCGCCCGTGTTCTGGGCGAAAGCCGGACCAGCAAGGGTGAAGGCGACGACGGCGGCCGCGACGTGAATGGCTGTACGCTTCATTGTTCGGTATCTCCCTGGCGCCTCGCGCTTATGCGCATCTCGTGCGGATCGCTGCGATCAGAACGACGGAACCGTGATCGAAGTCAATATGTTGCGGGGGCTCAGCCGAGCTGCCCGAGCTCCACGAGCCCCTCATCGGTTGCGATGACGGCTGCGGACGCGAGGCCGAGGAAAAGCCCGTGCTCGACGACGCCCGGAATGGCGACGAGCTCGCTTGCGAGCGCCTCCGGCTCCTCGATGCGCTGAAGCGCCGCGTCGAGGATGAAATGGCCGCCGTCCGTGACGAAGGGATTGCCATCCNTCCCGCGCCGCAACGTCAGCGGGGCCGAGGGCCAGNGCCGCGCGATGACGCGCCCGATCGCGTCCTGCGTCGCGCGCAGCCCGAAGGGATTGACCTCGATGGGCAGCGGGAAGCGGCCGAGGACGTCGACATGCTTGGAACCGTCGGCGATGACCACCATGCGCCGGCTCGCGGCCGCGACGATCTTCTCGCGCAGGAGCGCGCCGCCGCCGCCCTTGATGAGGCGCAGGCTGTCGTCGAGCTCGTCGGCGCCGTCGACGGTGAGGTCGAGCTCGGGCGTCTCATCGAGCGTCGTGAGCGGAATGCCCTCGGCCTCGGCCTGCAGGCGCGTCGCCTCCGAGGTCGGCACGCAGACGACCTTGAGCCCGGCCCGCACCTTCTCGCCGACGATGGCGACGAAATGGCGGGCGGTGGACCCCGTGCCGAGGCCAAGGCGCATGCCGTCCCGCACCAGTTCGGCTGCGCGCGCGGCCGCGGCGCGCTTCATCTCTTCGGCATTCATCGCAAACAATCCGCCCCGAAATCCGCCAGCCGGTGCGCCGCATGCCCTGTCGGCAGCCGCGCCTGCTCTGGCCCGCTTGTCCTGAGCCGCTTTATCATGCGCTTCGGGCAGCGGAAAGGCAGCGGATCATCGCGCGCCGGAGCCGCGCTGGCCGCTCTCGCCCCCGGCCGGCTGCTCAGCGCCTTCGCCGGCGGCCGGCGCGGCGCTCGTCGCCTGCGGCGTGCATACGACCTGATCGTTGAAGACGTAGCAGACGCTCATCTCCCCGCTGCGGTAGTTGACGCGGAAGACGCCGGCTTCCTTCTGGTGGTGGGAGGCGACGAGGCCGTATTCCCCCGGCTTCTGCGGCCCGGCGCCCTCGCCGGCGGGATAGCAGAAGGTGACGCCGATGGTGCCTTCCTTGAGGCCGTACTGGCAGGCGCCGACCTCCCCCGTGACGCGGTCGATACGGTAGATGCGATTGAGATCGGTCTGCGGGGCGGCCTTGAACTCGAACTGGTTGGCCTGCGCGGGCACGACGAGGGCGGCGAGCAGCGCGGCTGCGGCGGGCAACTTCACGATGGGCGACATGACAACTCCGATGCGGGCGAATCGCGCCTGCATTCTACCATCGTGCCANCGGCGGGAACGGGGCCGACGGTTCGCCGGGCTTGCCGGCGCGCGCGCCATCGGCTAGCGCTCTGCCATCATGCCCGACACCACCGCGACCATCGTCTTCGACCTCGACGGCACCCTGGCCGACACCGCGCCCGACCTCATCGCGACGCTGAACCTGATCCTCGCCGAGGAAGGGCTCGAGGAACTGCCTCTCGGNGAGGCGCGCGACCTCATCGGCGCCGGTGCCAAGGCGCTTCTCGAAAGGGGCATCGCGGCGAACGGCCGCAGCGTCGCGGCGGACCATCTCGAGGCGCTCTACGAGCGTTTCCTCGTCATCTATGCCGGACGCATCGCCGTCGAGACCCGGCTTTTCCCCGGCGTCGCGGCCGCCCTCGAGCGGTTCCGCGCCGCGGGCTGGCGCCTCGCCGTCTGCACCAACAAGATCGAGCGTCATTCGGTGATGCTGCTCGAGGCGCTCGGCATCGCGGGACATTTCCACGCCATCTGCGGACGCGATACCTTCCCCTTCTCGAAGCCCGATCCGCGCCACCTGACGATGACCGTCGCGGCTGCCGGCGGCGCTCCGGATGCGGCCCTGATGGTGGGCGATTCGCAGACGGATATCGCGACCGCCAAGGCCGCCGGCATCCCGGTCATCGCCGTCCCCTTCGGCTACACCATGACGCCGGTGAGCGAGCTCGACCCCGACGTCATCATCGACCATTTCGACGGCCTGTGGGATGCCGCGGCGGCATTGTCCCGCCGCAGCTCCTTCGCCGGTTCCTGAGCCGCCTCAGCCCTCGACGAGCCGGCGCAGCTTGCGCATCTGCGTGTCCTGCTGCTCGTGATAGTCGAGCGTGCCGGCGAAGTGCCCCTGCCTGTCCATGAGATAGACCGAGGCGGTGTGGTTGACCGTGTAGTCGCCCCCTTCGGTCGGCACGCGCTGGTAGGTGGCGCGATAGGCCTTCACCACGGCGTCGATCTCCTCCTGCGTGCCGGTGAGGCCGATGATGCGGGGATCGAACGACTGCAGGTAGGTCGCCATCAATTCGCGCGTGTCGCGCTCGGGATCGACGGAGATGAACAGGACGGTGAGCTTGTCCCCGTCCGGCCCGAGCGCCTTCAGGTTCTCCGACATCTCGAAGAGGGTCGTCGGGCACACGTCCGGACAATGGGTGAAGCCGAAGAAGACGGCGAAGGGGCGACCGGCGAGCTCGGCGGACGACAGCGTCTTCCCGTCGTGCGTCGTCAGGGTGAACGGCCCGCCGATATTGGCGACGCCGCTCGTCCGGACGCCCCCCTGCGGCGCCACGAGACGGTCGCCGACGATCCACAGGGCGCCCGCGATCAGCGCGATGGCGGCGACGAGGCTCCACAGGATGATGCGCAAACGGCTCATGGCGCTGCTCCTCAATGGGCGTGGTTCTTGTGCGCGTCGGCCTTGCCGTCGCCGCGGGCGCCGATGCCCTCCACCTTGAACTCGACCGCAACCTTGCCGGCCTTCTCGAAGACGAGCTCGCCCTTGAAGGCCTCGCCCTCCTTCAGCTGCCGCTCCAGGGGCATGAACATGAGATGGTAGCCGCCGGGCGCGAGCTTCACCGTCTCACCCGCCTTGATGACGAGCCCCTCGGGGAGCGGGCTCATCCTCATGACGTTCCCCTCCACCTTCATCTCGTGGATCTCGCCGCGCGCCGAGATCTCGGCGCTGACGGAGACGAGCCGGTCGTCCGTGTCGCCGGTGTTCTCGATGGTCATGTAGCCGCCGGCGACCGGGGCATTGGCCGGCGTCGCGCGCGACCAGGGATGCCCGATCTCGAGGGAGCCGACCTTGTAGCCGTGCGCCGAGACGGGGCCCGAGAGGGGGCCGATGAGCGCCGCGAGGCCGGCGGCGAGGGCCGCCGCGCCGGCCAGGAAGCGGCGACGGGAGGCGGAGGGATGCGCGGCGAGGCCGGCGCGGGAAAGCGATGTCATGAACCTGATCTCCGATGGCGGCGGGCGGGCGACGGATCTCTGTCCGTCGATGGCTCCCACATACGCCGTGAATGCCTGAAAACGCTTGATCGGGATCAGATCACCGGCGGCGCACGCGGCGCCGGCTTCAGGCGGGAGAGGTCCCGCCGCG
>Ga0065721_10053324_pt1 | contig 10124 bp, 11 predicted proteins | sample Mesricmetagenome_FD_59108 | JGI IMG/M metagenome (GOLD analysis project Ga0065721, IMG submission 59108) | Mesophilic microbial community from rice straw/compost enrichment Sample: eDNA_1 v2 (version 2) | ecosystem: Engineered > Solid waste > Grass > Composting > Bioreactor | place: USA: Davis... | reverse complement strand
GCGAGGCCGGCCGGCCCTGGCTCCGTGACGGTCCGGGTCCTCGGCGGCCTTTGCCCGCTCCGCCGCCACGAGCGCCGGCAGGGGTTTTCCCTCCAGTCTGGCGATCTGTTCACGCAGGGCAAAAAGCGTCTCCTGCGCCGTGGCGTTCCCGGCCATGGCGTCAACTCCATCCGCATATGTTCACTTTATGTTCTTATGGATTCCAGAGCTCCCGACAAGAGTCAACAGGCAGGCTCCGGGAATCTTTTCCTCCGGCAATAGGCCGATGATTCTTCTCTCGAAAAATATCGCTGAAGGCACTATATGGGCCTGATAAGAAGGAGAGCCTATGGCCCGTATTGACCAGACCGACGATTGGCAGGATCGCCACGCGCCGACGATCAGCACATTCGAATCGCTGGCGATCGAGGCCTATGGTCACTTGCCGGAAGAATTCCGGGCACTGACGACCAATCTGATCATCGAGATCGAGGATTTTCCGGACGACGACGTGTTTGAGGACATGGCGCTGGAAACGCCATTCGATCTGCTTGGCCTTTTCGAGGGCCGCGGCATTTCCGAACGTTTTACCGTCGAAACCGGCGAACTGCCGAACCGCATCCGGCTCTATCGCCGGCCTATCCTCGATTACTGGGCCGAGAACGAGGAGACGCTAGGCGACATCATCACCCATGTCCTCATCCATGAGATCGGCCATCACTTCGGCCTCAGCGACGCCGACATGGAGCGCATCGAGGCGAGCGCCGAAGAAGCCGCCCAGCGCTGAACCTGACGGGTCCTATTGTTCGCCGAGTTTCATCTCGGGATCATAGTCCTTGCCGTGCACGGTCTTCGTGACCGCCTGGCCGCATTGCATCTCGCCGGTCGTGGCGTTGAAGGCATAGGCCGGCGACCCATGAAGCTCCCAGCCCTTGTTCAGCGCGGCCGTCACCTTGTGGCAAAAGGAGGAATCGTCCGGGCCGGTGAGAAAACGGTAGAGCTTCATGAGGTTTTCTTTCGTTCAGCGATGGTCCGAGCCCTGGCGACAAGCTTTTCCGCTTCCGCCAGGTGAAGGCGCTCGACCATCTTGCCATTGAGATTGATGACGTTGAGGTGCTCCGCCTCCGGCTTTGCGAAGGCGGCAATCACCGTTTCGGCCTCTTTCACCGCCTGCGGATCGGGGCCGAAATGCCGGTTGGCGGGTTCGATCTGGACCGGATGGATCAGCATCTTGCCGGAAAAGCCCATGGCCCGGCCTTGAGCGCACTCCGCGTCGAAAGCCTCGGCATCCTTGAAATCGTTGAAGACGCTGTCGATGACGTCGAGGCCGTGGGCGCGGCCGGCAAGCACCGCCTGCATCAGCCAGGGTACGAGATAGGTGCGGCCGGGCTGCGGCGGCACGCCGGTTTCCTTGCGCAGGTCGTTGAGACCGACCACGAAACATTGGAGGCGCTCGTCCGTTCCGGCAATCGCTGCCGCGTTCAGGATTCCCTTCGGCGTCTCGATCATCGCCCAGATGGCAAGGTTGTCCTGAGCGCCGGCGTCGGACAGCATATCCGCCACTGCCTGCACTTCCGAAATGCGCTCGACCTTGGGGATCAGCACCGCATCCGGCGAAGCTTCCAGAACGAGCTCCATGTCGGACCTTCCGAAGTCGGTTTCGAGCGGATTGATGCGGATGATGATTTCCCGGCCTTGAAGCGGCTTCTCCTTGAACAGCCGGCGCAGATTGTCGCGGGCTTCGGCCTTCTTTTCCGGCGCGACGGAATCTTCCAGATCGAAGATCACCGCGTCGCAATCGAGACCAGGAACCTTCTCCAGTGCCCTGACGTTACCGGCTGGTACGCTCAGAACCGAGCGGCGAAGACGAACAGTAGAAGAATTGATGTCGGTCGAGGCGATCATCACCGCTTTGTGCCAATCTTTTGAGCCTGCGACAATACCATGACAGCGTAAACCTCTTGCAAGAAAGGGCGGGAGGGCCCACATTCCTTCCTGAGAAAGGTTTGGACCATGCAAAACATTCGTGCATTTTTCGTCATCGTTTCGGCAATTGCCGTGCTCGCCATGGCAGCGCTGCTGACGGCTTCCCTGACTGTCGCCTTTGCCGGCATTCTCGCAATCCTGTCCATCGGGCGCGCGCTTTCGGCGCGGCTGAAGCCGGTACCGGTGCGAGCGAAGACGGATAAGCGCGAAATGCGCGTCTGGAACGACGGTCGCGGCACGATCATCGACCTTTGATCGTCAAAAACCGATAAAGAGGCCGGTTTCGGCCGTCTTGGCGTACCGGTTGAGGGCAAACAGCCCTTCAAATCCGCGCAGATTTGCTTTATGGCAGCTTCCGCAGATGAAGTCCCACGTGGAGGCAGATCATGGAAAAGTTTACCAAGCTCACCGGCGTCGCAGCGCCGCTTCCGGTCGTCAATATCGACACGGACATGATCATCCCCAAGGACTACCTCAAGACGATCAAGCGTACCGGCCTCGGCAAAGGTCTCTTCGCCGAAGCCCGTTATAACGAAGACGGTTCCGAAAACCCGGATTTTGTGCTGAACAAGCCTGCCTATCGCAACGCCAAGATCCTCGTCGCCGGCGACAATTTCGGCTGCGGCTCCTCGCGCGAACATGCGCCCTGGGCGCTTCTCGATTTCGGCATCCGCTGCGTGATCTCTACGAGCTTCGCGGACATCTTCTACAATAACTGTTTCAAGAACGGCATCCTGCCGATCGTCGTCGCCCAGGAAGACCTGGACAAGCTGATGGATGATGCCGAACGCGGTTCGAACGCCATCCTCTCGATCGACCTGGAGGCCCAGGAAATCACCGGGCCGGACGGCGGCTCGATCCATTTCGACATCGACCCGGGCCGTCGCCACATCATGCTCGAAGGCCTCGACGACATCGCCTCGACGTTGAAGAGCGATGCGGCGATCAGCAGCTTCGAGACCAGGAACCGTAGCGAGCGTCCCTGGCTCTGATTTCAGGAACGCCCTGATGGTCAAGCGGATTTCCTCCGGATCGCCCTTCGAAGCGCGGATCGGTTATTCGCGCGCCGTGGTGGACCGCGACATGGTCTATGTCTCCGGCACGACCGGCTATGACTATGCCAGGATGGAAATGCCGGACGACGTCGCCGATCAGACGAGGAATGCGCTCGGCACGATCGAAAAGGCGCTGAAGGAGGCCGGCAGCGGCCTGCAGGATGTGGTGCGGGTGCGCTACTATCTCACCGACATGGCGGACTATGATGCCGTGGTCGAAGTGCTTGGCGGGGCTTTCTCCGAAATCCGCCCGGCTGCGACCATGGTCGTCTGCGGACTGACCACCCCGGAAATGAAGATCGAAATCGAAGTGACGGCCCGCATCGGCGCCGGCAGTTCTTGAACCTTTCCGGCCTCGTCCTTCGGCAGGCTCGGACGAGGTTTTGCCAGGCGCGGGATAATCATCTCCGCGCGGGAGGATGGTGAGCCTGCTGACGCATGCCGCCCGAAAGCGAAAGCCGGTTTCGGGACAAGACATGCGTAAACGATAGAGCAAGGACACCATAAGATATGGCAAAGAACCTCTTCCTCCTTCCCGGCGACGGCATCGGCCCTGAGGCCATGGGCGAAGTCCGCAAGATCATCGCCCATATGAACAGCGCCATGAAGGCCGATTTCGTGCTCGACGAAGGCCTGGTCGGCGGCTGCGCCTACGATGCGCATGGCGCCGCCATCTCCGAAGAGGACATGGCCAAGGCCATGAAGGCGGATGCCGTGCTCTTCGGCGCCGTGGGCGGCCCGAAATGGGATCACGTGCCCTATGAAGTACGTCCCGAAGCCGGCCTCCTGCGCCTGCGCAAAGATATGGAGCTTTTCGCCAACCTGCGGCCGGCGATCTGCTATCCGGCGCTCGCCTCCGCGTCCTCGTTGAAGCCGGAACTGGTGGAAGGCCTCGATATCCTGATCGTCCGCGAGCTCACCGGCGGGGTCTATTTCGGCGAGCCGAAGGAAATCATCGACCTTGGCAACGGCCAGAAGCGCGGCATCGACACGCAGGTCTACGACACTTACGAGATCGAGCGCATCGCCGGCGTCGCCTTCGAGCTCGCCCGCACCAGGCAGAACGCCGTCTGCTCCATGGAGAAGCGCAACGTCATGAAGTCCGGCGTGCTGTGGAACCAGGTGGTCACCGAAACGCACAAGCGCTCCTATTCGGACGTGAAGCTCGAGCATATGCTGGCCGATGCCGGCGGCATGCAGCTCGTGCGCCAGCCGAAGCAGTTCGACGTCATCGTCACCGACAATCTGTTCGGCGACATGCTCTCGGACGTGGCTGCCATGCTGACGGGCTCACTCGGCATGCTTCCCTCCGCCTCCCTCGGCGCACCGGATGCCAAGACCGGCAAGCGCAAGGCGCTTTACGAGCCGGTGCATGGGTCCGCGCCGGATATCGCCGGCAGGGGCATTGCCAATCCGATCGCCATGATCGCCTCCTTCGCCATGTGCCTGCGCTACTCCTTCAACATGGTGAAGGAAGCCGACAACCTGGAAAAGGCGATCGCCAACGTGCTCGACCAGGGCATCCGCACCAGCGACATCATGGCCGAAGGCTGCAAAAAGGTCGGCACGTCGGAAATGGGCGATGCGATCCTGAAGGAATTCGTCTCCCTTTCGGCATGAGGCAGGACAAAGCCCTCTAAAAAAGGGCTCCTGTTTTCATGCTGTCATCAAATCCCGCTATGTCAGCGACCAGGGACTGGCCGCTGGCATCGGATACGGGATGAGGAAGACGATACAGGCATTGAAGCGTCGTCGGCTCCGCTGCCAGGAGACGGGCTCCATTCCGTGTTGCTGGTGGTCCTATGCCCTGATTACGGGCAACCTGATCCTGGTCGCCTTTCTGCTTCTCGATGCGCCGGTGGGTTCCTACGTCACTCGCACCCCCCGGCTGCTGGAATCCGTCGGCGAAACCATCACCGATCTCGGCAAATCCGGCTGGATCATTTTCGCAACCCTTCTCATCTTCTTCGAAGCCGTCGCGGCCTACCGGCTTTCCGACCGGATGAAAGGGCGTTTTCAGGCGCTCCTTGTCGCCCATCTCGCCGCCTATGTCTTCTTCTCCGTGGCACTCTCCGGCCTGCTCGCCAATCTGCTGAAACGGATGATCGGACGAGCCAGGCCGATGCTGTATGACGAATGGACCTCGTTCGGTCTTCACTCCTTTGCCGGCAGCCGTTTCGAAAGCTTTCCCTCCGGCCACGCCACGACGGCCGGAGCACTCATGATGGCCATGGCGCTGATCGCACCGTCCTATCGCCTGCTTTTCCTGATCATGGCTCTGTGGGTCGGCTTTTCCCGCGTCATTGTCGGAGCCCATTATCCGAGCGACGTTATCGCCGGCCTTGCCCTCGGGGCTGGCTTCTCTGTCGCCATGGCCATCGTTTTTTCCCGCCATGGACTGCTCTTCCGGCAGCGCCAGGATGGCTGGCCGGTCCTGCGCCGGCCGATACCGCTCGTCATGCGCCCCGACAGGGCAAACACGGTCTTCCCGCCGCGCGGAATACCGTCGAGACCGGAAATGGCGCGAAGGACCGAACAAGAAACCCGGCGCAGCAGGCTGCGCCGGGTTTTTGTTGGCGGGTGGTACCCCCTGGTAGGGAATGGAACGCTTATTCCGTTGCGTGGATATCGCGGTCCTTGGTTTCCGGCAGGAAGATCACGCCGATCACCAGAGTGATCGCCGCAAAGACGATCGGGTACCAGAGGCCGTAGTAGATATTGCCGGCGGCCGCACTCATCGCGAAGGCCGTTGCCGGCAGCAGACCGCCGAACCAGCCGTTGCCGATGTGATAGGGCAGCGACATGCCGGTATACCGGATACGGGTCGGGAAGAGCTCCACCAGCAGTGCCGCGATCGGTCCGTAGACCATCGTGACATAGAGCACGAGAATGAACAGGACGGCGATCGTGCCGATCCAGTTCACCCGGGCCGGATCGGCCACCATCGTGAACGTGCCGCCCTTGGCGATCGTGTAGACCGGCATTTCGGTAACGCCGGTCGCCTCCTGGGCGGTCAACAGCTTCTGGGAGACGAGGTCGGCGGCCGAGACGGTTGCCTTGTCGCCGGCACGGACGGCCTCTGCGTTGAGGTTGAGTTCCGGATTGGCCGCAATGAAGGCATCGAGCTTGGAATCCGGCACTTTCGCCGCTCCGCGGTTCAGCGGATAGCCCGCATTGTGAAGCGCGACATTGACGCTTTTTTCGAACGCCCTCTGCCTTGCAGCCGCATCTGCACCGGCTGCCACTGCATCATAGCTGGTAATGGTTCCTTCGCCGATCTTCACCGTTGCCGGCTGGCCGGCCGGGCCTACGACCACTTCATAGGGCACCGAGTTGCGCGTGAGGAACGAGGTGGCGATATCGCAGGAACTGGTGAATTTCGAGGTGCCGGTGGGATTGAACTGGAATTTGCAATCCGCCGGATCGGCCGTCACCGTTGCCTGGATCGTCGCCTGGGCTTCGGCAAGCGCCGGGTTCGCCATCGACGTCAACGCCTTGAACAGCGGCATGTAGGTCACCGCCGCGATCAGAAGCCCCGCCATGATGATCGGCTTGCGGCCGATCTTGTCGGACAGCGCACCGAAGATCACGAAGAAAGGCGTTGCAAGCGCCAGCGCGATCGCGACCATGATGTTGGCGGCTTGCAGGTCGACCTTCAGCACGTTCTGCAGGAAGAACAGCGCGTAGAACTGGCCGCCGTACCAGACGACCGCCTGGCCCATCGTGGCGCCGAGGAGCGCGATCAGGGCGATCTTGGCATTCTTCCACTGGCCGAAGGCTTCGGTCAGCGGCGCCTTGGAGCCCTTGCCTTCCGCCTTCATCTTCTGGAAGGCCGGAGATTCGTTCATCTTCAACCGGATCCAGACGGAGATGCCGAGCAGGACGACCGAAACGAGGAACGGAATGCGCCAGCCCCAGGCCGCGAATTCGGCGGAACCCATGATGGACTGGATGAAGACGATGACGATCAGCGACAGGAAGAGCCCGAGCGTCGCGGTCGTCTGGATCCAGGATGTGAAATAGCCGCGCCGGCCATGCGGCGCGTGCTCGGCGACATAGGTGGCTGCACCGCCATATTCACCGCCGAGAGCGAGACCTTGAAGAAGGCGCAGGATGATGAGGATGATCGGCGCCGCGATGCCGATCGTGGCCGCGCCCGGCAGGATACCGACCAGGAAGGTCGAGAAGCCCATGATCAGGATGGTCATGAGGAAGGTGTATTTGCGGCCGACGAGGTCGCCCAGACGGCCGAAGACCAGTGCACCGAACGGGCGGACCAGGAAGCCTGCCGCGAAAGCTAGCAGCGTGAAGATGTTGCGCGTCGCTTCCGGGTACTGGGTGAAAAAGGTCGCGCCGATATAGGTCGCCAGCGACCCGTAAAGATAGAAATCGTACCATTCGAACACGGTGCCGAGAGAAGAAGCGAAGATGACCTTCTTCTCCTCCCGCGTCATCGGGCCGGCCTTTGCTTCCGGCGCCGCTGCGACATTTGCCATTGTCGTCCTCCCTCAAGGTCAAAACTCGCGCGCGCCGGCCCGTGCCCGTTCCCTCCTGAACATGGATATGGCGACGCATTGTCGCAGATTGGCAGAATTCGGCACAAAGGAAGAGAGATGCTTTGGGATTATGACTTTCGTCTAATGCCACGCCTGGCGTGCGGGGGAATTCCGCAACGCGGCATGAGAGCACGCACTGCGCCATCGCGCGAGCCTTCGCTTGACTCGTTCCGAAAATCTTCTAAACAGCTTCTCCGAACGGGAAGACACCCATATGCGTGCCTGCGAACTCCACATCGCTGCTTCTGTACTGCCGGCCATCGAAGCCGCGCAGCGGGCATGTTTTTCCGCTTTCTCCAAAACCATGGCCAAAACGACGACGAAAACCGTCTGACGTCTCTGGCCCGCCGCTCTCTCCCCGGCAAGGCCGGGGACAAGGAACACCGCGACTTCAACCGCGCGGCTTCCCCCTCACCGGATCGAGGAGAGACAGAAAGAGAGCATAAAATGGGTTTCAAGATCGCAGTCGCCGGTGCAACCGGCAATGTCGGCAGGGAAATGCTGACGATCCTTTCCGAACGCGGCTTTCCCGCGGACGAAGTCGTGGCGCTCGCCTCTGCTCGCAGCCAGGGCACGGAAGTCTCCTTCGGCGACCGGACGCTGAAGGTCTCCAATCTCGAGAATTACGACTTTTCCGACACCGATATCTGCCTGATGTCGGCCGGCGGCGACGTGTCGAAGAAGTGGTCGCCGAAGATCGGCGCACAGGGCTGCGTCGTCATCGATAATTCTTCCGCCTGGCGCTACGACGCCGAGGTACCGCTGATCGTGCCGGAAGTGAACCCGGATGCGATCGACAGCTTCTCCAAGAAGAACATCGTCGCCAATCCGAATTGCTCGACGGCCCAGCTTGTGGTGGCGTTGAAGCCGCTGCACGACGTCGCAAAGATCAAGCGCGTCGTGGTCTCGACTTACCAGTCCGTCTCCGGCGCCGGCAAGGAAGGCATGGACGAACTCTTTGCCCAGACCCGTGCCGTCTTCGTCGCCGATCCGATCGAGACGAAGAAGTTTACGAAGCGCATCGCCTTCAACGTCATCCCGCATATCGATGTCTTCATGGAGGACGGATATACCAAGGAAGAGTGGAAGGTCCTCGCCGAAACCAAGAAGATGCTCGATCCCAAGATTAAGGTGACCTGCACGGCCGTGCGCGTTCCCGTCTTCATCGGCCATTCGGAATCGGTCAATATCGAATTCGAGAACGAGATCACCGCCGACCAGGCCCGCGACATCCTGCGCGAGGCTCCGGGCTGCCTTGTCGTCGACAAGCATGAGAACGGCGGCTACGTGACCCCTTACGAATGCGCAGGCGAGGACGCCACCTATATCTCCCGCATCCGCGAAGATGCCACGGTCGAGAACGGCCTGAACATGTGGGTCGTTTCCGACAACCTGCGCAAGGGTGCGGCGCTTAACGCCGTTCAGATCGCTGAACTGCTCGTCAATCGCGGGTTGATCAAGCCGCGCAAGGCAGCTGCCTGATCGATAACGGATTTATTAAGCATCTTCGGATAGAAACCCCGTCGGATGCGGCGGGGTTTTCCTTGCGAATCGCCGCACATCACGAACTGTTCATAAACGGGTGAGTTGCGAATATTGGCAACCATCGCCATAAGGCCGAATGAAGCACATTTCCCGGGACGCTTACGGCCGAGCGATCCGGCATTCACGACGGATTTGACCGCATGAAGAAGATTTTGCTGGCAGGATTGATTGCAACCGGTTCCATGACGGCCGCGCCGGCCTTCGCCGCCCCCCAATGCGGCAACGATTCCTCCGGCTTCGCCCGCTGGGTTGAAGACTTCAAGCAGGTCGCCCCGTCGAACGGCATCAGCCCCTCCGTCGTCGAAAGGGCCTTTGCCAATGTTTCCTACAATCGCGAAACGATTCGCGCCGACCGCGGGCAGAGGAGCTTTAAGCTCTCTTTCGACGAGTTCATGAAGAAGCGCGGCGGCCAGGCCATCATTTCCCGCGGCAAGAAGATGAAAGCCGGCAATGCGTCGCTTTTCGCTTCGATCGAACGCCGCTATGGCGTGCCGGCCGGTCCTCTGCTCGCCATCTGGGGCATGGAAACCGGCTTCGGCGGCTTCATGGGCAACCAGCACACGCTGTCGGCCGTCGCCACGCTCGCCTACGACTGCCGCCGCTCCGCCTATTTCACCGAGCAGCTCTATGCCGCCCTCACGCTGGTCGCCCGCGGCGATCTGAGCCCTTCGGCCCGCGGCGCCGCCCATGGCGAGATCGGCCAGACTCAGTTCCTGCCCCTGAACGTCGTCCGCTACGGGGCCGATGGCGATGGCGATGGCCACATCGACATGGTTCGCTCCCGCGCCGACGCGCTTGCCTCGACGGCCAACTTCCTGCGCGGCCACGGCTGGAGGGCCGGGGCCGGCTATCAGCCGGGAGAGCCGAACTTCGGCGCCATACAGGGCTGGAATGCCGCAAGCGTCTACCAGCGCGCGATCGCCTATATCGGCGCCGAGATCGACGGCCGCTAAGGGCTCAGCTGTCCGAAAATCTTAGGCCGAGGCCTGCTCGGCCTCGGCGG
>Ga0065721_10053323_pt1 | contig 10124 bp, 11 predicted proteins | sample Mesricmetagenome_FD_59108 | JGI IMG/M metagenome (GOLD analysis project Ga0065721, IMG submission 59108) | Mesophilic microbial community from rice straw/compost enrichment Sample: eDNA_1 v2 (version 2) | ecosystem: Engineered > Solid waste > Grass > Composting > Bioreactor | place: USA: Davis... | reverse complement strand
TGGTGGCGGCGCTGATCATGTTCATCTTCGGGGCCGGGCCGGTGCGCGGCTTCGCCTGGACGCTGACCATCGGCGTCTTCACCTCGATGCTGTCGGCCGTTCTGGTCGCGCAGGTCGGACTGGCCTGGTGGCTGAAGGCCACCAAGCCCAAGAAACTGCCGATCGCGGAGTGATGGCGATGCGTGGATGGCCCCTTATCAAGCTGCTGCCGACGAAGACGAACTTCCGTTTCGTCCGGTACGCCAAATACTTCGGCCTGCTGTCGGTGGTGCTGAGCGTCGCCTCGATCATCGGCTGCTTCTATCCCGGTCTGAACATGGGCATCGACTTCCGGGGCGGCGCCTCGATGGAGGTGTCCAAGCCGGCGGGTCAGATCCTGCCGCTGGATGACCTGCGCGCCTCGGTGGGCGACCTCGGCCTCGGGGACGTCGGGGTGCAGGGCATCGCCCGGCGCGGCACCGACGTCGACGACGGCTCGACCGCCATCGTCCGCTTCCAGGTTCCGGAAGGCCGCGACCAGACCGAAGTGGTCCAGCAGGTCGAGACCGCCATCACCGCGGCCGTGGGCGAGGTGTCCTATTCGGACATCGCCGTGGTCGGCTCGAAGGTGTCGGGCGAGCTGTTCATGTCCGGCCTGATGGCCCTGGGCCTCGCGATCGCGCTGATGTTCGTCTACATCTGGTTCCGCTTCGAGCCGCAGTTCGGCTACGGCGCGGTGATCGGCCTGCTGCACGACGTGATCCTGGTGTTCGGCCTGATCGTCGTGATGCGGCTGGAGTTCAGCCTCAACATGGTCGCGGCCATCCTGACCGTCATCGGCTATTCGATGAACGACACCGTCGTGGTGTTCGACCGCCTGCGTGAGAACCTGCGCAAGTACAAGACCATGCCCCTGCGCGAGGTGATCGACCTGTCGATCAACGAAACCCTGTCGCGGACCGTCATCACCGGCGTCACCGCCATCATGGTGCTGGCGGCGCTGGCGGTGTTCGGCGGCGAGGCCCTGTTCGGCTTCTCCGTCGCCCTGATGTTCGGCATCATCGTCGGCACCTATTCGTCGATCTACGTCGGCGCGCCGGTGATCCTGCTTTGGGGCGTCAAGCGCGGCGGTTCGTCCGACGAGGCCAAGCCGATCAAGCTGGGCATGGCCTCGCGGCCCTGAGCCGTCAGGGAACGATGGTGAAGCCGGGCGGCGCCGCCGTCTCGACGTGCTGCGGATGGTACATGTCGAGGTGGATTTCCGACCGGGCCGGCTTCGCGTCGGCGCAGGTCACCTCGTAGGCGTCGACGATCGAGCCGTACGGGCCGAGCCCCGTATTGCCGATGCGCTGGAAGGCGGGAGCCCGCCCGTCCGAGCAGCGCAGGCGGGCCAGGTAGGCGCGCTGCCCCTCCGGCATATGGACCCTGACCGGATTGGCGGCGGAGCCGAGCGGATGGCTGGCGAGCCGGGCGGCGGTGCGGTCCGCTTCGGCCGGCGTGGAGCCGTACATCAGATCGAGCAGGCCGCCCGAAGGCTCGGTGGCGCAGCCTGCCAGGGCGAGGCCCGCGGCAACCAGCAAAAGTCGTTTCATCTAAGATCCCTCCCGTGGAGCGCGCATGGCGGCACGTGTTGCGGCGGGCGTCAAGGATCGCGGGGGGGTGCGGCCGGCTTCGCGGCTGGCCAGCGTAGCTGTAGACTGCCGGCTCAATGATTCCCGCCCGGGGAGGGGCGATCGACATGTTCGGCAAGCTTCTATCGAATTTCCGCTCCACCATCCTGCTCAGCCTCGTGCTGGCGGGGGTGATGATCTACGCCTTCGGCAGCGTCGCGCCGGGCGGTTTCGACCTGATCTTCTGGCAGGCGGTGTTCCGCTGGACGCACGTGTTCGCGGGCATCCTGTGGATCGGCCTGCTGTGGTACTTCAACTTCGTGCAGATCCGCGTCGCGCCGTCGATCCCGGACGAGCTGAAGCCGGCGATCGGCAAGCACATCGCGCCCGAGGCGCTGTTCTGGTTCCGCTGGTCGGCGCTGGCGACGGTGCTGGCCGGTCTGGCCCTGGCCTTCAGCCGCGGTCACGCCTATGCGGTCGAGGTGCTGAGCTTCGGCATGGTCCAGGGCCTGACCGAGGACCAGAAGGGCTTCACCCTGATGGGCATCGGCGTCTGGCTGGCGATCATCATGTTCCTGAACGTCTGGGGCGTGATCTGGCCGAACCAGAAGCGGGCCCTGGGCATCGTCGCGGTCGAGGCCGACGCCAAGGCGCGGGCGGCGCGGACCGCCATGCTGGCCAGCCGCATCAACATGCTGCTGTCGCTGCCGATGCTGACCTCGATGGCGATGTACCAGACCCTGTTCGGCTGACGCCGGAGGCCGCGGGCTACTCGCGCTCGGCAGGATGGCCTATGGAGACGCCGCGTCCGCGAGGGCGCGGCGTTTTCGCATCCGGGACCGGCCTCTCCAGTGACTTCCCCTCTCGAAGACCAGGTCCGCGCGGCCGATCCGGACCGCTGGCTGACCAGCCGCTTCGTGGCGGACGAACAGGCGCGGGCGGATCTGATCGCCCTCTACGCCTTCGAGGCGGAGCTGCTGGCCATCCCGACGCGGGTCACCCAGCCGCTGCTGGCCGAGATGCGCTACGCCTGGTGGCGCGAGCAGATGGACGGGGTCTTCGCCGGCGTGGCGCGCAAGGGCCATCCGGTGCTGGAGGCGCTGACCGACGTGGTGGGGCGTCGGGGGCTGGAACGGGCGCCGTTCGACGCCCTGATCGAGGCGCATATCGGACGGGTGCACGGCGAGCCGCACGATCTGGACGCCTTCTATGTCGGTCCGATGCGGACGGCTGTCCGCGTGCTCGCGGGGGCCGGGCATGACGCGGATGTCGCACCGGCCGGGCGGGTCTGGGGACTGAGCCAGACGGGGCGGTTCGACGAGGCGAGAGCCGGGCTGCCCGAGGCCTCGCGGGCAGCCCGGAGCCTGCCTGTGGCGGCGTTCCCGGCGGTGCTGCCGGCGGCGCTGGCGCGGAGTCCCAAGGCGGGTCCGCTGAGCAAGCGGCTGAGGCTGACCTGGGCGGCCGCGCGCGGTCGCCTGTGAGCCGCCCTTCCCGTAGGCGGCGGCGCGGGCCATATGGCCCCCATGGCGAGACTGGGTGAACGCGGCGGACGGCGAGGGGATTCGGTGACGAAGGCGGCCCAGGGCCTGCCTCCGGCCGAGCCGCCCAAGGGGCCGCCGACCGGTCGCGCCCTGCTGGACCTGATGCGGCTGGTCGGGCGGTCGAACGCGCCGCAGCTGCCGCTGCGCCTGATCGCGGCGGTGGGCATGACGCTGGGCGGCAAGGCGCTGGGCGTGCTGGCGCCGCTGGTGCTGGGCGCGGCGGTCAACCGGCTGGCGGCGGGGCAGGGGGCCGGCGTGGCCCTGGCCTGGGGCTTCGGAGCCTTTGCGATCGGCTGGGCCTTCGTGCGGCTGCTGTCGGCGGCGGCGCCGAACCTGTCGGACGTGGTTTTCGCCCCGGTGCGGGCGGCGGCGCAGCGGACGGCGGCGGGGGAGACCTTCGCCCATGCGCTCAGCCTGTCGCTGGACTTCCACCAGACCAAGCGGTCTGGCGCCCTGTCGCGGATCATGGACCGGGGCTCGCGGGCGGTGGACTTCCTGCTGCGCATCCTCGCCTTCAACCTGGTCCCGACGGGCGTCGAACTGGTGCTGGCCGCCGGGGTGCTGGCCGGCAAGTACGACTGGCGCTTCGGGGCCGTGGCGGTGGCCGTGGTGGCGGTCTATGCGGTCTCGACCTTCGCCCTGTCCAACTGGCGCATCGAGCACCGGCGCGAGATGAACGCCGCCGACACCCAGGCGGCCGGCGTCTCGGTGGACGCCCTGCTCAACTACGAGACGGTCAAGTCGTTCGGGGCCGAGGCGCGGGCCGCCCGGGCCTACGACATGGCGCTGGGCGACTACACCCGGGCGGCGCTTAAGGCGAACAGCTCGCTGGCCCTGCTCAACATCATCCAGGCCGTGATCATGAACGTCGGCCTGGGCGTCATGGCGGTGATGGCGGGCTTCGAGGCCGCCGCGGGTCGGATGGGCCCGGGCGATGTCATGGCGGCGGTGCTGATCATGATCTCGCTGTACGCGCCGCTGAACATCCTGGGCTTCGCCTATCGGGAAATCCGTCAGTCCTTCATAGACATGGAGGAGATGCTGAAGGTGACGCGTCAGACGCCGCAGGTGGCCGATGCGCCGGATGCGAAGCCGCTGTCCCGCCCGGCCGACGCGCGCGGGGCCGAGTTGAGTTTCGAACAGGTCGGCTTCCGACACGACGCCCGCGCCAACGGGCTGGAGGACGTCAGCTTCACCGCCGCGCCGGGGACGACCACGGCGCTGGTCGGACCGTCGGGCTCGGGCAAGTCGACCATCGTCAAGCTGGCGCTGAGGTTGCTGGACCCGCAGCAGGGGCGGGTGCTGATCGACGGCGTGGACGTGCGCGAGGTGACGCAGGAGTCGCTGCGGGCGGCGGTGGCTCTGGTGCCGCAGGACGTGGCCCTGTTCAACGACACGCTTGCGGCGAATATCGGCTTCGCCCGACCGGAGGCGGACGAGGCGGCGATCTGGGCTGCGGCCGATGCGGCCGAGCTGGGCGACTTCATCCGCGCCCTGCCACAGGGAATGGACACCGTCGTCGGCGAGCGCGGGCTGAAGCTGTCGGGCGGCGAGCGCCAGCGCGTCGGCATCGCCCGGGCCCTGCTGGCGGACCCCTGCATCCTGATCCTCGACGAGGCGACCAGCGCCCTGGACAGCCGCACCGAGGCGGCGATCCAGAAGACATTGCGCAAGGCCCGGACGGGTCGGACGACGCTGGTCGTCGCGCACCGGCTGTCGACCATCGCCGACGCCGACCAGATCCTGGTGCTGAAGGCGGGGCGGATCGTCGAGCGGGGCGCCCATCACGAGCTGGTGGCGCGGCAGGGCGGCGAGTACGCGGCGCTGTGGCGCAAGCAGACGCGCGGGGCGCGGCTGCCGACTTGAGGAACGCCCCACGGTCAGGTCTCGTCAGCCCGCCCCGCGTTGACTGGAAACTGCAATCACCGGTTTGATCGTCGCAACCGCCGATTACCTCAGGGAGCCGACGATGAAGACCTTGCTGACAGGGGCGGCGCTGATTGGCGCCGGTCTGATGATGCTTCCGCAGGAGGCGAGGGCGGAGGACTGGCGCTATTGCACGACCATGGTGCTGGACGGCTCTGGCGCCGAACGGATCATCATCATGAGCCCGCTGTTCGAAGCCACGGGACTTGCCGGCTTCGAGGCCCAGTGGTCGGACTACATCCGACCGGCGGCCGAGGCGGCCCTGCGCGAGCACGGCGTCCGGGGCCAGGTGACCTCCCGGTGCTCGATCGGCGAGCCGCTGGCCAACACGGAAAACCATCGGCGCCGGATCACCAGCATCGCCCAGCAGCGCGGAATCCTTCTCGAACATGTCGACTGGCAGCCCCGCCGCTCCGGCGCCTCCGCCATCCGGGGCCCCGCATCGAATGGCGGTGCGGCCGGCGGCGGACAGGCCCGCTCGCAGGGAGGCGGAGGCTCCGGCGATGGAGACCGGCGCTGGTACTACTGCCTGCTGGCCACTCAGCCGTACGGTCGCACCGTCTACATCTCGTCGGTGTTCTCCGCCGAATATCCCGCATGGGGCATGGACGGGGATTTCGGAGAGCATGTGTCGAATCTCCGCGATGGGGAGCCCGTGGGCGTCGGCAACTGCCAGGGACCCCATCAGACGAGCGAGGAGGCGTCACGGGGCCGTCGCGACGACATCGACGACTATCGTCGCCGCAGCGTGTCGGTGGTCGAGACGCCGTGGCGGTTCTGACGAAGCCGCGAGTCCGGCCGCGAGTCAGCCCGCCTGACCGAGCTTTCGGGCCACCATGCGCGAGAGGTGGTCGAGCACCTCCCGACGTTCCGCCGCCGCCTCGGCCGGGAGGCCGTTGAGCAGGCGGAGCGACTGGATGTGGACGTCGATGATCCGCCAGTCCGGCGCGGGGTCGTCGGCGAGGCGGTCGACCACGTCGCAGAGGCTGATGGCGACGGCGCAGAGCTCCGCGAGTTCGAAGGGCGCCGCAGCGTCGATGAGGTGATTGGCCGTGCGATAGACCTGCTGGAGGGCGCGCAGGGTCTCGTCGGCGTTGGAGGGCGCCTGGACGGCGGCCAGTTCCTCGATGCAGCGCGTGACCTCTTCGAGGCCCCGGCTGCGCAGGGCGGCGATGTTCTCGCGCGCGCGGGTGAGGGCGACGCCGATGCTGATGCCGCCGGCGCTGTCGATCAGTTTCGCGAGGCGAGACTTCTTGCGGGCGTGGGTGATGACGGTCATTGGCCTGCCGCAGCCGCGAGCGCGGCCGCCTTTTCGGCTTCGAACTTGGCGCGGCGGATGACGTCGCTGCGGCGCTCCTCGCCCGGAGGCTCGTCTTCCCGGAAGCGGCGATCGGGCCCGAAATAGTCGCCGACCTCGAGGAAGGGGCGGGTGTCGCGGGCGACCCAGACGATCCGCTCCAGCAGGCTGGAGGCGCTGAAGGGCTTGGTGATGATGAAGTTGGCCCCGCAGTCGCGGGCCTTGGTCACCATCGAGCGGCGGATGTGGGCGGCGGTCATGATCACCGGAACGAAGGCGTTGGGCGGCCCGGAACGGCGCAGCCAGTGCACCAGGTCGAAGCCGTCCATGCCCGGCATCTCGCAATCGACGACCAGCAGGTCGATCTCGACCTCGCGCAGGACCTCGACCGCCTCGGCGGCGCTGCGCATCGAGTGGCGCGTCTTGATGCCGAAGCCGAGCAGGGCGCTGGAGGTGATGTCGGCGGAGAAGGCGGAGTCGTCGACCACCATGGTGACGGCGCCGGTGAGGTTGATGATGGCGCTCTCGCGCAGGGCCTCGCCGACGGCGATCATGTCACACCACTCCAGCCGGACGCCCATGCAACTCGGCATGGATAGTGGCTAGCGGAACAACCGTCGCCGAAGGGTTAACGGAAGGCTCAGCCGAGGCGGCCGATGGCGTAGAAGCGCTCGGCGCGGGCGCGGCGGATCTGGTCGGGCGACAAGGCCGAGAGGGCGGCCAGCTCCTCGGCCACGGCGTCGCCGACAGCCTCGATGGCGGCCGCCGGGTCGGCGTGGGCGCCGCCCGCCGGCTCGGGGATGATGCGGTCGATGATCTTCAGCTCGAGCAGGTCGGGGGCGGTGATCTTCATGGCCATGGCGGCGTCGCGGGCCCGGGCCCCGTCGCGCCACAGGATGCCGGCGGCGCCCTCCGGCGAGATGACCGAATAGATGGAGTGCTCGAGCATGAGCACCCGGCCGGCGGCAGCGATGGCGATGGCTCCGCCCGAGCCGCCCTCGCCGGTGACGGTGGCGATGGAGGGCACCCCCAGGGTCAGGCAGCGCTCGGTCGAGCGAGCGATGGCCTCGGCCTGGCCGCGCTCCTCGGCGCCGAGGCCGGGATAGGCGCCGGCGGTGTCGACGAAGGTCAGGACGGGCAGGCCGTACTGCTCGGCCAGATCCATCAGGCGCACGGCCTTGCGGTAGCCCTCAGGCCGGGCCATGCCGAAATTGTGCGTCAGCCGGGTCTGGGTGTCGTGTCCCTTCTCGTGGCCCATGACCACCACCGGTTCGCCGCGGAAGCGGGCCAGACCGCCGAGGATGGCCTGGTCGTCGCCGAACTGGCGGTCGCCCTTCAGCTCCACGAAGTCGGTGAACAGACCCTCGACATAGTCGACGAAATGCGGCCGCTGCGGATGGCGGGCGACCTGGGTCTTCATCCACGGGTCGAGCGAGGCGTAGGTCTTGCGGCGGAGCTGCTCCGCCTTCTTGCGCAGGCCTTCCACCTCGGCGTCGAACGAGCCCGAGGTCGAGGAGAGCAGGTTCAGCTCCTCGATCTTGGCCTCCAGATCGGCGATCGGCTTTTCGAAGTCGAGGTAGTGGGTGGCCATCAAGGCGTCCGGATCAGGCGCGCCGGCGGCGCATCGGGAGGCGGCGGAACCTAGTCAGGTCAACGCCGGGGGGCAAGGGAGGGTTCAGCCGTCACGCGCCAAGGGGTGCTTGCTGCGGACCACCTCGGCGAGGCGGTCGACAGCCACGTGGGTGTAGATCTGGGTTGTGGCGATGTCGGCGTGGCCGAGCAGGGTCTGGACCACGCGCAGGTCGGCGCCGCCCTCGAGCAGGTGGGTGGCGAAGGCGTGGCGCAGGACGTGGGGGCTGACGCGGGCGGGGTCGATGCCGGCGTCGATGGCGGCTTGGTCGAGCATCTGGGCGAAGCGGCGGGGGGTGAGGTGGCCCTTCGCCGAGGGGGAGGGGAAGAGCCAGGGGCCGTCGGGCTGCTGCGGCTTGCGGGCCGCGTCTCGGGCGGTCAGCCAGGCCTTCACGGCTTCGCGGGCCGAGGCGTTGAGCGGGGCCAGCCGCTCCTTGCCGCCCTTGCCGCGCACGATAAGGTAGGCGGGGTCGCGCCGCACGGCCTCGACCTTCAGGGCCAGCAGCTCGGAGACGCGCAGGCCGGAGGCGTAGGCCAGCTCCACGAGAGCCACGAGGCGCAGGCCGGCGGCGCCGTCGCGGGCCGAGGCCGCGGCCAGCAGGCGCTCGATCTCGTCGCGGCCCAGGGTCTTCGGCAGGGGGCGGCCCTGTTTCGGCGCGTCGAGCCGGCGGGAAGGGTCGTCGGCGCGCCACCCCTCGGCGAGGGCGAAGCGGTAGAACTGGCGCACCGCCGATCGGCGGCGGGCTTGGGTGGCGGGAGAGAGGCCGCGCACGCCGAGACTGGCGTACCAGGCCTCCACGGCCGCCTCGTCGGCCTGCATCAGGCCGCCGGACAGCGAGGCTTCGGCGTCGGCGAGGTCGCGTCCGTAGGCGGCCAGGGTGTGGGGCGAGGCGTCGCGCTCGACGGCCATCATCTCCAGAAAGGCCTCGACCTGGGGCGTGGTCATGCGCGCGACCGCTTTTCGCCGGCGAGGCTTGGTGTAGAGGGTGGTCGGGTCATGTCGTCTCGCCTGCCGCCGCCTGAGCCGGGGCCGATTCCGGTCCGCCGCCGCACCATAGCCCTGGTCGGGCTGATGGGGGTGGGGAAATCCACCGTCGGACGGCGGCTGGCCAGGCGGCTGGGCCTGCCCTTCGCCGACGGGGACATCGAGATAGAGGCGGCGGCGGCGATGACGGTGTCGGACATCTTCGACGAACTGGGCGAGGCCGAGTTCCGCGCCGGCGAGGCGCGGGTGATGCGGCGGCTGCTGGAAGGGCCGCAGCTGGTGCTGGCCACCGGCGGCGGGGCGATCCTTAACCCCGAGACGCGGGCGCTGATAAAGCAGCGGGCGGTGACGGTGTGGATGCGGGCGGATCTCGAGACCGTGGCCGAGCGGGTGCGCCGGCGGGACACCCGGCCGCTGCTGCGCGGGCGCGATCCTCTCGAGACCCTGAGCGGCCTGGCCGAGGCCCGCTACCCGGTCTACGCGGAGGCGGCGGACGTGACGGTCGACGTGGCCGGCGGCGCGCACGCCCAGGCGGTCGAGGCGATCATGGAGGCGCTGGAGGCCTTCTACGTCGAACAGGCGCCGGAGGTGGGGGCGTGACGGCGACGGTGACGGTCTCGGGGGGCGGCTTCCGTCCCTATGAGGTGGTGGTCGGGCGCGGCCTGCTGGGGCAGCTGGGCGAACGACTGGCGCCGTTGGCGCAGGGCCGCACTGTCGTCGTCACCGACGAGACGGTGGCGAGCCTGCACGGGCGGGCGGCGCTGGCCTCGCTGGAGGGGGCGGGCATCCACGGGCGGCTGCTGACCGTGCCGCCGGGCGAGGGGTCGAAGTCGTTCGCCGAACTGGAGCGGGTCATCGACCGGATGCTGGCCTTCCAGCTGGATCGCCGGGATGTGGTGGTGGCGCTGGGCGGCGGCGTGGTCGGCGATCTCGCCGGGCTGGCGGCGGCCCTGTTCATGCGCGGCATCGATTTCGTGCAGGTTCCCACGACCCTGCTGGCCCAGGTCGACTCCTCGGTCGGGGGCAAGACGGCGATCGATACGCCGCGCGGCAAGAACCTGGTCGGGGCCTTTCACCAGCCGCGGCTGGTGCTGGCCGACATCGAGGTTCTGGCCACCCTGCCGGAGCGGCAGCTGCGCTCGGGCTGGGCCGAGGTG
>Ga0065721_10053321_pt1 | contig 10129 bp, 18 predicted proteins | sample Mesricmetagenome_FD_59108 | JGI IMG/M metagenome (GOLD analysis project Ga0065721, IMG submission 59108) | Mesophilic microbial community from rice straw/compost enrichment Sample: eDNA_1 v2 (version 2) | ecosystem: Engineered > Solid waste > Grass > Composting > Bioreactor | place: USA: Davis... | reverse complement strand
AAATGCCGACAGCGTCAGAATCCTGCCGGGGCGAGTGGTCGGAATCTCGATTGTTGCTGGCATTGCTGTTTCGGTTAATGACGGTCTGGCGGGGATTTAATTATGAGACAACCGGTGTTGAAATCGGATCAGGAGCCAGCTGAGACTCCCATTTCGTGATTGCCTTGTCGAGTCGCTCGATCTCCGCAATGTTGGCCTCACGTTGCTGATTGAGAGCGACGATCTGCTGATCGATCTGGGCCTGCATATCGAGCCGTTTTTGCCGCAACGATCGCATCTCATCAAGATCCTGCCGGATCGCTAATTCTGTCTTCACTGGGTCGATGATCATGTCAGTGCCACTTCCCCGGTTTTGATTGTTCCCCCTGATGTCTTGCACTTAAACATCAGCTTGTCGGATGCTTCATCTATCCAGATATTGACTTGACCATTGCCGATGTTTCCGTCGCTAACGGCAGAGGTTGAGACCCCGAGAATCGTAGAACCAGTCGCGTGCAACTTGGCTTGCGGGCTGCTGGTGCCGATTCCAAGGTTTGCATCCTGTAGGCACAAATATGTTGGCCCACCCTTACTTCGAATTTTATGTTGAACAGTGGTAGTGCCGTCTCCACGATAAAGTGTGAGTTCCACACTTCCTGTTGTATTTACGTTTCGGAAAAACCTAAATTCCGAAATAGATGTCCCATCTGAAGGGATGGGATCAAAGGAAATGACACTCTGACCTGATGCAGTCGTTCTCTGCATGTTGGTGAAACCGGCCGAGACCGTCTCAACCGAGAACGCTGCACCGCTGCTGTGAGCGGCCTGAAGCTGTGCCCCGGTCACGGTCACGTTGCCGCTGAAATTCGCTCCGCTCAGGTTCGCTTTGTTATCAAGCGATGTCTGAAGATTCGTGATGTCACTGATCGAGTGCGAGTGTATCGCGGCTGCTGCTCCCACGTCGGAATAACCCAAAACAACAGTTCCGGTCTGGCTATTAACAGACTGCACAGCTACGCTGGGAATTGCGACCTGCAACCAGTTCTCTGGCGCCGTCGGATCGTCATCGGTCAGCCAAAACGCTGCTTCCTTGTCATTCCGGTAGCAGTAATCGCCGCGCTGACCGACCAGTTCCAGCATGTCCTCTTCGCTGTCGACTGCTCCGAGGAATTCGCTGATGGCAACAGCCGGGATCTGACTCGTTGGAATGACGCCATCCACGAGGTCTGCCTTGAGTGCCAGCGAAGAACTGAGATTGGTCACATCACTGATCGAGTGCGTGTGAACCGCGTCAGCCTTGCCCGCGAGTGCGTCATTAAGGCCGGAGACGTCATTGAGGCCAACCTGATCCCACGATGGGGCCGATGGATTTTCCCCATCACCCACCGAAAGCAGAAATTTCCGGGTCGTTGTCGCATTGCCCGGCAGACGGGTCTCGACACCTCCAGTGCTGCCGATCAGCAGGTCTCCGGGTTGTGAGAGAATTGAAAATGCTGGCATCGATCACCCTCCACGCCGCAACTGACGCCAGAACCAGATGACGCAGACGACGTAGTAAATCAACATGAGACCAGAGACACCGAACTTCGTCGTCAGCTCTTTCTTGACGGCCCTTCTATTGACCCTTGGTCTGCGAAACCCACACAGCACATGCTGCCGGCAAGCGATCCCCTTGCAAGCCTCCATGATCTCTGAATACTGGCTGCACAGAGACACGTCGTTATCGCCGAAGAACGCAGCCTGAATCTCCTCGAGAGATCCAAATTCGCGTTCAGCGATCTCGTCTTCGTTGATGTTGGATTGCTGGCAATAGGGTGTCATGACCTGAGAACAACGCTCCCGTACCCGGTAAAAATCACGGCCCTGTCGGCGTGCAACTCGACTTTGCGAACAGTTGGGTCCAGCCTGTCCGGCAGTGCCGAAATATCGATCGTGGCAGTTGAGTCCCATCGCAGAACCACCGCCTTTCCCTCGACTGTCACATAAGGAATAGGATTGCCTGAAAACAAAATCCGAGTCCCGAACAACTCGAACTCCGTTGGACGAATCTTGATCGAGCCGTTGTGCAGCAGCGGGTAAATCCTCTCGCACGCAGGCTTGATGTCCGGGCGAATGATGTCGGCTAATTTCATCGCCCGAAGATCCTTCCAAACACGCCGGTCTTTTGCGGCTTGATGTAAACCTTCGTTGCCTTGACCGGCTGGCAAACCCCACCGCTGCACACCACGCTGGAGACCACCGGAGCCGACTGGAACGGACTCGGAGCGGTAACAACTGGTTCGACTTTCGCGGGCTGCTGAGTCACAGCAGGCGGCTGACACTTGCACTCAAACGCCGCCAGTGCCTCTGTAACGATCTGCTTGACTTGATCCGCTGTGAGGGTCTCAATCGGGATCAAAGCCGATTGAGTGATTGACTTGATCTCCTCTTCTGTGCGACCACGAACTTCCTGAAGGGCATCACGGAGAGAGCAGACTTCCTCAGAGAGCTTGGCAACAGCGTTCACGGACTCTGCGGACAAATCGACCGCCTGATCCAGTTTGTTGCCGTATTCGATCAGCTGATTCTGCAGAGCAACGGCCTGAGATTCAGTCCAGATGGCAACCTTCGCGGGCTGTCGAATACAGCCTGAGAAAACCATCACGGCAATCAAGATCAGAAATCGCATTGCTCACCCCATCACATCAAATTGACCGGAATAAAACTTCTCGATCGGCTTGTCTTCGCCGAGGAACACGTAGCCACCAAACGGGTTCATTCGTGGATTGCGTGCTTCCTCATAGAACTCCTCTGTGATCATGAAGAACTCGTCACCGTGACTGTTCCAGTCGATCGCCACCCACTCGCCGGAAGGCAACTGCAACGGCCAGCAGATAACGTGTGCGTGTCCTCCGTTTCCATGCGGTTGGTATCGACGGGCAATCCGTTTCCCTGTTTCCGGTTCTCGCTCAAATCTCAGCGACCAGTGTGTTCCCCAGTGGATCGGGTGTCCCAAGGCTGTGTGGGCCAGCATTGTCGGCCAGTCAGGCATAGGAGCAATGTCCCGAATCTTCCGGGTTGCCGCTGACTTCATGACCGGCTGAGACCACGCATTCAGTTGATTCCGGTTTGCCGTGTATCGGTGGTACGGGTACTCGCTTTCAAGTGGACAGCCGATCGTGCGAGCCAGCTTTGCTCCTGATGCAATCGTTGTCCCCTGATCGCGTCCGAGAGTCCCGTCGATCACCTCACACTGCTGGTACCAGAACATTCGGGACAGTTCCGCCTTGATCCCCTTTGTCCGGTATTCAATGATTTCGACTGCCGTCGTCCCTGCGTTCGCTTGGCAGTCGTTGCGATTCTGGAATTCCGCCTTCAGCCCCCAGTTCCGGGGATCGTTCTCCGGCTTCAGCAGTTTGCGGAAATCGGGAAGCTGGTCCTCTTTGACTGATTCGCAGACAGTGCATAGCGAACCAACCTCCGCAACAAGTTCTGGTGATGGAATCAGCAATCCGCTCATTTCCCCACCTCCTTCATGCCAGTCTGAAACGACTTCAGGAACTCCGTAACCTCTTCCGGGGACGAGTCCTTGAGGGAAGCAAATCGGGCGTTGACGCCTTCCGTGGCCGATTTCCTTGCTTGTTCGGCTGCAGCCGCAAACTCCTTTGCCATTGCAAGAGTCCCGTCATACTCGCCGGCTTCCTGCTTTGAGATGACCGGGGCAATTCCGGCAGCAATGAGTCGGGCGTAAGACTTCATGAACTTGATTGCGGTATCCGCTCCTGTGTCTGTGTCATAGATCACGATCGGAGCATCAGGAGGATCAGGGGAGTCCTGATCTGCCGTCGGAATCCAGACCCACACGACGGCAATGGCAACGGCAACGATGGTGACAATGCCAGCAATCGGCTTCATGATTTCGCACCCTTCTGCTGAACGGTCGATTTTGGATTCGCGACTGTCTTCTGCTGTCGATGCTTTTGCTCCAACAGTTCCGCAATCCAATCTTGCTGGCACTCCTTAATCGTGGCCCCGCGGCATGCTTGAGACAGGATGAACTCTGCAGGGGCGTCTTGTGCTGCTTCTGTGAGAGCTTGGATGTATTCAACAGTTCCCGGGGGGGCCGGCTCATCTGCTGATCGATTCGGCCTCGCCTCCAGATGACTGATCTCCATGTCAGACCACAGGCCGGACAGAAGCTGCCTCCCGTAAAGGATCATCAGCACAAGGCCGCCGATGCCAATGGCAATCCCCGTGATGGCAAACTTCAGTTCAGTCGAAAGCACGATGGCAGCGAGCATGATCAGGCATCCGCAAAATGGTCGGTGAGTGGCCGATTCGGCCAGCCGACCTGATTGAAAAGAGAAACGGCAGCATCAATCAGACCGTTTGCTGCCGCCATCAGCATCGATTTCAGTGCCTTGTCAACGATCGGTTCGACAATGAGATTCGGCACATAAGGCAGATCAAGAGGGACAATAACGTTGTCAACGAACTGCTCGAACGCCTCAAGGGCCGCTTCTTTTTTTTCCGGTCCCGACACTTTGAGAGAATTCGTGATCTGCACGATCTCGGAAACGGCGCGTCCGGTCATCTGCCAAATCTCCGACAGCGTGATCACTCCGTCGGATCGCGACTGATTGAATTGATCGACGAGTCTGGAAACAGACGTCCTGATTTGTTCGAAAGCATTCATGGAAGCACCTGTTCTGAGACACGCTTTGCCGCGACTTCATGCACGCTGCTTGGAGTCCATTCGGGTCGATCTGTTGAAGGAGAAGTTTGCACTCCCCGGGCTTCGATGAGTCGATTGATCGTTTTGAAGTCCCGTTCGTGAGCTTTGTCGAACGTTTCCGTCAGTTGATTAATCTGCTTTTCGTGGCTGGCATTGATTGAATCCACATGCGACTTGACCTCTGTCATCAGCCAGGGGAGTCCTCGCACCAGAATGAAAAGCATCGTCGCCAGGATCGCGACAAGAACGACTACGTCCGGCCGCCGCTTTAGGAGCCAGTCCGTCATGGGTTTCAGGAGGTCGGACACGAGCGTCATTTGAGTGCGATCCCGCGTAAACAAAAAAAGGCGGCTCCCCTTCGGTCGAAGGAGAACCGCCAATTTTGCGATTCAGTTGACTCACAGATTGATCAGATTTTTAGCGAAAGTCAATTGGAATCTGCCGGAAGGATGCGAATTCGCTCCGGAGGAATACTGCTGATGATGAAGTCTCCGAACGCCTCAGCGTCCCATTCGCCTTGAATTTCTACCCGCCCTTGTCCTCCCTTTTTCGGTGTTGCATGGAAGTAGGCGACCCCTTTGTCAACGACCTTGATCACTCTGCTTCGCCGCCGAATACGCACGTGGTCGGCCTGTCGGTTATTGTCGTCCATGATTGCTAACCTATGCTTCCGCGTTCCCTCAAACTTTACTGTCCTGATAAGCAAAAGGATTGTTCTTTCGAACCGGGAAAAGTCCAGACCCTTAAATCTCCCAGAGGACCGGTTTCAGGTCAGATCGCAGATAAAGCGGGTGTCTTGGGTATCCATCCTTCGTAAGTCCGAGATGGTAAACCTGACGGCCTTGAAGCATTTCAATCAGTCGAGCATGCCGACCGGGTTTAATGTTGGCTCCCCAGCAGCAGATGATCCGGCTGGCGTTGCTGATCCCACCGCGAAGAAATTCATCGCACTCTGGACCAGCGGGGTCATCAACGGTCCAAAGCCCCTTGGGGTCTGTGGACCTCAGAGCGTACGCGTTCAGCATGATGAACCCGCCGAAGCCCCAGCGTTTGGCATACCCGATACACCTGGTCACGGTGGGATCGTTGACGTTCTCTGTCGCAGTGGACGGATTGAGTCCGATGAACACGACCGTTGGTCCACCACCCCAGCTACGTGACAGGTGATATCGGTACTTCTCACAGGGCGAATAGACCGCAGTGCTTGCCTCGAGAAGATTGTGAGACATGCGGGTGATGAACCTGTCGGAAGAATTTTGTTTCATCACTCCAACTCTTCCTTTTGGGCGAACCATTCCGCGACGTTAATTTCGCCAAAGTCCCCCTCATCGAGATCATCACCGTCTTCAATGACACTGCGGGGGATCCAGTGTTCGTTCTCGCCAATCTTTGCCAGAACTGCCTTGTTTGTGGCTCGTGTAATCTGGTCGATGTCGATTGTGACGTAGTCCATCACGTCCCCCCTCTCCCAACAGCCAATCAGAAACATCGGTCCGAAAATCAGCAATACGATTCCGAATCCGCGGAGACCTCCTGCGATTCCGCCGATTAGCAGCAGCATCGCCAGTGATTCCCACCCCGGATGGTGCCCATACTTCTCGGAGTACCACATTCCCCGCCAGATGCGTTTCACGTTTGCTTCCTCGTCAATTCACCAATTGAACGTCCCTTTTTCGTTGATCAACAACACTTCGGGAGCGTTCACCGCGATGCCTTTGTCTCTCATACTCTGGTTGACGAGTGCCTTGACGGCTTTCAGCGGTCTCTTCGCCCATCCAGGGTAAAGCTGCTCTAGTGATGGGTCGTCGTAATAACTCACGACAACACGAGTTGTCTTGAATCGCTTGAGAAGTTCAGCAAGTCGCAGATGGTCTTCGTCAGTGAAGTCGTGAACGTATTTTGCCCCCTTTTTCAAATAGGGAGGGTCGACGTAGATTGCCGTCTGGCTCGCATCTTCAATTCGCTCCAAGATGCCAAACATATCGCGATTTAAAATCGTCACAGCCTTCAGGCGTTCGTGCCACGCGGGGATTGACTCGACAGCTGAGGTCCAACGAGTTGCGGCGTGTCCGCCGCTCTTTGTGTACCGGACGCAGAAGCCTTGGTTGTACGAAGACGTGCCGGCAACGCCGTTCCGCCCGCACCAAGAGCAGATCATGTACCTTTCGGCACGATCCACGCAGGGAATATCCCCTGCAGGTTGATGGCCCTGCTGACGATAAGATTCCGCATGCTCATACAACAGATCTTCATGCATCAGAAAACGATTCAATCGTTCGTAGAGCTGCTCCGCTGTTTCCCTGCATGCGAGAACTCGAGCAAGGTTGATCAGTTCGCCATGCAGATCGTTCACGGTTTCCATTGCGGAAACCGGCTTCGCCATCAGAACAGCCAGTGACCCGCAACACGGGTCCCAATAGGCTCGATGTGGACCGAGGGTCTCAACGATCGCCGGAGCTAAATTCCGTTTTCCCCCGAACCATGGGGCGATCGCTTTCACTTTCATCTCGTACCGCAAAGTTATCTCCCTGTGGGGTGATTCCGTGTTGCAATGACCCGCCTATTCCCTTGCCATCGGCATGATGACATGCAGGTTCCCCGCCTCTTCGATCACGAAGGGCAAGTCCGAGTCGTTGAACTTCAATGCAATCGAATCCGACTGCATCACCTTCAGTGCGTCGATGATGAACTGCGGGTTCAGAGTGACCTGTTCCTCTGTGGCCCCCGACAATGGAATCTGAATACTCGCTTTCCCGATGTCCTGCCCTGTCCCCTTGATCGTCAGGTTCTCAGTGTCGAAGCAGAGATCGATACCGCGACTCTCCGTATTGATCACGATCATCGATTGCCGAACCGCTGACAACAGGGCAAGGCGTGGGACCTCAATCTCCTGAGCAAAGACGTGGGGAATCACTTGCCTGTAGTTTGGGAACCGCCCCTCAAGAAGCCGCGTTGTGACTGTCGCGTGCTCCCCTTCAAAGACCGCGAAGTTCTTCGACCACCCGATCGAGACGTCTCCGGCTTGAATCGCTGACATAACAGCGCGAACGCCTTTCGCTGGAATTACCGGCGGTGGCAGCTCCGTGGTCGCGTCCGGAATATTGAGCTCGGCGACGGATAATCTCCGCGAGTCTGTTGCAACCATTCTGAGATCGCTGCCATCCATCTCGACGTAAACCCCGCCCAATGCATAGCGGGTCGAATCCATGTCACAGCAGAAGACTGTCTTCCCTAATGCGTTGTTCAAGACCCTGGCAGCGACGGCGCCACATGTCTTCACTGACTCCGTCTTCGGCATTCTGTACGACTCTGAATCCTCAAGCTGGAGAGTCCATTCTCCGCCTCCACACTGGATCGTCACCCTGTGCGGATCCTTTACGGATGTCGAGAGCGTCACGTCCTCCCCGATCGCGGCGCGGGCAATCTGAGCGAGGCGAGCATGCGGCAGGAGCATGGTCCCATCTCGCTCGAGGTCCTGGTATGAAACCGGCAGATCGATCGAGATGGTTACTTCACCGTCTGATCCCGTGAGAACGGCATCTTTCGCCTGCAGCTTCAGATGCACGTTTTTGTAACACGGATCCGTTGGTTTGGTCGGAATTGCTGGAGACAATGCAGTGAGCACGTCGGCCAGTTCGGTTCGTTTACAGGTGATCTTCATTGATATTCCTATGGCCCCTGAAAGAAAATGCAGGCGGGGCTTTGCTACCGGGCTCCATTCCGCCCCGCCTGCTCACCACTCCCTTCGCAATGCTTAAGCCTCGACGGGCTCAAGCTCCTCCATGACTTCTTCCGGGATCTCGTCCGATTCTGATGCATCATCCGGGAAGGTGTCCTCTCCTTCCGGGAGGTCGAATGTCTGCTGTTCCAGTCCTCCATCGACCTCATCAGGGTTAACAAGAACAAACGTTGTTCCCTTGCACGCCGGGCACTTCTTCTTGTTCTGCTCGTAAAGCTCCGAGCACTTGCCACACTGCTTCACGCGGGTGTCGCCGTCAGGGATTGGGTATGCCTGGCGATAGCGGGTAAGTGCGTCAATTGCTTTCTCAACAGCCGATTCACCCCAGCCTTTCACCTTGCGATGCCACCAGTCGTCTTGAGAGATGGCGGCTTCAAAGTCAGCAATCGACTTCAGAGTGAATGATTGGGCCAACTGCGAATTCGTCAACTTCTCAATCTGTTTTTCTGACAAACCGAAACGAGTTAATTCCGTGACGGCATGAGACGCAGCAGGGTCCTTCGAATCCGTCGGCAGCGTTGGAGTGATATTCGGCAGCCGAGGCTTCCCATCGCTGAGCATTTCCAGCTCATCAATGAGAACAAGGATCCGTTTCTCGCTCTGGTTAAGTTCTTCCTTCTTGTCCCGCAGGACGGCCCTTTTCTCGTCGATCTGCTCTTTGAGATCTGCGATGTCCGACTCAATGTCATCGCATTCATCCTGAATCACAGACCGGCTCTTGTTTTCGTCAACAATGTGTTTGATGGTTTCTTCGACTTGCTTTCGTAATGGTTCTCGCATTGGTTAATTACTCCTTCAGGAAAGTTAAAACTGATTATCGTGTCCGTGCTCTTAGCTTCGGTCCGACGCATTCAATCCGGACCCCGTTTGTTAAGACTTCTTCCCGAACGATCTCGACTGTTCGTGGTGCTTCCACGAAGAACGTCGATCTGCCGCTTCCAATGCGACTTTGCGTGATCCAGATCACTTCTCCGTTGGATGCCGTGATCCTCACCCGCTCGCCCAACTTCCGTGTCAGCGCCAGCCGTCCCATTGCCTGCCTCCTTTCACTGCGTGTTATTGGTTAACTTGATGGACTTGACCGACTCCATCCGTCGATCTGCGCCGCCAAACTCAATCCGTGTCCCTCGGCAGATTCTCGACGCAATCCGGTCGTCGTAGATCTCTGCCAGCTGATTCGGACTCAGGTTGCTGGTGTAGACCGTTGGCTTTCCTTCACGCCGATCGAACAGCTCAAACAGCAGTTCATACTGAGATTCCGTTGGTGCTCTCAGTCCGATGTCATCGACGAACAGGACGTCAGGACTGATCACACGAGACTTCCACAGGCTGCTTTCCCCGCATTCGTACAGGGCACCTGGCATGACCACGCTTCCATCGCGACGGCAGGTCTGGATGGCCCTGATGAATTCCACTGCCCTAATCCAGACGGCTCGCCCCTGAATGCTCGAGTAGAGCAGAGCTGCTGCGTAGCTCTTTCCTCTTCCAGGAGGTCCCCACAGGAGCACAGGGAATCGCTTCTCCCGGAACGCTTCCCGCATCGCCGGCAGGAACGCCGCCGGCACCTTGTCCCAGCTGGCAGACTCGAAACCGCTAGGCAGATTCCGCACAGCCGTGGGGGTTGTCGTAGTCGGTGCCACTGTTGCGTATTCGGGACCTGCTTTGCTCATTGCTGCGATCATTCCGTGCTCCTGCCT
>Ga0065721_10053320_pt1 | contig 10130 bp, 8 predicted proteins | sample Mesricmetagenome_FD_59108 | JGI IMG/M metagenome (GOLD analysis project Ga0065721, IMG submission 59108) | Mesophilic microbial community from rice straw/compost enrichment Sample: eDNA_1 v2 (version 2) | ecosystem: Engineered > Solid waste > Grass > Composting > Bioreactor | place: USA: Davis... | reverse complement strand
GCTGGCGCCAAGGAATATATCGACATCATGATGGACCAGTCCACCGAGCCGATGGAAGTGGTGGGCGGAACGCACGAGTACAGCATCCGGTGCAACTGGAAAGGCCTCGCGGAGAACAGCATCGACATCTACCACGGGCCCAACACCCATCCCAGTTACGTCGACTATCTCCTCAACCAGATGCCCGGGGTCGTCCCCGACCTTGAAACCGCTCAAGGCCATGTAACGAGCCTCGGCAATGGTCATGGCGTTGCTGAATATTATGGTCCCTGGGGCCGCCCGGTTGCCGACTGGAAACCCTCGCTTGGCGAATCCATGCGCGCCGAGATCGACAGGAAGGCGCAGGAGGTGATCGACCGGGTCGGACCCGCACGCGGCGAGCGCATCAACAAGCGCAGCTTCAACCTCCTTATCTTCCCCAATCTCGTCCTGCTCGACATCCATGCCCTTTGCATTCGCTCGTTCCAGCCGGTCCGGCCGGACTATATGGATTCCTACATGTGGATGATCGCGCCTGAGGGCGAGAGCGCGGAGATGCGCGAGATCAGGCTGCGCAATTTCCTCGAATTTTTGGGTCCTGGCGGCTTTGCCCATCCCGACGATATCGAGGCGCTGGAAACCTGCCAGGTCAGTTTCGAACAGAGCAAGTTCCGCGACACATGGAACGAGGTGTCGAAGGGCATGCCCCGCGAAGGACATGAGGACTGGATGGATGAAGGTCATATGCGGGCCTTCTGGCGACGCTGGAACGAGCTGATGACGCAGGGAGATAATTGATCATGGATCTCGCGAAACTGACCGCGCGCGACGTCGAGGATTTTCTCTACCACGAGGCTGAACTGCTCGATAACTGGCGGATGCTCGAGTGGCGTGAGCTGCTTACCGAGGAATGCACCTATTCGGTGCCCTCGATCGACGCCCCCGAGGATGCGACCGCGGAAACCACCCTATTTTATATTGCCGACGATGGTTTCCGTCTCACCGAGCGCGTGAAACGACTGATGAAAAAGACCTGTCACGCGGAATATCCGAGATCGAAGGTCCTCCACACCATCTCCAATGTCCGACTGCTCGAGGCCAATTCGGAATTTGCGCGCGCGAGCGCCTATTTCGTCACCTATCGCCATCAGCGCGGGAACCAGGACATTTATGTCGGTCGGCATGTCTATCGCTTCGTCGCCGTCGAGGGACAGCTCAAGATCAAGGAGAAAACCTCCTATCTCCATCTGGAAGCGCTCCGGCCGCATGGACGGATCACCCTGATCGTCTAGCGGGCGGGAGGCGCGCCACGCTGCACGCGTGCTGGTCTCATGCGCGTGATAGGCCGCGAGCCCGTCCGGCGCCATCGCGACCCCCCTCGACCAGGCCGATCGGTCGCCGGGCCCTAATTACGACATTCGGCGGCGAGTTAAGAGACTGCGGGAGACAATTGAATGCGGCTACGCGCCTGTTCCCTCGATGATCTGAGCGATGGCGAAATGCAATTGGTGGAAGGCGGCCCCGAGGCCATTGCGCTCTACCGTGTCGATGGCGCCTTTTATGCCACCTCGGATGTGTGCAGCCATGGGCAGTCCTCGCTCACCGAAGAGGGCGAGCTCAATGGCTTCACGATCGAATGCGGCTGGCATTTCGGGTGCTTCGACGTGCGATCGGGCATGCCGACGGCCCTTCCCTGCAACAAGCCGATCCGCACCTATCGCGTCATCGTCGAGGGCGACGAGGTCTATATTGAAACCGAAAGCGCGTGATCTTGCTCGCTCGCCCAAGCGAGCGGCGGGGATTCCCGCCCCCCGATTGCAACGCCCAGCGCGGGCCATGGATATCGTTCAGGAGAAGACAGGATGGAACCCTATAACGCACTCGGTGTCATGCCGGCGATCCGAGCCGTTCGCGCGCGCGGCGAGATCCAGCACAATCTCGACCACCTCCATCACCTTTGCCGCGCCGGTCACAGCTTGCACAGCATGGACCTTCCGGTCCGTCTAATCGCAATCCCCGAAGGCGCGCTGCAGGGCTTTGCAGACGAAACCTTCGATCTTGATCATGAAGATTTCGCAAGGACGTGTGCGATCGATATCCCGGGCAAGGAGACCGACATCATCGGGCAATGGGCGCGCGAAATGGACGTGTACATCATCGCCCAGGCCAAAGCGCGGCATCCAGAGTTCCAGGACCGGTTTTTCAACGTCGGTTTCATCATCGATCCCGACGGTAATGTCATCCTCCAGCACTACAAGTCGGCCCCGCTTTACCCCGCTGAGCACAGTGTCTGCCCGCACGACGTGTTCGATCGCTGGGTCGATCTTTATGGCCGAACCCTCGACGCCTTCTGGCCCGTTGCCGACACGAAGATCGGACGCATCGGCATCATGATGGCCAATGAGGGCTCCTATCCTGAAAATGCCCGCGCGCTTGCCATGAATGGGTGCGAAATCGCCTACCGCGGGGCGATCCCGCACGTGCTGGCATCGAACGACATGTTCAAGATCCAGACGGCCGCGCGCGCGCTCGACAATAATATGTTCGTCATCGCGCCGAACGGCGGCACCTATTATGCGAGCCAGGAAGACACGATTCCCTTCGACGGCTTTGGCGGCCACTCGTACATCTTCAATCACCGCGGCCATGTTGTGGGCAAGCAGCTTTATGGGGGAACACCGACCTTTGTCGCGGGGACGATCGATATTGCGGCGCTTCGCCATCACCGGCTTCATTCGCGCTGGACGAACTGGATGAAGGATCTTCGCACCGAGCTTTATCAGATCGTCTATGAAGCGCCGGTCTATCCTGCAAATCTGTACGCCGAGCGGCCCCCATTCAAGCATGAGGAATATCGCGAGAAGGTCACCGACCAGCAGATCAAGCTCATGAAGGATAGGGGGATCTGGCGGGAGTAACGTGGCCCGGCAATCCTCTCCTTGCGATCAGGCCCGGCGCAATGTCTCCGATGGGCTTTCGCCAAACCGATCCTTGTAGGCGGCGGCAAATCTGCCGAACTGAAACACGCCCCGCGCCGCGAGAATATCCGATACCGAAGCCCCGGGCCCGGCGCGCAACAGGTCCTCGCGGATCCGCTGCAGACGGACATCGCGCAGATGCGACATCGGCGAGGTTCCGCGAAACTGCCTGAAGGCGCGGTGCAGGCTTCGCTCGCTCACGCCCCCGGCAGCCGCGAGATCGGCGATCGTGAGCGGCAGATCGAGGCGGTCATCTATAAAGGCCTCGACTCTCTTGACGCAGCCCGGGGCGACGTCCCTCCCGCGATAGAGGCGATCGCTGCGCAAGCTGCTCGGCTGCGCCGCAAGCAGCGTTCGGATGAGCAGTTCCTCAAGATTGCGAAGCTGATGATGAACGCCCGCTTCCTCAAAATCGAGCGCGTCAAGCTCGCGGGCGACAAAGCGCAGCGCGCGCAGCAGGCGAGCGCCCTCGCAGCTTCGCCAGTCGAGATAGGGATCGAAGGAAACCGGAAGAGGGCGGGCTGCTCCCAGCATGTCCCGCGCGGCCCGGCCGACCGCGCCGCACGAGAGTTTCCAGATGAGGGCGCTCGTGCGGGCATCGGTTTCGATGCCGAAGGCGTGTCCAGGGTCGATGACAACCCCGCGTTGCCCCGACAGGCGGGCCTCGCTCCTCGCGTAGGAAAAGCGTGCGCCTCCCGTCAGGGGAACGACGATCAGATAGGCATCTTCTCCGGCCGCGGATTCCACCCGGATTCCGGTTCCGTAACTCAGGTAGGTCATCGTTGATCCGGGAAGGCGGACATTGTTGAGGATCGCCTCGAACCTGCACCCCTTCAGGCGGAAATCATGAGGCACGAGGTGCCGCGTCACGACATTGAGGCATTCGTCGGCGTCGGACGTGCGCATCACGGCAAAATTGGACAGCGGATGAGGCATGATCATCTCAATTCGCGAAAATCCGGAAAGCCGAGCGACGCTGTTCCCCTGCCCGGCGGACCCCGGTCGATCGGCCTTGCTCCCATCCCTTCTTACCAAGCGAGCGTACGGACGACTTTTCGGTGAAAGCAGTCCCTGTCCCGTTGCTGCAATACGCGCCGGCGCCTGAAGCAGGAAGAGCAAGCTGCCGGCACGCCGCCGTGGCAGGGGGATCCGAGGGACATGCCGCCTGCTCGGGTCGGGGGCACCGCGATTTTGGCGGAAACTGCATGATCGTGGCGGCGCGCGCCTAGCGAGCTTGATCCGCGACCCGGTACATCGCTCGGGCACAATGGATCGGAGACATGGGATGCGGAAGGTTTCGATTATCGGTTCAGGACAGGCAGGGCTCATTCTGGCGCATGCGCTGGCGCAGAAACACTATGAGGTCACCCTCTATTCCGACAAGACTTCCGATGAATGGCTCCATCAATCGCGCCCCACCGGTACCGCCTACCTCTTCCATGAGAGCATCGAGATCGAACGCGAACTCGGTATCGATCATTGGTCGGATACGATGTTCCGCGGCGAAGGCTCGCATATCGAATTTCCTACACCGGACGGAGGCTTCGCCTCGATCGTGACCGCCACGCCGCACCCGGGGGGCGCAGTGGACCAGCGGATGAAGTTTCACCGCTGGATGAATGACCTTGAACCGGCAGGCGGCAAGCTCTCGATCGAAAGCGTTGATGTTGCACGCGCCGAGGAAATCGCCGCGCGATCGGACCTCACGGTCCTCGCGGTCGGGAAAGGCGAGCTTGGACGGATCGTGCCGCGCGATCCGCTACGCAGCGTCTACGACCGCCCGCAGCGGCGGCTCGCCATGGGCATCGTCACCAATGTCAAAGGATGGAAGGAAGCATCCGGCATCACGGGCGTCAAATATTCGAAGGTCGAGAATGGCGAGATCTTCTGGGTTCCCTTCACCCACAAGACGGCGGGGGCGAGCTGGTCCTTCATCGTCGAGGCTATACCGGGGTCTTCGCTCGATGTCTTCGGCGAGGTTCAGTCGGGTCCCGAGATCGTCGAAAAGCTCCGCTCGATCCTCAAAGATCACGCGCCGTGGGACTGGGATGCCGTCTCGGAGATGGAATATGTCGAAAAGGATGATTTTGGCTGGCTGACGGGCGCCTTCCCTCCCACCGTCCGCGCGCCCTTCGGAAAGCTGCCGTCAGGCGCTCTCGTCATTCCGGTCGGCGACACGTCGATCGCCTTCGATCCGATCGGCGGCCACGGCGGCAACAATGCAAGCCATCATGCCAGGTTTCTCGCCGACGAGATCGCGGCGCGCAATATCCTCCCGTTCGACGAGAGCTGGGCGACGAGTCTTTTCGAGCGATACTGGGCCGAGCGCGGCGGCCATGCCTACCGTTTCAACAATATCATGCTCGAAGGCAGTCCGGGCTGGGGCCCGTTTCTGGCTGGCATTGCAGACCGGCGTGTCGCCGATGCGCTCCTTGGCGCCAATGTCATGATTCCGCGTAATTTCTTCCCCTGGCTCGAGAGCGCTGAAGAGACCCAGGAGATGATCGCGCATGTTCGCCGGCACCTCGGCCTCGATGCGGCCGCCGGAAACCCGATTGCCGCATGAGCGTCGATCCTCAATCCTTTCGCGCCGCGCTCGGGCATTTCTGCTCGGGCGTGACGGTTGTCACGGCCGACGATGGCGCCGAGACACGCGCGATCACAGCGAGCGCGTTCACATCGGTTTCCCTCACGCCGCCGCTGGTCCTCGTCTGCGTCAGCCGCGAGGCCCGCATCAACGACGTCATCCATGCATCGAGGCGTTATGCGGTGAGCATATTGAACGACGCCCAGGCGCATGTCTCGGATCGGTTCGGACGGCGCGCGGAGCGCGAGGATTTCGATTTCGAATATTGGAACGGCCATCCGGTGATCGCGGGCGCCTTGCTCCATCTCGCCATGGATGTTTCCGACATATTCGATGGCGGCGACCATCACATCTATCTTGGACATGTGAAACATGTCCGGATGGGCGAAGGCGAACCCCTCATCTACTTTCGCGGGCGCTATCACCGCGGCCGCAGTCCTGAACCCCAGTAGCGCCAGGCGCCCACCGCCGCCGCGCTCAACTGCGCGTTAGAGGAGAATCCAGAAGGCCGACTGCGCAAGGTCACCGCGAGCGCCAGCGGACCGCTGCCCCCCCCCCCGCGGGTGAGCGGAGAGAGCCACGGGCGGCATAGCATCGGCGCGGCCGCCCCGTCTCCGGGGAGCCGGCCTTTTCTGAAAGGCGCTGGCGCGAGGCACCGTGCCCTCACGGCAGCCTGTTCGCAGCCAGCGCAATCAAAGACCGCCGTTCACCTCCCCGCCCTCTCAGGAGGGGGAATTGGGGTTGCGGGCAGGCGCCCCGAAAGCCTTAGTTACGACGCGGCTTGGGTGAACGGCGAACGCAAAAAAAGAGCGTTCAAAGGCGCTTTCTGTCCCTCGCCGCGGCAAGGTTTCACGGATTGGCTGTCCGCCGGGCGGTCGCCTTTTCGTTCGGGTTCAGATCGGGGACAAAGGCATGGCAGAACGTTCGTTTCGCGAGGAGGTCGGCAAGCTCCGGCTCGGAGCAGGCGAAGAGTTTGCCGGCGAAGGCATTCTCGCGGTGACCAAGGCCCTGCTCGAATCGGGCGTGAGCTATGTAGGCGGCTATCAGGGCGCACCGATTTCGCACCTCCTCGACGTCCTCTCCGATGCTCGCGACATTCTCGACGAGACGGGCGTTGAGTTTGTTTCAAGCGCCAGCGAGGCGGCTGCCGCAGCGATGCTCGGGGTCTCGGCGACCTATCCGCTGCGCGGCGCCGTTGCCTGGAAATCCACGGTCGGAACCAATGTGGCGAGCGATGCTCTTTCGAACCTTGCATCAACGGGCGTCACCGGCGGCGCGCTGATCATCCTTGGCGAGGATTATGGCGAGGGCTCGAGCATCATGCAGGAGCGCACCCATGCCTTTGCGATGAAGTCGCAGATGTGGCTCCTTGACCCGCGCCCGAACCTTCCCAGCATCGTCAAGGCGGTCAAGACCGGCTTCGAGCTTTCCGAGGCGTCGCGCACGCCCGTCATGCTGACCTTGCGTATTCGCGCCTGCCATCTTTACGGGCGCTTCACCTGCGACGACAATGTCCGACCGAAGCTTGGCGTTCAGGAGGCGATGCGCAATTCGCGAGACTTCGGGAGCGAAGGCTATACAGGACCGCCCCACACGATCCGGCACGAGCAGGAAAAGATAGCCGAGCGATTTCCCACGGCGCTCGATTTCATTCAGCGCAACCGGCTCAATGAACTCTTCCCGGGCAAGCGCGAGGACATCGGGATCATCGTCCAGGGCGGAATGTACAACAATGTCGTTCGCGCCCTCTCGCAGCTGGGATTGAGCGACGTCTTTGGAAACTCCGACATTCCCTTGTACGTCCTCAATGTTACCTATCCGCTTTGCGATGAGGAAGTGGCCTCCTTCTGCCGCGTCAAGCGCGCGGTCCTCGTCGTCGAGGAGGGCCAGCCCGAGTTCATCGAGGAAGCGGTCCGGGCGATCATTCACAAGAACGGACTGAGCGCGCGGGTCGCGGGGAAAGACCCTCTTCCGCGCGCCGGCGAATATAGCGTCGAGGTGATCCGCCAGGCCATCGAGCGCTTTGTCTCGCCGAATGGAGCGAAGCGGCGAGAGCCGCGCGACGTCATCGACGTTGCGGCCGCGGCCCCGATCGATCCCGAGCTTGCCAGAAATGTGGCGCCCCGCTCCCCGTCCCTGTGCACGGGATGCCCGGAACGCCCCGTATTTACCGCCATGAAGATGCTGCGTGAGGAACTTGGCCATTTTCATGTCAGCGGGGATATCGGCTGCAATGGCTTTGTCCTGCTGCCGCCCTTCGGCATCGGCCAGGGCACATTCGGCTATGGGCTCTCGGCAGCCAGCGCATCGGCGCTTCCCGGGACCCCTGGCCAGCGCAGCATCAGCGTCATGGGTGACGGCGGCTTCTGGCACAATGGGCTGACCAGCGGGATCGTGAACGCCATCTACAACAAGAGCGACAATGTCGTCCTCATTGTCGACAATGATTATGCAGCGGCGACGGGAGGGCAGGACATACCCTCCACGAAGACGGCCAGCGCCACGCAAAGCACGCGGCATGCCATTGCCGAGGCCGTGCGCGGCGTCGGCGTGCGCTGGGTACGCGAGGTAGTGTCCTATGACATCGTGGCGGTGAAGTCCGCCCTGCAAGAGGCGCTCACCACGCCTGAGGAAGGCCTGAAGGTCGTCATCGCGACGTCCGAATGCATGCTCAACCGCTCCCGCCGGGAAAAGCGGGAGGTCAGGAAACGGATCGAGGCCGGAAAGCGGGTCGTCCGGCAGAAATTCGGGGTCGATGCCGAAACCTGCACCGGGGATCGGAGCTGCATGCGTCTTTCGGGCTGTCCCTCGCTCGGCCTGCGCGACAACCCCGATCCCCTGAAGCGCGAACCCGTCGTTCATGTCGAGGAGACCTGCGTGGGCTGCGGGCATTGCGGCGAAGTCGCTCACGCAGCCGTCCTCTGCCCTTCCTTCTATCGCCTCGATATCGTCACGAACGCGAGTCCCGCAGAACGCTGGCGCAGGCGCGCTGCGCGCTCGATCATCGCCTATCTTCAAAAGCGCGCCGACCGCAAGGCGCGGGAGATTGCGGCATGACGCCGGGGCGGATCACGACGATTGCAATCAACGCGATGGGCGGACACGGCGGCGGCGTCCTTGCCAACTGGATTGCCGAGACCGCCGAACGCGAAGGCCATTTTGCGCAAGTGACATCGGTGCCCGGATTTGCCCAGCGATCGGGTGCCACAATCTATTATGTCGAGCTGTTCCCGAAGGCTCAAAGCGAGGCGGCGCCCGTCTTCGCCCTGATGGCGGTACCGGGCGATGTCGATATCGTGATAGCCTCCGAGCTCGCCGAGGCGGGCCGCGCCGTGCTGCGCGGGATCGTCACGCCGGACCGGACGACGCTGATTGCCTCCTCGCACCGGGAATATACGACCGATGAAAAGCTGTCGCGCTTTGACGGCAGGCGCGATTCCTCGGTCGTATTCGATCGCTGCGAGCGCGCCGCAAGGAAGTTCGTCGCATTCGACATGCGCGAGGCAGCGAGCCAGTCGGGTTGCCTCCTCAGCGCCATCCTGTTCGGCAGCCTGGCGGGATCGGCCGCCCTTCCCTTCCCGCGCGCCGCGTTCGAGGAGACGATCAGGCGCGGCGGTACCGCCGTGCCCCAGAATCTGAAAGGCTTCGCGCTCGGCTACGAGCGAGGGCTTTCCGGCACTATGGCACGACCAGGTCCGCCCTCGCCGCGCTCTGAGAGAAAAGCCTTCCCCTCTTCGAGCGAGGCGCTTGAGCTCCTGCAGGAGATACGGAAGGGCTTTCCCGACAGTGTGCGGAGCGTAATCGAGCTCGGGGCGCTGCGGATGATTGACTATCAGGATAGCGCTTATGCCCGCCAGTATCTCGAACGGGTCCGCACCGTTCTGGTAAGGGATAGTGCGACGCACGGATACGTCTTGACGCAGGAGGTGGCCCGGCTGCTCGCGCTGCGGATGGCGCATGAGGACATCATCCGCGTCGCGGACATCAAGACAAGCCGACGGCGCTTTGAGGAGATCGTGCGCGACAACCGCATCGATGGATCCGCGCTCTGGGACGTCTCCGAATTCCTGGCCCCCCGGCCCGCGGAGCTTTTCGACCTGCTTCCCGATCGGCTTGGGCGGCGCCTCTCCGCTTCTCCCGGCGCGCGGCGCCTTCTCGAGCGCGTGCTCTCGGGAGGCTTCACGATCCGAACCTCCCGTCTTCCGGGTTTCCTGACGCTCTATCTCATCGCCCGCCTGCGGTGGCTGCGCCCGCAGAGTTTTGGCCACATGGCGCAATCCAGGCTGATCGATGAATGGCTGGAAACGGTGGTCGCCAGCGCCGAACGCTATGAATTTGCGCTCGCGATCGCCGACTTGCTGACACTGATCCGAGGCTATGGTAGCACCCTCGAGCGCGGGCGACGCAGCTATGACCAGATCATGCAGAAAATCGAGGTGCTCAAAGGCTGCGCCGATGGCCCGGACCGGCTCGCAAGGTTAATCGAGGCCGCGCTTGCCGACGAGGATGGGGAGGCGCTTAGGGGCGCGCTCACCGACATGTCTTGCGAGGAAAAGGCCGCCTGAAATCATGCCAGCATTCACTCA
>Ga0065721_10007245_pt1 | contig 10130 bp, 7 predicted proteins | sample Mesricmetagenome_FD_59108 | JGI IMG/M metagenome (GOLD analysis project Ga0065721, IMG submission 59108) | Mesophilic microbial community from rice straw/compost enrichment Sample: eDNA_1 v2 (version 2) | ecosystem: Engineered > Solid waste > Grass > Composting > Bioreactor | place: USA: Davis... | reverse complement strand
CGCCGACTTCGGCGGCGATGGCTTCAACGAGGAACCGCGTGCGGGACGGGCGATGCGTGTTGCCGCTCACGGCGACGATGCTCAGCCGGCTCATCGCTGGCCTCCCGCGTGGGCGGACTGGACTGGCCGTGCCGTCCGGCTGGCGATCGACTTCGTAATCGGAGTTGAGAGGACCCGGTTCGGGCGTCCGATCGCGGACGAGCGAACGGGCGCGCTCGACCCGGCGCGGATCGATGCTGCGAAAATCGGCATAGAAGCTCCCTTCGTCGGCGCGGGGCCGACGTTCCGAAAGGAATTCAGGATGATGTGGAGGCGCCGCGCGCCCGAGCCTCAGCTACGACAGCAGGCTCTCGCGAGAAGACGTGGCATCTGCAACCTCTCGATCGTGGACCACGAGGCGGAGGTTCGCTCCGTGGCGCTTTAGCGTTTGATGACGCGGCGCAAGCTGCAATCTCAAATCACCGCGGCGCCCACCCGTTCGAGCGAGCGCAGCTTATAGCAGCACGGGTGCCGGCAAGTGTCAACATAATGTCTATAGATTTTGTAGAGTATAGGTTCGGGCTGCAGTTCTGCGGCTTTTCCTGTGCCGGTTCGGACATTCCAGAAGGCGAGATCGCCCAGCTTGACGCCTCGAAAGGGGCAACTCAACACAGCCAAGAATCGGCTGGCAGGGGGAAGCAACCGAACTCGCCCACTGTGCGGAAGCGTCACGGCTTGCAGAGGAGACCGCCGGGCTGAGCTTGAGGCGGTTGCGTTTTCGACTGACTGGTCGTAAACGGGCGTACCGGATTTTTCGAGCGTTCGAACCTCCAATGCTCGGCTCGATCGATTCACAGACGGACCGGAATACGTCTCGCGGCACTGACGCGACCAAAATGAAGGAGTCGAGCAATGGCCCGTCCTCGGGAGATTGACCGCGATCGGATTCTTGACGCCGCGCAGGACATCATGGTGGCAAGCGAAGGTCGCGGTCTGACGCTTGATGCCGTGGCTGAACGCGCCGGCATCAGCAAAGGTGGTCTNGTCTACAGCTTCGCCACCAAGGATGANCTGATCGCAGCAGCGCTCGAACGTGAGCTCGAGCGTTTTCTTACNGCTTGGGACGGGATGGTCGAAGGAAACGATCGGNCCGCATCGTCCATGCTCAGCGCATATATCCGGGAGATCCTGAATCAGGACGAGGCGCATCTTCGCACCGCCTCGCTTCTAATGACGGCCCTCTCCAATGCTCCAAAAGTTTCCGAACCGGCGCGGCGCTTTTACCGTGCCGTGTTCCAGCACTTCGACGCGAGCACAGCCAGAGGCCGTGACATCAGGCAAGCCATTCTCGCAATCGAGGGCCTCTTCCTTCTTCGTGGATTGGGCCTCGTGAACTGCAGTCACGACGAGTGGCTGTCGGTCGTAAACCACGCACTGATCACGCTGCAGCGCCCAGACATCACCATGCACAACGCAACCGCCGCCGTATCCACGGAACATGCCAGCCGATATCTTCAGCAGCTTTGCAAGCACTGGAGTCATCGTTTCACCGTCGCTTTCACTCCCGAAGCGGGACGCATCGATTTTGGTGACGGCGAAACAGTCGAGTTGACCGCACAACCTGCGAAGCTGGAGATCCGCGTGTCGACTGCGGGCGATCTGGCTGAACTCGAACGCGTGGTCGAGGAGCACCTCCAGCGCTTCGGTTTTCGTGAGCAACTCGTTTTCGAATGGCGCCCCGCCTGAGTGGCAATCCGAGTGGCAATTCTGAAGCAGTGCTCCTCCGAAACGCAGGCGTTCCAAGGCTCGTAGCGCGTACGACTGGCGCAAGGGACCGGCGCATAGGCCCAGCCTGGGGTGGCCTGGGCGTTTTTCGTCGATGCTTCAAGGAACAAACAGTCCATGCAGCCCGTTGGCTTCGGGCTGCATGGACGTTGGAGGACGACATGGCTGACCTGATGAGCAGCATGCCCATGCGGTTGGCGCGAAGGGCGTGGCTTTCGGATGCGACCATACGCATGGCGGTCGCTTACAGCATCTTCGCATTGGCCTTCGGCTTCACGCTCGCGATCATCCTCGGCGTCGTTCGTTGAAGCTACAACGGCCGCGGCCTTCGCCGGGGTGAGTCGCAGTAATTCTCCCGCATGGGTCGCTCCGCTTGACGTTCCGACTGCGCCCTTGCGAGTCCTGAACGGTGGTGACGACCACCGCGGACCAGTGCACCCCAAAATGCATGGGGGCGCTCGTCGCGCCCCCATGACAATGCGGAATCTCGGATCAGGAATTGAGGCAGCCGCTCACGAGCAGCCGGTCGTGCCGCCGCAGGTGTCGCATTTCATGCAGGTGCCGTTGCGGACGAGCGTGAAGTTGCCGCACTCCGGGCAGGCCTCGCCCTCGTAGCCCTTCATCCGGGCTTCGGCGCGGCGGTCGGCGATGGAGCGCTCGGTGCCCGTCGCCGGCTGGGCAGGGGCGGTGAAGCCGAGCTGCGCCATTTCCGCCTCGCCGACGGTCTCTTCGTCCTCCTCGAAGGCGGGTTCGCTCTTCAAGGCCGTCGCGCTGGTGCCGAAGGAGACGACGGTCGCATTGCGGCCGGCAGTCGGGGCGGGACGGCTGTCGCCGCCGCCGGCGATCGACAGGAAGTTCGTGGCCCGGCCGCGCACGAAGCCGCGCGAGACCACCTGGGGGGCGGGCGTCTGCGGGGCAGGGGCCTTGCCCTGGGCGACGCCGCCGCCGAGCACGTCGTGGCCGATCTCGCCCGGATCGATGTGGGCGAGGTCGTGGCGACCGAGATAGGAGATGGCGAGCTCGCGGAAGACATAGTCGAGGATCGACGTGGCGTTCTTGATCGACTGGTTGCCCTGCACGAAGCCGGCCGGCTCGAAGCGCGTGAAGGTGAAGGCTTCGACATATTCCTCGAGCGGCACGCCGTACTGCAGGCCGAGCGACACCGCGATGGCGAAATTGTTCATCATCGCCCGGAAGGCGGCGCCTTCCTTGTGCATGTCGATGAAGATCTCGCCGAGACGCCCGTCGGCATATTCGCCGGTGTGCAGATAGACCTTGTGGCCGCCGACGATGGCCTTCTGGGTGTAGCCGGTGCGCCGGTCGGGCATCTTCTCGCGCTCGCGCACGCGCTCGACGCGCTCGATGACCTTCTCGACGATCTTCTCGGCCACCTGCGTCGCCCGTGCCACCGGCGGCTGCGCGACGAGCACCTCGATCGCATCCTCCTCGTCCTCGTCCTCATCGGCGATGAGGGCGGCGTTGAGCGGCTGCGACAGCTTGGAGCCGTCGCGGTAGAGGGCGTTCGCCTTCAGCGCCAGGCGCCAGGAGAGCAGATAGGCGCTCTTGCAGTCCTCGACCGTGGCGTCGTTCGGCATGTTGATGGTCTTCGAGATGGCGCCCGAGATGAAGGGCTGCGCCGCCGCCATCATGCGGATGTGGCTCTCGACCGAGAGATAGCGCTTGCCGATGCGCCCGCACGGATTGGCGCAATCGAAGACCGGGTAGTGCTCTTCCTTGAGGTGCGGCGCGCCTTCGAGCGTCATCGCCCCGCAGACGTGGATGTTGGCAGCCTCGATCTCGGCCCTGGAGAAGCCGAGGAAGGGCAGGAGCTCGAAGGCCGGATCGTTCAGCTTCTCGGCCGGCACCTTGAGGGTGTCGCGCAGGAAGTCCTCGCCGAGCGTCCACTTGTTGAAGACGAACTTGATGTCGAAGGCCGACTTCATGCCCGCCTCGACGGCGGCGATCTTGTCGTCCGGGAAGCCCTTGGCCTTGAGCGAGCCGTGGTTGATGCCGGGCGCCTGGGCGATGGAGCCGTGGCCCACCGCATAGGCCTCGATTTCGGCGATCTCGGCCTCGGAGTAGCCGAGCACGCGCAGGGCGTCGGGAACGGCGCGGTTGATGATCTTGAAATAGCCGCCGCCGGCGAGCTTCTTGAACTTCACCAGGGCGAAGTCGGGCTCGATGCCGGTGGTGTCGCAGTCCATGACGAGCCCGATGGTGCCCGTCGGCGCGATCACGGTCGCCTGCGCGTTGCGGTAGCCGTGCTGCTCGCCGAGTTCGAGCGCCTTGTCCCAGGCGTGCTTGGCGTGGGTGACGAACTCGGCGCCCTGGGCGAGCTTCTCGCAGGAGGCGTGGTCGAGCGGCACCGGCGGCGTCGCCAGCTTCTCGTAGCCCTCGCTCTTGCCGTACGCGGCACGGCGGTGGTTGCGGATGACGCGCAGCATGTGCTGGGCGTTCTTCTTGTAGCCCGGGAAGGGCCCGAGCTCGCCCGCTATCTCCGCCGAGGTGGCGTAGGAGACGCCCGTCATGATGGCCGTCAGGGCGCCGCCGAGGGCGCGGCCCTCGTCCGAGTCATAGGACAGGCCCATGGTCATCAGGAGGCCGCCGATATTGGCATAGCCGAGGCCGAGCGTGCGGAACTCGTAGGACAGCTCGGCGATCTCCTTCGACGGGAACTGCGCCATCAGAACCGAGATCTCGAGCACGACGGTCCACAGCCGGCAGGCGTGCTCGTAGGAGCCGATGTCGAAGCGGCGCGAGGCACGGTCGTAGAACTGCAGGAGGTTCGCCGAGGCGAGGTTGCAGGCCGTGTCGTCGAGGAACATGTATTCCGAGCACGGGTTCGAGGCGCGGATCGGCCCCGAGGCCGGGCAGGTGTGCCAGTCGTTGATGGTGGTGTGGAACTGGATGCCCGGGTCGGCCGAGGCCCAGGCGGCATAGCCGATCTTCTCCCAGAGGTCCCGGGCCTTCAGCGTCTTCGTGACGCGATCGGTGAGGCGCGCCTTCAGCTCCCAGTCGCCGTCGGCCTCGACGGCATTGAGGAAGGCGTCGTCGACGCGCACCGAATTGTTGGAGTTCTGGCCGGCGACGGTCGCATAGGCCTCCGAATCCCAGTCGGTGTCGTAGGTGTCGAAGGCGATGTCGGTGTAGCCCTGGCGGGCGAACTGGATGACGCGCTTGATGTAGTTGTCGGGCACCATGGCGCGGCGGGCGAGCTTGATCTCGCGCTTCAGCGCCGGGTTCTTCTCCGGATCGAAGCAGGCGTCGCCCTGGGCCTCGCAGTTCACGCAGGCCTTCATCACGGCCTTCATGTGCTTCTTGACGATCTTGGAGCCGGCGACGAGGCTCGCGACCTTCTGCTCCTCCTTCACCTTCCAGTCGATATAGGCCTCGATGTCGGGATGATCGACGTCGACCACGACCATCTTGGCGGCGCGGCGCGTGGTGCCGCCCGACTTGATGGCGCCAGCCGCCCGGTCGCCGATCTTGAGGAAGGACATGAGGCCGGAGGACTTGCCACCGCCCGAGAGCTTCTCGCCCTCGCCGCGCAGGGCCGAGAAGTTGGAGCCGGTGCCGGAGCCGTACTTGAACAGGCGCGCCTCGCGCACCCACAGGTCCATGATGCCGCCCTCGTTGACGAGGTCGTCGGCGACGGACTGGATGAAGCAGGCGTGCGGCTGCGGGTGCTCATAGGCCGACTTCGACTTCACCAGGCGGCCCGTGGTGTGGTCGACGTAATAATGGCCCTGGCCCGGACCGTCGATGCCGTAGGCCCAGTGCAGGCCGGTGTTGAACCACTGCGGCGAGTTGGGCGCGACCATCTGGTTGGCGAGCATGTAGCGCAGCTCGTCGAGGAAGGCGGAGGCGTCCTCCTCGCTCGAGAAATAGCCGCCTTTCCAGCCCCAGTAGGTCCAGCAGCCGGCGAGCCGGTCGAACACCTGGGTGGACGAGGTCTCGGAGCCGTAGCGCTCGTTCTCGGGCAGGGCGGCGAGGGCCTCCTCGTCCGGCACGGAACGCCAGAGGAAGGAGGGGACGTCGTTCTCCTCGACCTTCTTCAAGCGCGCGGGCACGCCGGCCTTGCGAAAATACTTCTGGGCGAGAACGTCCGTCGCCACCTGGCTCCAGGACGCGGGCACACTGATGCCATCGAGGCGGAAGACGACGGAACCGTCGGGATTGCGGATCTCACTGGTGGCGAGCCGGAACTCGATGGTGGAGTAAGGAGAATGGCCCGCCTTGGTGTATCGCCGCTCGATCCGCATTGTCGTCATCCCCATGAGCCGGGCAAAATCCGCCCTCGAAGCCGCCAAACCGGCGGCCCCCACCCGCAGCTCTGTTGTTGCCTCTAAACCTCGGGCAGGTTGGACCCGCCTCGCTCGTGAACCGTCACCGGCGGCGCATGTCCCGCAGGGACAAAGACCGCTCCCGGACGTCTCCGCGACGCCGCCCGGCTGCCTTCGCCACCCCTCTGCGGGAACTTTTCCGGGCCATCATGGCCCGGTGCGGCGCCGCCGCGACGTAACGCTTAAGCTAGTGCTAGAAAGCCTTATCCGTCAAGAATTAGTGCGAGCGCTTCCCCGCGCCCCCTATATCTTGTGACGACGGTGTGAACAACGGGGACGGTGTTGCGCTGCCTGCGTAAGTATCGAAAACTGTGGCAGGATTCACCGCGCGTTGAAGTGATGCTTGAACGAGAGGCATGGACCGCAGGCCCTCATCGGGCAGCGATCAGCGCATGGCGGACGTGGATGACATGCATCTCAGGGGCGGTTATCGGCCGAGGCTCCCGACTGCGGGTTGTGGCGCGGCGGGAGTATCAGCGGCGCTGAAAACAATGCCGGCCAAGGAACGAATCGGTTTCGTGCGGTGACGGGTGAACGGCGGCGCGGCCCTCCTGCCGGTGTGGATGGCTGCGAGCCGGCCGCAGCAATGCCCCCTTGACGAGGTTCGGCAGATGCGACGGCGATTCCCCCCTCATCCTCCTGCGGCAAGGCGCGGCTGGACATCGGGCGGCGAGACGGTCATATTCCGCGCGATTTCGCTGCGCCGCAGCGCCAGATCGCAGCCCATGCAACGAGACCGGGGTCAGCCTTGAAGACCTTCCTGCTTCAGTTCTTTACCTGGTGGAGCGGCCAGACGCTCGGCACGCGCTTCAACACGTGGCGCAACGGCGAGTTCGTCGGCGAGGACGAGTTCGGCAACAAGTACTACCGGACCCGCGGCGGCAGGAAGGATCCGGCGCTCGGCATCGAGCGGCGCTGGGTCATCTACAACGGCGAGGCCGAGGCCTCGATGACCCCGCCCGGCTGGAACGGCTGGCTGCACCACACGGTCGACGTGCCGCCGACGCAGGAAGACTACAAGCCGCGCGAGTGGCAGAAGCCGCACAAGCCCAACTTCACCGGCACGCCGAAGGCCTACCGTCCCGCGGGATCGACGCTCGCGAGCGGCCGCAGGCCGGAGGCGACGGGCGACTATCAGGCGTGGTCGCCGGGCAACTGAAGCGGCGGCGCTTCCACCTTATCGACCGTGATCAGGGCCGCGACTGCGGCCCTGTTTCGTTTTTCCCACGCGCTTCTCGGCAGGCGGTAGAGCACGTGGCNGCTCAGCGGATGGGNGGCGGCGAGCAGCGGGTGGTCGAAATCGTCCGCCGGGTCGCGGCGCATGCCGAGGCGNTCCATGACGCGGCGNGAGCGGACATTCGCCTCNGCCGTGAAGGAGACGATCTCCGCAAGGTCCAGGTGGCCGAAGCCGTAGGCGAGGGCGCCTCTCGCCCCTTCGCTGGCATAACCCCGGCCCCAATGGGGTGCCGCCAGGCGCCAGCCGACTTCGACGCACGGCGTGAAGGGCGTCTCGTAGCGGGGGACGGAGAGGCCGACGAAGCCGATGAAAGGCGGGCCGCCGATGACCTCGACGGCCCACAGGCCGAAGCCGCGTGTCGCGAAATGTTCGACGATCCGTGCCGCCAGGGCATCGCTCTCGGCTGCGCTGAGGCCGGCGGGAAAGAACTCCATGACACGCGGATCGGCGTTGAGGGCGGCAAAGGGCGCAAGGTCGGCCTGGCACCAAGGCCGCAGCGTGAGGCGCGGCGTCGTGATCCTGGGACATTGCATGGGCTTGCGCTCTCCGGCGTCGGCGGCAGGGAACGGGTCACTAAACTGTCCGCCGGGACGTGTACAGCGGCCGTTCGCGAAAGGGGCTGGAGAGGGGGATGATGAGGGTTATCACGACATTCGACGGCCTCGCCTTTCTCGACACCGTGCTGAGCCTCGTCCTTGCCTTTGCGCTCGGCACGCTGATCGGCGCCGAGCGGCAATACCGCCAGCGCACGGCGGGCCTGCGCACCAATGTCCTCGTCGCCCTCGGGGCGGCAGCCTTCGTCGATCTCGGCATGCGGCTGACGGGCGGTGACGGGGCGGTGCGCGTGACCGCCTATGTCGTCTCGGGTGTCGGCTTCCTCGGCGCGGGCGTGATCATGAAGGAAGGCATGAACGTGCGCGGCCTCAACACGGCGGCGACGCTCTGGAGCTCGGCCGCCGTGGGCGCGTTCTGCGGCTCCGACATGCCGGCCGAGGCCATTCTGCTCGCAATGCTGATCATCGTCGGCAACACGCTCCTGCGGCCGCTCGTCAATGCCATCAACCGGGCGCCGCTCGACACGCGCGCCTCCGAAGCGACCTACGAGCTGCAGGTGACGGCGGAAGCGGCGGATCTTGCCCGCGTGCGGCGCGAGGTGGTGGCCCGGCTTCTTGCCGCGCATTACCCTGTGAGCGATGTGGACGTGGTCGAGAGGACCGACGATTGCGTCGAGATCGTCGCTACGCTCGTCAGCACCGCGGTAGAGCCGAAGGAACTCGACGCGGTGGTCGCAGATCTTGCCGCCCGGCCTGACGTTCGCGATGCGGCGTGGTCGGCGCGTACTGCGGACTGAACATCACGGCCGCCGTCATTTTCTGCGCGAGCGCCCTTTTTCCACCATGTCCGCCATGTTAACCGGGACACGGTGCCGAGAGGCAGTGGCGCCGGCCGGCATGCCGGTCTTCCGCGAACGAGGCTTGGTTGATGCGCTTGGTTGTGCCCTTCCTTTCCGCCCTGGTGCTGAGCACGCTGGCCGTCTCGCACGCCAGTGCGGACAAGATCAGCAACCCGACGGCCATCTTCTCCGGCCTCGACAAGGTCACGGGACGCATCGTCTCCTTCGAGGTAGCCATCGGGGAGACGGTGCAGTTCGGGGCCCTGCAGCTGACGCCGCGCGTCTGCTACACGCGCCCCGAAACCGAGACGCCGAACACGACCTCCTTCATCGAGGTGGACGAGGTGACGGTGAACAACGAATACAGCCGCATCTTCACCGGCTGGGTATTCGCAGCCTCTCCCGGCCTGCACGGCATCGAGCATCCGGTCTACGACATCTGGCTCACGGGCTGCCTGGGCGGGACCGAGGTCATTCAGGAACCGGAGCCTACGCAGCCGGCGGCCAATGCGCCGGCGCCTGGTCGCGGCGGCTGAGGGCTTTGACCTTCGGGCGGTTCTGCCTTCCCGTATCGCTTATGCCGAGGCCAGTGCCGGGTCGGCAGGTCCCGCCGGTGTGCCGATAAATTGCCGGTTGGCATCGCGCACCCGCGCCGCCGCCTCATCGTACAGGAAGGGCAGAAAGGCATAGCGCCGGCCTCGCGTGACGCGGGTCGCCTCGTGCAGCAGCGTGCAGCCGAAGACGACGCAGCCACCGGTCGGCGGGCGGAACGTCTCGTGGCCGAATTCCGGGAACCGCAGGTCGCCGCCCTCGAATTCCTCGGCGTTCAGGTTGACGGAACAGGCGAAACGCCGGTGGGCGGTGCCCTTCGTCGTGTTGTCCCGGTGGGCGTTGAAATGGCCACCCTCGGTCGCGTCGTAGCAGGCGACGATGTAGCGCTCCATGCGCGTGACGCTGAAGTTGTACGCCTTCTGGATCTCCGGCACGACGCGGCGCCGGAAGCGCTGCTGGATCGCTTTCACCAGATCCGCCTCGTCGATCGTCCAGTCGCGCCGAACCTTGTGCCGTGCATCGTGGCGGGCGACGGTGCGCCCGTTCTCCTCGCGCATGAAGCCCGAGACGGTGCCGCCGTTGCTTTCATAGCCGGCAATGAGGCGCCGGCAGAGCTCAGGCTCGAAGATGTCGGAAATGATCAGGATCGGGGGAGGGCCACTAAGCTCCCTCCAGCGGGAGAGAGGCACAAGGCGGCGGCGCATCTCCCGGATGGCGGCGGCATGGATCTGAGGATCCGGCGCGTCGATGACCGCGATGGTCTGCAAGCGGGGCGAGAGGACGAAGGAGATCGGTCCCGTCTCGTCGGGCGCGAGGCCGTAGAGGCGCCCGATCATACCTT
>Ga0065721_10006152_pt1 | contig 10130 bp, 6 predicted proteins | sample Mesricmetagenome_FD_59108 | JGI IMG/M metagenome (GOLD analysis project Ga0065721, IMG submission 59108) | Mesophilic microbial community from rice straw/compost enrichment Sample: eDNA_1 v2 (version 2) | ecosystem: Engineered > Solid waste > Grass > Composting > Bioreactor | place: USA: Davis... | reverse complement strand
CGGCAATCTGGTGAAGTGAACGCAGAGGCGGAGAGACGGGGGGACGGAGAGAACGACTTTGCCCTTCCTCAGTGGATTGTCACGGTCACTTCTTGACCCGTCACAGTGTTTTTCAAATCAGGAACGTGTTACGTTCGTGAGACTCGCTCGAAAGGAAGTTATTCTTTCCTCCCTTTGCGCCTCCCCGTCATCGCGTCTCTGCGATGCATTCTCTATTCCGTTCGAAGAACCGTTCCCGGCTGTGGAGTCGGCACCTTTTAAAGACGCGAGTCCTGCCGGGGTCGGCAATCTGGTGAAGTGAACGCAGAGGCGGAGAGACGCGGGGACGCAGAGAGCCGCTTCGCCCCTCCTGTCGGAGGACTATCGCGGTCACATCAGTGATTAGAGCCCCGTTTCGATGGCTCACCAGACACCGACTTTTTACAGCTCGATGTTGAGTTCTTCGATCTTTCGATACAGGCTGGACAACCCCAACTTCAGACGCCGGGCGGCTTCTCGCTTGTCCGGCCACTGCCGCAGCACGCGGGTAATATGAAGCCGCTCGTAGTGACGCAGGGCGCTGCGGAGGTCGTCAGTATCCGGGAGAGGTTGTCCCAGCCCGAGCAGATCCGGCGGGAGGTCGCCCGGTTCGATCTGGGTTCCGTCGCACATGATGACCGCTCGTTCCAGGGCGTTGTCCAGCTGGCGGACATTCCCTTTCCACTGGGCCGACATCAGCAGGCGGATTGTTTCGCTGGAGGCGCTGATGACCCGTTTTCGAAGGGCCCGGGAGTGTTTTGCAATGAAGTGATCGACCAGTTCGGGAATGTCATCCAGACGTTCTCTCAACGGAGGGATCCGAATCTTTCCGCCGTCGAGCCGATAGAACAGGTCCTCCTGAAACTTCCCTTCTCCGACGAGCCGTAACAGGTCTTCGCTGGTGGATGAGATGATTCGGCAGCTGACGGAATAAACCTCAGCCCCGCCGGAAGGCATGCTTTCCTGATACTCGATGGCACGGAGAAGTTTGGTCTGCGTTCCCATCGGCAGGCTGGCAATTTCATCGAGGAAGACGGTCCCTCTCCCTGCGGTTCGAAGAATCCCCGGCTGGCTCTTTCCCCCTGCTTCGCTCCCAAAAAGCTCCGCTTCCAGAAGTTCCACCGGACGAGTTCCGCAGTTCACAGCGAGGAACTTCTCTTCCCGCATGGGACCTGCAGCATGAATCGCTCGGGCAAACAGCTCTTTGCCCGTTCCGGTTTCTCCGACGAGGAGAACATTGGAATGGGTGACGGCAATTTTCCCGATCGCTTCCTGCAACACGCGAAGAGGCTCGCTGGAGCCGACAATCTGATCAAATCGATTCGGCTGAGCCAGCTCGCGACGGAGCTTCTGGTTTTCCAGATAAAGGTCACGGTATTCAAAGACGCGACGGAGTTTATTGGCCAAGTCCTCGAAGATGACCGGCTTGGTCAGGTAATCGAACGCTCCGGCTTTGAACGCTTCCACTGCCGATTCTACCGTTCCATAGGCAGTGATGATCAGGACAAAGAGGGACGGATTGATCCGGTGCATCTGCCGCATCAGTTTGATGCCGTCTCCATCGGGAAGTTGGATATCGCAGACGGCGAGGTGATAGTCGCGTTCCTTGACCCGGGCCACCCCTTCTTCAACGCTGCCGGCAGTTGTGACCTGATACCCTTCCCCGGTCAGAAATTCTGCGATCGAATTCCGGATGATCGGTTCATCCTCCACGATCAGGATCTGACGGACGGGGTGAGTGTCTTGTTGCGGAACAGGGCTCATGGCGCGTTAAACTGTCTCGAAAGGAAATCGAACGGCGTTCCTGAATATTCTAGAAACCTGCCGCGAAAGCACCAATGCAGTAACCAGTTCAGTGCCTGATGCACATGATGGAAATTGAGTTGTTCCGCTGAGGAGTTCAAGTCTGTAACGTTCGAATTCAGGGATTTCCGTCAGAGAGATCACGATCGATGGTCCCTTCCAGTCTGTTCCATTGACCGCCAGAAGAGACTCCGGTTCAATGAAGCGAAAATCCTGCCCCCGTGGACCTCAAGGATCAGTTAGAAGGGCGTCTCTCATGTTTGGCCTGTTTGGCGGGAAAGACTGGAACGTACTGGCAGTCATTTTTGAGCGCCGGGATCTCTACAAGGTCAGTGGTCAGCGGGTGAAAGGGAGTGCGGCTGTAAAAGCCCGCGACGGAGCAAAAGCCCATCCACGTTCGATTTACTGGGCTGTCTTCAACCAGAAGGGATCATTTCAGGAAGGGGGACCGGGGGCCGGTTCGCTGCAGGTCCCGGGAGATGTTCTGAAACGTCTGGAACGGGAAATCGCGACCAACCGAACCGTTCAGGAAATCCTCAAGGCTTTGGAGACCCGGGAGTCGGACAAAGTCGCCAAACCGCTGGTCTGGCATGGTTATCCGCCCCGACAGATGCACGGGGCAGATTAAGCCCCGCATTGCTGTCCCAATCGCGAGCCTCTGTCTCGGGGGAGTGTGGCGTTTACTTGTTATTCCATCACACTCTTGATCTCCGCTGAATGGTGATGCGCTCGAAAGGACGTTGGTCTTTTCTCCCTTTGCGTCTCCCCGCCTTCACGTCTTCGCGATCAATTCTCTTCCCCGATCGTGGAGTTGGCTCCTTTCAACGGCGCCAGACCTACCGAGTTCTCGCAACTGGTGAAAAAACGCAGAGTTGGAGAGACGCGGGGGCGAAGAGAATGACTTCGCCCCCGAAAGAGTGGCTCAATCACAGAGAGTGGCTCAATCACTCTGTTGCCAGTGTCCCCAGAGGTGGCTCCGGCTTGACCGGACGATTGCGAAGAATGATCACGACTGCTTCACAGATCATCATGATCGCCAGTCCAATGAGAAGGATGGCAATCCAGGCAACTGGGTTCGCGGTCACCCCCCCTTTGAACTGCTTGTAAACCATCCCCGCGAGTGCCCAGATACTCATCACGGACATCACGACCATCGGGATTCCGGTGACAAACCAGACCCACGCTGCCTTTCGGGTCCGCCACAGCCAGACGGTCACTCCCAGAAGAGTGATCGCGGCCAGAAGCTGGTTACTTGCTCCGAATAGCTCCCAGAACGTTCGCCAGACCGGAATCCGTCGTCCGGCGTCGTCCGTGAAGGTCTGAAAGACGAAGAACATCGGGGCTCCCGTTGTGACGATCGTCCCCAGCCAGCGCCCGGCGGATCCCTGCAGACCGGTCAGCTCCTGAATAATGAACCGGCCGAGTCGAGTGCAGACATCAAGCGTGTCATAGACAAAGGTCGAGAACGCCATCAGGGCGAAGGAGACCCCAATCGCGGGGGGAATATTCACCGACTCCAGAAAACTGCCGATTCCCAGAGCATAAATAAAGTTCGGCTGCGGATTTTTGACCAGTTCGTGATCACTTGCCAGTGACATCACACAGCACAGGGAGACAATGGCCACCATCGCTTCCAGCAGCATGCTCCCATATCCGACACTCTTGGCATTCATCTCGTTTTTGAGCTGTTTCGATGTCGTTCCACTTGCAATCAGCGAGTGAAATCCGGAACAGGCCCCGCACGCAATCGTGATAAACAGCATGGGGGCGAGTGTGTCCCCTTTCAGACTGACCCATCCCGAGAAGGCGGGCAGCTCCACCGGCTTTCCACCCATGATCAGGCCAATCGCCCCCGCTCCCAGAGCGATAAACAGAAAATATCCCCCCAGGTCGCCGCGGGGTTGCAGCAGAATCCATAACGGAGCCACGGAGGCGACAGCACAATAAAGCAGCAGTGCGACGTCCCAGATCACATGAGCACGTGCCAAAGCATCCGCATCGGAGATCCCCGGAGAAAGCTGTTTGACAATCTGGGCGACGTCGAACGGGATGTGCTGTCCAAGAACGATCGCCACGCCGACCAAAGGAAGAAAGATCAGTGTGGCTAGTCCGCTGCTGAGTTTCGTGTATCGGACCAGAAGTCCCATGATGATCGGAAGCACCAGGTACATCAGCGAAGACGAGGCGATCCCCGCTCCGGAGACCACTTCGCCGTTCTCAAGTGTCTGTTGTCCGATGAAGGAGGCTGCGGTGATATCAGTGAACGCGACGATGATGTAGACGAGTGCCAGCCAGATAAAGGTGAGAAACAGCAGGAAGGCCCGCTGACTCATGTTTTCACGCACCACTTCGGCGATTGATTTTCCCTGATGACGCACGGAGGCGACCAGTGCGGTGAAATCGTGGACTCCCCCAATGAAAATCGAGCCGAGCAGAATCCATAACAGAGCCGGCATCCATCCAAATGCCGCCCCGGCGAGGATGGGCCCGACAATCGGCCCTGCGGCTGCAATGGCTGAGAAGTGCTGGTTCAACAGCGCCCCGGTTTCCTGTGGGGCATAATCAAGGTCATCACGGAGTGTGTACGCTGGAGTCGGCGCATTCGGGTCGAGCCGCAGCAAGTTCACGAGAAGCGAACCATATGTCCGATACGCAATCAGCAGGATCACTGCCGACACCAGAACAACCGTAACCATCATGGGGGATGGATCCTCTCTCAATTTGTGCCGTTCAACGGCGGCATTTTTTGACCGAATGCGGGACATCATCGCTCTCAGGGAGCACTGAACCTGACATCCTGGATCGATGCCATCAGCCCCCGTAGCGAATTCACCAACGTCCCGATCGGACGGTTCATATTTCAGTTTTTTGATGTACCCGTTTCCGAAGTGTATCGAATCGATCGCTTCAGACAAATGCAAGTTCCCATTGAAGGAACAGCCGGACAGAATTGCGAAAAAGCGGCGAATGGAGGAGAGTCTGTTCCGATAGAAATGACTTTTCCGTGTGGTCATCAATGAATTTCAAAGGTGTCTTTTATGGCCGAATCCAATCCACCGTCGCTGCCCGGACAGAGCATCGATGACGGGCGTGGGCGTATCTTCCCCTGCCCTCAGTGTGGATCGGATCTTGTTTTCAAGATTGGCCATCAGTCGCTGGGGTGTCCCTTTTGCGGGCATCTGGTGCAAATTGAACTCTCTCCCGATGCGGAAGTAAGAGAACAGGACTTTCACGACGCGCTTAATGCGCTGGCCGAGAGAAAACGGTCTCAGACCGCGCCGACCGAGCAGAATGAAGTTCGCTGCGAGTCGTGTGGGGCGAACGTCCTCTTTGAAGGAACGCTCACCAGTACCACCTGCCCTTACTGCGGGTCTCCCATTCAGCGGGAAAATGTTCACCGGGGCGGTTTTCGAATCCCGGTCGATGGGGTCATCCCCTTTCGTATTCCGGAGGAGAAGGCCAACGAACTCTTCACCCGCTGGGTTCATTCACGCTGGTTTGCTCCCGGTGATTTCCGGCATGCCGGGGAGCGGGGAAAGCTCAATGGCGTCTATCTCCCCTATTGGACATTTGATGCAATGACGTTTAACCGGTATCGGGGAGAACGCGGGGAGCGTTACACGGTCACCACAGGTGGATCTGGAAAAGACAGTAAGAGTGAAACACGGGTCCGTTGGACCCCGGCCAGTGGAAGTTTTCAGAAATTCTTTGACGATGTCCTCATTCACGCAGCGACGGGGCTGCCGGCAACAAATATTGCCCGCCTCGCTCCCTGGCCATTAAACGATGCAATTCCGTTTACCCCGGAGTTCCTCGCGGGATTTTTTTCCCGGACCTATGACATTGATCTGGATGACGCCTTCCTGCTGGCGAAACGGGAAATCGAGCATCAGGTTCATGCGCTCTGCCGGTCTCGAATTGGTGGGGATGAGCAGCGTCTTCATCACGTTGACTGCCGCATGGACGCGATCACGTACAAGCACCTGCTTCTTCCAGTCTGGATGCTGGCCTATCGATATCGTGACCGGAGCTACCGGGTCTTTGTGAATGCGCTGACCGGAAATGTTCAGGGGGAACGTCCTTATAGCTGGCTCAGGATCACATTCGCAGCTTTGTGTGTTCTGGCCGTCGTTCTCCTGATTGCCGGGCTCCTTAACTCAAGGTGAACTGCAAATGATCAGGAAGTTGATGAGGAAGATTTCCTTCTGAATTCAAAAATTTGTCCTGATTGGTGCGGGACGTGCACCGGGGCTTCAAAAGCGGGAATCCTGATTTTGATGCGGTTTTTTGCGTCTTCGAAAATGTCGATCACTGGATTGGCAAAAAGGATGGATTACCGTTTATATTCAGTGAATGCTTCATTTTGTGCGCAATTCAATGCACAGCAGGCCGGATTCTCCATTGTGATTGGGGCAATCATTTGAATCTGAGCGACAGATTACGGCATCGACTTGCCGCTCGGGGCGTGATGAACTTGGGAGCATTGTTGCTTGATTTTTGAGCATTTTCAGTAAGGGATCGCTGCCTGATGCAGTCCCAGCAGTGAGGAGATTCGACGAAATGTTGTCCTGAATCCGGACAGGCTCATCGGCCTGAAAAGGTGATGAGTTGAAGCACTCGGCCTTCGTGGTTTTGCTTGTGAACCTGAACGTTCTCTCCATCGACGGTGTATGAAACCTGCTTTTGAAAAGCTTCTGCCTCCAAGCGGTCATTCATTTCGCTGTTTCAATCGCGAAACGATTACCGCAGCCTCTCGCTGGCATCGTCATCCAGAGATCGAACTCACATATGTGGAGCATGGTTCGGGAACCCGGATCGTCGGGGACAATATCTCCAGCTACGGCGATCATGATCTGGTCCTGATTGGCTCCAATCTTCCCCATACCTGGCATTCAGACGACTATCAGGGGAGCCAGCTTGATCTGCACCCCGCTGTCGTGGTCCAGTTCCGACGGGACTTTCTCGGAGACCAGTTTTTCCACGCTCCGGAGCTGATGCGGGTGCGGGAACTGCTGGACAGGGCGTCTCGCGGTTTGAAGTTTGACGAAGCGACCGCCCAGCGTATCGGTACGCAACTGAACTCGATGATTCATGAAAAGCCTTCACTCAAGCTCATTCATCTACTCGAGTGTCTGATCGAATTGGCAGAGATCGAAACCTTCACCCCGCTGGCCAGTGTCGGATTCTCGACGCCGCCCAGTGATGCCCTTCAGACCCGAACCGAAGATATCTGCAATTTTATTGGGCAGAATTACCGGAATCCCAATCTGACACATCAAACGCTTGCAGACTACGCAGAGATGAATGCCAGCGCGTTCAGCCGGTTTTTCCGTGGCACAACTGGCAAAACCGCAATGAACTACATTTCGGAGATGCGGGTCAGTCTGGCGTGCCGACTTCTGGCAGACACTGATCTGAGCATTTCCGAGATCCTCAAGAGTGCGGGCTTCAGCAATACATCGAACTTCAATCGGCAATTTCACCGACTTCAGGGGATGTCCCCCCGTGAGTACCGCAAGATACACAGGACAATTGCCCGCATTCAGGGACCTGATCAAGCGACCGATCCGGGGGAAGACTGACCCTCATCGTGCTGGTCGGTTTGTCGTCATCGGGCACAACCGGCATCCGCTCCTGTCGGATTCCTGGCGGATCGTTTTGACGGGGAGGACTTTAACGATGGGACACTGAAGAAATGAGGTGTCTGTCCCCTGCTTTCTCAGGCCACTGGCGACTACTCGTCCTTGAGTGTGTAGATGGGGAGCCCTTTCACTTCGGCAAACTTCTTCGTCAGGACGGTGAGTGTCTTTGTCTCCTCNTTGATGGAGACGACCATCTCCTTCCCAGCTTCCTGATATTCNTTGGTAATCGTGAAGAGGGCCTTCTCAACAGAGACTTTTCCNANGTTCATCGTCTGNGGCATGTTCTTGGTATACCCGGCGTCTTTCAGGGCATCCCCATCGACATAGAGTTTCACCTCAATTTCCCCGCACAGATACGTCAGCGCCTGTTCCAGCGGGGTCCTTGAGAATTCAACATCGATCTTCACTTTCAGTCGCTCCGCCACAGTCTCCGGCAATTGCGGCTTCGTCGGCTGCTGAGGAGTCTGAGCAGCGACATTGAAATTGGTTCGCGAGGCTTCATCGATCGTAAACAGGGTCGCCAGCGCGAGATTCGGTGTCGCCTTGGCTGGAAGAACGGTTGTCAGCAGGACATTTCGTTGCCGGGTCCGAATCACTGTCGATTGAACCAGAGCTTCCAGCATCGCCGGGAAGCGGCCAATCAGTTGTCGGAACCGCATTTCGCGAGGCTGCATTTTCAGAGCGACCTCTTTCCAGATCGTTTCCGGAAGCTGGGCGAGTTTTTCCCGAAGCGACGCCTCCAGCCGACCCGGGGCGCGGAGGGGGATCGGACGAATGATCAGTTCCGAATGGAAGTAACCGTACGGATGGAGAGACCAGCTGGCCATTTCCACATCTTCTCCTGCCCATTCTGTCAGTGCGGTCAGGAACTGTTGGGATTCGGCAGGAACAAGCTGGGACTGATGGATCTGGAGGTCGCGCAGGTCGGTGACGACCGTCAGAAGGCGGTCCCGATCGGTCTGTTGCAGAAGTTCCAGCAAACCAGCAGAGGCGTCCTGATTCGGTGTATTGATCGAATACTCCAGATCACTTGCCTGTGAGGCGGGACAGAGGGCAAATGTCCTCTCATCCTTGATGAGGCAGGCAGTCAGATCGCCGACCATGATACGGAGGTCCGGACGCTCGGTGATGTCGTAGAGAGGTTTCCCCGGGAAGAGGTCCAGCATCGTCGACAATTTCTGTGGTTCGTTCAGNCGAACCACGCAGGCNTATTGAGGNGCNACGCCNCGGGCTCCGAACAGCACTCCGATCGTCAGTTCCTCAATCTGCTCCGGACGAAATTTGGTCAGTGATTCAATCTGTGATGCCATCCAGCTGACCAGCCCATCTGTCAGGCTGGCCCGCAGGACCTTGCTTTCGTAATCATTTGACCAGAGTCGGGCGGGATGAAGGTGCAGCACCATGTTGACGCCGCTGGGCATCATTTGCAGCGTGACTGGATTCCCATTAGTGGGGTTGAATTCCGCGACCAGATCCTCGTTCTTTTCGAGCATCTCTCGCGAATATGGCTGCGTCGGATCATGAGCAGGTTCTTCCGGCACGTTCCGCGCAGCGGGTGTTGGAATGGCGGGAGCCGTCGATGCCTTTCGTTCCTGCATGGCGAAAAAGGCAATCACTCCAATGGCAGCAATGCCCACGACACCCTGCATGATCAGTTTGACCGGACTCTTCTTCTGACGACGCGGGATGATGGGTTCATCCAGATCAGCCGGGACAGGAAATCCGGGCCCGGTTGCGGAGGGTTTCTCTGCTGGCTTGGAGCCAGAAGGGGGGGAAAGGACTGGCTCCTCAAAGACCGGGAAGCCCCCTTTGTCCGAGGTCTTCTTCGCAGGTGGTGGGAAGCTCAGCGTGTCGTCGCTGGAGAGCGCGGCGGCATCAACTGGAGGAGCTGCAGGCGATGCCGACTGGTCGTGATCGCTCTCATCAAAAGAGGGGAACGCAGGGAATGTCCCCTCCTCTGCTTTTCGGGCGGGCTTGGGCTGTGTCGGACTGACTGGAACTTTGGACGCTTGCGGAGCGGGGCGGGAGACCTTCTCCGGGGGATTCTCCACCCGGGGATCACGGAGAACGAACCGCTCCTTGCACCCGGGACACTTCACCGTCTGACCGAAGAGAGAGTCATCCTTGATTTTCAGCTTCGTCTTGCAGTGAGGGCAGTGCTGGGTCACGGTCGTTGACATCGGAATCGCGGACTCCCCTGAAACCTGTGGAGACTCATCAGACAGACATATCAGTGTATGCAAATCCCTCTTCAGAAGAAAAACGAATACTTATGAAGAGGATGTCCCTTCTTAGCCCTGTGATGTCTCGAATCGTGAGATCGATTCGGCAACGGCAATGGCTTTCAGCTGACCACGGGCCTTGTTGAGTGTCTCCTGATATTCACTTTCAGGGATACTGTCGGCCACGATTCCCGCTCCGACCTGCACGTACGCTTTCCCGTTCATCATGACGAGAGTCCGCAGGGCGATGCAGGTATCCATGTTCCCGGTGAAATCAATGTACCCCACTGCTCCGGCATAGGGACCGCGCCGGTGTTTCTCGAACTCGTCGATGATTTCCATCGCCCGGACCTTCGGAGCTCCGGAAACGGTTCCGGCAGGAAGTCCCGCCCTCAGCGCTGCCAGCGAGGTCAGTCCCGGTTTCAGCTTTCCGGTGACGTTTGAT
>Ga0065721_10002621_pt1 | contig 10130 bp, 9 predicted proteins | sample Mesricmetagenome_FD_59108 | JGI IMG/M metagenome (GOLD analysis project Ga0065721, IMG submission 59108) | Mesophilic microbial community from rice straw/compost enrichment Sample: eDNA_1 v2 (version 2) | ecosystem: Engineered > Solid waste > Grass > Composting > Bioreactor | place: USA: Davis... | reverse complement strand
TCCGCAAGCTGCGCGCGGTGCGCCCGGACATCTCGATCAGCTCGGACTTCATCGTCGGCTTCCCCGGCGAGACCGACGCGGACTTCGAGAAGACCATGAAGCTGATCGAGGACGTGGGCTTCGACCAGAGCTTCTCCTTCATCTATTCGCGCCGCCCCGGCACCCCGGCCGCGGACCTGCCCGACGACGTCAGCGACGAGGTCAAGCATGCGCGCCTGGCGCACCTGCAGGCCACGATCAACGCCAATGCCGCGCGCATCTCCGGGGCCATGGTCGGCACGGTGCAGAAGGTGCTGGTGGAAGGCCCGTCGAAGAAGGACCCGGCCGAGCTGACCGGCAAGACCGAGAACATGCGCTCGGTGAACTTCCCCGGCAATCCGCGCCTGGTCGGCCAGTTCGTGGACGTGCGCATCACCGCGGCCCTGACCAACTCGCTGCGCGGCGAGGTGGTGGTGGCCTGAGGCCTCTGGCGCGGCGGCCCGTCCGCCGGCCGGGGCACCACCGGCGGGAGCGGGGTTTTCACTGGCTCCGCTACCTGCCCCGCGCTAACCTTTCCGCCCCCGACCGAACGGCGCCCGCGCGTCCCGCGCGCAGGCCGCGCCCCGCCGATGACCACCCCGACCCAGCGCGACTTCACCCTCGAACCCGCCGACACCGAGCGCCTGGCCAACCTGGCCGGGCCGTTCGACCAGCACCTGCGCCAGATCGAACTGCGCCTGGGCGTGGAGATCGCCAACCGCGGCAACGTGTTCCGCGTCACCGGCCAGTCCGAGGCGGTGTCGCGCACCGAGCACCTGCTGCAGGCGCTGTACGCGGAGGCCGGCGAGACCACCTTCGACAGCCACGCCATCCACCTGCGCCTGAACGAGGCCAACGTCGACCGCATCGACGAGGTCGGCTACCAGCCGCAGGAGGTGACGGTGAAGGTGCGCCGCGGCACCATCCGCGGCCGCGGCGCCAACCAGGCCCGCTACCTGCATTCGATCGCCACCCACGACATCAACTTCGGCATCGGCCCGGCCGGCACCGGCAAGACCTTCCTGGCCGTGGCCATGGCGGTGGACGCGCTCAACGAGTCGCGGGTGCAGCGCCTGGTGCTGGTGCGCCCGGCGGTGGAGGCCGGCGAGAAGCTCGGCTTCCTGCCCGGCGACCTGACCCAGAAGGTCGATCCCTACCTGCGCCCGCTGTACGACGCCCTGTACGAGATGCTGGGCGTGGAGAAGGTGGTCAAGCTGCTGGAGAAGAACGTCATCGAGATCGCGCCGCTGGCCTACATGCGCGGCCGCACCCTCAACGACGCCTTCGTGATCCTGGACGAGGCCCAGAACACCACCATCGAGCAGATGAAGATGTTCCTGACCCGCCTGGGCTTCGGCTCCACCGCGGTGGTCACCGGCGACATGACCCAGGTCGACCTGCCCAAGCACGTCAAGTCGGGCCTGAAGGACGCGATCGAGGTGCTGCGCGGGGTGGAAGGCGTGAGCTTCACCTTCTTCGAGGGCCGCGACGTGGTCCGCCACCCGCTGGTGGCGCGCATCGTCAACGCCTACGACCGCCGCGACCGCGAGGCCCCGGCCCGGCAGGAAGAGGAACGCGGGTAGGCGCCGCGCTCGCGGCCGCGGCCGCCGCGCGCGATACTGCGCGTCCATTCCCGTCGATCCTGCAGCCATGACCAAGGGCCCCGTCCGTCTCGATGTCGCGGTGAGCTACGCGGTGCCGCGCGCCGGCGTGCCCGCCGCGCAGAGCTTCCGCAAGTGGGTGGCCGCCGCGCTGGCCGGACGCATCCGCGAGGCCGACCTGGCCATCCGCATCGTCGACGCGCCCGAGGGCCAGGCACTCAACCGCCACTACCGCGGCAAGGACTACGCCACCAACGTGCTGAGCTTCCCGGCCGAGCTGCCGGAAGGCCTGCCCAAGGGGGTCAAGTTCCCGCTGCTGGGCGACCTGGTGATCTGCGCGCCGGTGGTGGCGCGCGAGGCGGCCGAGCAGGGCAAGGCCCTGGCCGCGCACTACGCCCACCTCACCGTGCACGGCACCCTGCACCTGCTGGGCTGGGACCACGAGGACGACAAGGAGGCCGAGGCCATGGAACAGCTGGAGCGGGAGATCCTCGCCAGCCTGGGGCTGCCGGACCCGTACGCGGCCGAGCGCGGGGACTGAGCCGTGTCCACGCGCCTCCCCGCCGCCGCCCTGCTCCTGGCCCTCGCCCCGGCCGCCGCCGCCGATCGCCCCGCCGCCCCCGACCTGGNCGCGCTGATCGAGTGCCGNGGCTCGTACGAAGCGTTCATGCAGCTGGCGCCGGTCCAGGCCGACCCGCTGGCCGCGGTCGCGCTCGGCTGGCGCCCGCAGGCCCAGGCCAACCCGTTCATGCTCGAGTACCGGCTCAACACCCCGGTCGAGGTGTTCGGGCACCGCACCGACCACATCGCCCTGGCCGGCGACGCCATCCTCGCCGTGCTCGACCTGGGGGACCCGCGGGTGCTGGCGCGGGAACTGCGCCTGGAAACCGGGATCGACACCCCGCAGAAGGCCCTGTTCGGGCTGGAGGTGCGGGCCGAGGAGGTTGCCGCGGAGGACGGCGGCTGGATCGAGTCGGCCGTGATCAACGTCTCGAACGTGGATTCCCACCCGGGCAAGACCCTGGCCGGCTGCAGCTACAGCCGCGATCCGCTGGAACCCGGGGAGCCCGCGCCTGCGACCGGCGCCTCGCCCGGCGTCGCCCTTCCACGCTAGACTGGGACCCAACGCCCCCGCATCGGGGCGCCGTTTCCACCCCAGATGTCAGAAGACGACAGTAGCAGCCACCACGCTTCCGAGCCGCACGAGCGGCGACGCAACTGGCTCGAGCGCATCAGCGCCGCCTTTTCCGGCGAACCCGACACCCGCGAGGACCTGGTCGCCCTGCTGCGCGACGCCCAGGGCAACGGGCTGATCGACGCCGACACNCTGCGCATGATGGAAGGCGCGCTCTCGGTCTCCGAGCTGACCGTGGGCGACGTCATGGTGTCGCGGTCGCAGATGGTCTCGCTTTCGGCCGACGCGCCCTTCTCCGANCTGATCGCCCAGGTGGTCGAATCCGGCCACTCGCGCTTCCCGGTGCACGGCGAGGACCGCGACGAGATCCTCGGCATCCTGCTGGCCAAGGACCTGCTGCGCGGCGTGGCCGCCAACCGGGGCCCGTGCGAGATCAACCCGCTGCTGCGTCCGGCGGTGCTGATCCCCGAATCCAAGAAGCTCAACGTCCTGCTCAAGGAGTTCCGGCTCTCGCGCAACCACATGGCGATCGTGGTCGACGAGTACGGCGGCGTGGCCGGCCTGGTCACCATCGAGGACGTGCTGGAGCAGATCGTCGGCCAGATCGACGACGAGCACGACGAGGCCGCCGACGACAGCGCACTGATCGCGGTGCAGGCCGACGGCCAGTACATCGTCGACGCGCTGACCCCGATCGGCGACTTCAACCAGCGCTTCGGCGCGGACTTCCCCGACGACGAGTACGACACCATCGGCGGCCTGGTGACCGAGGCCATCGGCCACCTGCCCGAGGTCGGCGAGGAGCTGACCCTGGACCGCTTCGCGTTCCGCGTGATCCGCGCCGACGCGCGTCGGGTGCGCGCCTTCCAGGTCGGCGTGCTGCCGGCCGAGACGGTGGACGGGCACTGATGCCGGCGCGTGCCTGGGCCGCCCTGCTGCTGGCCGGCCTGCTGGCGCTGCTGGCCCCGGTGGCCGCGGCCGCGCCCCGCATCGGGGTGCTGACCATGCAGCCGGGCGAGGTGTTCTTCGAGCGCTTCGGCCACGACGCCATCGTCGTGGCCGACCCGGCCAGCGGCGAGGCGGTCTCGTACAACTTCGGCTACTTCGACCCGACCGAGCCGGACTTCGTCGCCCGGTTCGTGCGCGGCGAGATGATGTACATGCTGGTGGCGCTGCCGCTGGAGCAGGACCTGGAGCAGTACCGCCAGTCCGGCCGCGGCGTGACCCTGCAGTGGCTGGACCTGGAGCCGGAACAGGCGCGCGCGCTGGCCGCAAGCCTGGCCGAGCGCGCCCGTCCGGAGAACGCGCGCTACCGCTACGACTACTTCACCGCCAACTGCGCCACCCAGGTGCGCGACGCGCTCGACCAGGCGCTGGGCGGTGCGCTGCGCAGCCAGCTGGCGGGACGTTCACGCGGCAACACCTACCGCAGCGAGGCGGTGCGCCTGGCGCGGCCAGCGCCGTGGATGTGGCTGGGCTTCGACCTCGGGCTTGGGCCCGTACGCCGACCGCCCGCTGTCGCGCTGGGAGGAAGCCTTCGTGCCGATGCGCCTGGCCGACAGCCTGCGCGAGGCGCGCCGGGCCGACGGCCGCCCGCTGGTGCTGTCCGAGCACGAACTGCTGCCGCACCTGATCGCTCCCGAGCCCGTGGAGCGCCCGCGCCGGGTGTGGCCGTGGCTACTGGCCGGCCTGGCCGGTGCCGCCGCGATCCTCGCCCTGCGCCGCCGCCCGCGCGCGCTGGCTGCCTTCGCCGCGCCGCTGTGGCTGCTGTGCGGCATCGGCGGCGCGCTGATGGCCTTCATCTGGCTGGGCACCGCGCACGAGGCCGGCTGGGCCAACCGCAACCTGTTCCTGCTCGACCCGCTGTGCCTGCTGCTGCTTCCCGGCGCCTTCGCCCTGCTGCGCGGACGCGTGCCCGGGCGCTTGTTCCGGGCGTTGCCGTGGGGCGTGGCCGCGATCGCCTGCCTCGGCTGGGTGCTGCAGTGGCTGAGCCTGCAAGCGCAGTCCAACCAGCCGTGGATCGCGCTGCTGCTGCCGCTGCACCTGGCGCTGGCACTGGCGCTGGGCCGCCGCGCCTGAGCCGGGCTTGCCGGCGGCACGGGCAGCCCGCAGGATGCCGCGCATGAGCACGCCCTCGCCCCTGCCCGCCTGCGTCCTGGCCTGCGCCTGGTACGACGGCGACGGCCAGCGCCAGGGCCTGTCGCTGGAAGAGGTCGGCCAGCGCATCGCCGGGCAGGCCCCGGGCTTTGCCTGGATCGGCCTGTACGAACCGGCGCACGAGATCCTCGCCCGGCTGCAGGCCGCGCTGGGCCTGCACCCGCTGGCGGTGGAGGACGCGGGCAAGGCGCACCAGCGGCCCAAGGTCGAGGCCTATGGCGACACCCTGTTCCTGGCCGCGCACACCGCGCAGATGGACGGGGGCCGCATCGCCTACGGCGAGACCCACGCCTTCCTTGGCCGGCGCTTCCTGCTGACCGTGCGCCATGGCGCCTCGCTGTCCTACGCCCCGGTACGCGCGCGCCTGGAGCGCGAGCCGGAGCTGCTGCGCCCCGGGCCGGCGATGGCGCTGTACGGCGTGCTCGACTTCATCGTCGACAACTACGCCCCGATCGTCGATGCCCACCGCGACACCCTGCACGCGCTGGAGCGCGACATCTTCTCCGATACCTACCGCCGCGAGATCGTGGTGCGCCTGTACGACCTCAAGCGCGAACTGACCAACATGCGGGTGTCGGTGTCGCCGCTGCAGGACGTGCTGGCCCAGCTGGTGCGCAGCCAGGCGGCGCAGGGCCAGCTGGTGCCGGAGGACGTGCGCCTGTACCTGCGCGACGTGCACGACCACGTGGTGCGGATCAACGACGCCATCGACAGCCTGCGCGACATGCTCGGCACCGCGCTGAGCGTGAACCTGTCCATGGTCACGCTCGCGCAGGGCGAGACGGTCAAGCGCCTGGGCGCCTGGGCCGCGCTGCTGGCCGCGCCGACCCTGGTCACCAGCTGGTACGGCATGAACTTCGCGCACATGCCCGAGCTGGCGCCGCGCTGGGCCTACCCGGCGCTGGCGGCCGGCGTGGGCCTGGTGTGCGTGGTCCTGTACCGCCTGTTCAAGCGCGCGCGCTGGCTCTAGCCGCCGCCCTCCAGCATCGCCGCGAAGGCCGCCAGCGCCTGCTCGCCGACCACGTCGCCGGCCAGCAACGGCAGCTCCTGCAGCGGGATTTCCGGCAAGGCGGTGCGCAGCGCCTCCAGGTGCACCTGCTCCTGCCTGCGGCGCTCGGCCAGCAGGCCGCCGCCATCGGCCGGCGAACGCCGGTTGACCACCAGCGCCGCGACCTCGATCCCGGTCCTGGCCAGCTGCGCCTGCAGCTCGATGGTCTCCAGCACCGGCAGCCGCTCGGCCGCCAGCACGATGGCGAAGGCGGTGGTGGCCCGGTCGGCCAGCACCTGGCGCATGTGTTCGAACAGGTGGCGGCGCCGCTGCAGCACCGCGCGGATTTCCTGGTCGCGCGCGCCCGGATCGGCCGGCCCGCGCGCCCCGCCGCCGAGTGCACGCGCCGCAACGCCATCGTCGCCGCCGAGGTGGCGCAGCACCTGGCCGAAGTGTTCGCTGCGCGACTGCCGCCGCAGCAGTCCGTCGGTCCATGCCGCCATCATCTCCGGCAGGGCCATCAGCCGCGCCGTGTGCCCGGACGGGGCGGTATCGAACACCAGCAGGTCGTGGCGCGACAGGCCGTCCTGCAGCAGCCCGGCGATGCGCTCGAGGATCGCGGCCTCATGCATTCCCGGCGCCTCGCGCGCCAGCTCCAGGTGGCGGTCGACCTCGCCGGAAAGATGCGGCGGCATCAGCCGGCGCAATGCCTGGCCTACCTGCCGCAGGTGTGCATCGACCGTGCTCTCCGGATCGATTTCGACCGCCTCCAGGTTCGGCGACAGCGGTACCGGTTCGCCGCCGACGCGCCGCTGCCACAGGTGGCCGAGGTTGTGCGCCGGGTCGGTCGACACCAGCAGCACCCGGCGCCCGGCGCGCGCCTGGGCCAGGGCCACCGCCGAGGCGACCGTGGTCTTGCCCACGCCCCCCTTTCCACCGACGAACAGGATGCGGCGCGACGCCGCCAGCCTCAGCAGCATCCGACGTGGTCCAGCGGCGAGCGCTCCATGCCCATGCGCCGGTGCCAGTCGTGGAAGCGCTCGTACAGCACAGGCATCAGTTCCAGCGTGTACCACGCCGCCGGATTGGGCAGGCCCAGCGCCTCGGAGCAGACCAGCAGCATGAACAGGTCGTCCTCGTCGCGCCGGGCGCGGGCGAAGGTGCGCCGGTATGGCGCGGCGTAGAACTCGGCGAGGAGTTCCGAAAGCCGCGCCAGCGGCGAGCCCGTGCGCGCGCCGTGCCCGGCCATCATTCGCGCTCGGTGGCCAGCGTGCCGTCAGGCGCCGCCGCCGGGTCGCGGCCCTGGCGCATGGCCAGCACGGCCTCGAACGAGACCCACAGCGCGGCCACCAGGATGACCACGTCCATGCCCAGCAGCAGCCAGTTGCCCTGGTCCAGGAACGTGCGCAGCTGCACGACGAGGGCGTACACCGACATCAGCAGCAGGAACGCCAGCGGCACCAGGGTATAGACCGGATTGCGGCCCTTGCGGACCAGGATCACCGAGACCACGGCCAGGGTGAGCGCGGCCAGCAGCTGGTTGGTGGTGCCGAACAGCGGCCAGATGACCATGCCGCCCGCGCCGTCGCTGCCGGCGCCGAACGCCAGGGCCATGCACACCGCCAGGGCGACCAGCGTGCCGAGGAGGGTGCCGACCTTGAACCCGGCCAGCTCGGCCGCTTCCTGCACCACGAAGCGCTGCAGGCGCAGGCCGGTGTCCATGGTGGTGGCGGCGAACAGGATGGCCATGGTCGCCAGCATGGTCGAACCCAGCTGCTCCGGCAGGCCCAGGCCCCGGACCAGCAGGTTGTCGCCGCCGTCGACGAAGGCGGTGACGCCGCCGGCGCCGAACTTGCTGTAGATCTCCTGCCAGTCCACCAGGGTGGCGAAGCCGGCGGTGCAGCACACGATCGCCGCCAGCGAGAGCATGCCCTCGCCGACGGCGCCGAAGTAGCCGACGAAGCGCGCGTCGGTTTCCTTGTCCAGCTGCTTGGAAGTGGTGCCGGAGGCGACCATGCCATGGAATCCGGAGATCGCGCCGCAGGCGATGGTCACGAACAGCAGCGGTACGATCGACGGCGTGCCTTCCGGAACCGCTTCGTTGAAGGCCGGCGCCACCACGGTCGGCGCGGCGAACACCACCGCCAGGTAGAGGATGGCCAGGCCCACGAACAGCTGCAGGCCATTGATGTAGTCGCGCGGCTGCAACAGCACCCATACCGGCAGCAGGGATGCGATGCCGGCGTACAGGAACAGCAGCACGATCCAGGTCGAGCGCGGGCTCATGCCCAGCACCGACTCCGGCAGCACGACCGGGTAGCTGTTGCCGATCAGGATCAGCGAGTACAGGACGATGACGCCGCCGATCGAGGGCCACAGCAGCCCCATCTTCCAGCGGTAGATCATCTGCCCGATCACCAGCGCCACCACGATCGCGCCCCAGACCGGGATCACCGAAGTGGGCGTGGACACCAGCAGGTTGGCGATCACCACCGCGAAGGCCGCGTTGACCATCAGCAGCAGCAGGAAGATCACCACCAGGAACAGGTTGCGCCCGCGGCGGCCGATGTAGCTGCCGCTGAGCATGCCCATCGACTTGCCCTTGTTGCGGGCGCTGGCCCACAACGCGCCGAAGTCGTGCACGCCGGCGAAGAATACCGTGCCCAGTACCACCCACAGGAACGCCGGCCCCCAGCCCCAGATCACGGCGATGGCCGGACCCACGATCGGGGCCGCGCCGGCGACGGAGGTGAAGTGGTGGCCCCAGAGCACGAAGCGGTTGGTCGGGACGTAGTCCACGCCGTCGCGCATGGTGTGTGCCGGGGTCGGATAGTCCGCCTGCAGGCGGTAGACCTTCTCGGCGATGAACTTGGAGTAGAAGGCATAGCCCAGCGCCATCGCGCCAAGCCCGATCAACAACAGGACGATCGCATTCACGGTTACGCTCCCTGTCCGAACGGCCGTCCGAGGGTAACCCGTCCGCCGCCGCCCGCGTCAACGAAGCCGTGCTGCGCCGCAACACCCCCCTTGCCCCGTCACCTGCCCTGAATCCGCCTAAGACCAAAGTTGCAACGGTGCGCGGCGCATGGCGCATTGACCCTGCACTGCAGCAAGAACAACCTGTGCTCCCCCCCCCGTCGGAGACACTCCGTGAAGGCATTCTCGAAGGTTGCGTGGGCGGCGTTGGCGCTGCTCGGCGCGTTCTGCCTGGCCACGATCGCCCTGCGCCGCGGCGAACAGATCAACGCCCTCTGGATCGTGGTTGCGGCCGTTTCGATCTACCTGGCCGCCTACCGCATCTACGGCCAGTTCATCGCCGACCGGGTCATGGGACTGGATCCCAGCCGGGCCACGCCCGCCGTGCTGCACAACGACGGCCTCGACTACGTGCCGACCAACAAGCACGTGCTGTTCGGCCACCACTTCGCCGCCATCGCCGGCGCCGGCCCGCTGGTCGGCCCCGTGCTCGCCGCGCAGATGGGCTACCTGCCCGGCCTGCTGTGGCTGGTGGTCGGCGTGGTGCTGGCCGGCGCGGTGCAGGACTTCATGGTCCTGTTCATCTCCTCGCGCCGCGACGGCCGCTCGCTGGGCGACCTGGTGCGCGAGGAAATGGGCCGCGTCCCCGGCACCATCGCCCTGTTCGGCGCCTTCCTGATCATGATCATCATCCTGGCGGTGCTGGCGATGGTGGTGGTCAAGGCGCTGGCGGAGAGCCCGTGGGGCATGTTCACCGTGATCGCGACCATGCCGATCGCGATCTTCATGGGCATCTACATGCGCTACATCCGCCCCGGGCGGATCGGCGAGATCTCGGTGGTCGGCCTTGTCCTGTTGCTGGCCGCGATCTGGCTCGGCGGCCAGGTCGCCTCGCACCCCACCTGGGGCCCGGCCTTCACCTTCANCGCNACCCAGATCACCTGGATGCTGATCGGCTACGGCTTCGTCGCCTCGGTCCTGCCGGTGTGGCTGCTGCTGGCGCCGCGCGACTACCTGTCCACCTTCCTCAAGATCGGCACCATCGTCGCCCTGGCCATCGGCATCGTGATCGTGATGCCGGAACTGCGCATGCCCGCGCTCACCCAGTTCGCCGCCAGCGGCGACGGCCCGGTGTGGAAGGGCGGCATGTTCCCGTTCCTGTTCATCACCATCGCCTGCGGCGCGGTGTCCGGCTTCCATGCCCTGATCAGCTCGGGCACCACGCCCAAGCTGCTGGCCAACGAGGGGCACGCCC
>Ga0065721_10000069_pt1 | contig 10133 bp, 8 predicted proteins | sample Mesricmetagenome_FD_59108 | JGI IMG/M metagenome (GOLD analysis project Ga0065721, IMG submission 59108) | Mesophilic microbial community from rice straw/compost enrichment Sample: eDNA_1 v2 (version 2) | ecosystem: Engineered > Solid waste > Grass > Composting > Bioreactor | place: USA: Davis... | reverse complement strand
GCCCCACGGGAGCGGCCCCGTTCGTCCCTGCCGGCCCGCGATCCGTCCCGGCGGGCGGTCGACTCGTCACCNGGCACGCCCGCCGCTGCCGCGCCGGTGCGAGCCTTGCCGGCCTCGACCCGGGAGCCGCCATGGACACGCCGACCTCCAGCACCACCCTTCCCGCCCCCCGTCGCCACGACCTGGACTGGGTGCGGGTCTGCGCCTTCGGCCTGCTCGTCCTGTACCACGTGGGCATGTATTACGTGACCTGGGACTGGCACGTGAACAGCCCCTTCGCCAGCCACGCGCTGGAACCGGCGATGATACTCACCGCGCCCTGGCGGCTGTCGCTGCTGTTCCTGGTCTCCGGCGTGGCCACCGCGTTCCTGCTGGCGCGCGCCCGGCGCCAGGCCGAGGCTGGCGGCGGGCGGGTGCGCTTCCTCGGCAACCGCTCATGGCGGCTGCTGGTGCCGCTGCTGTTCGGCATGGCGGTCGTCGTCGTGCCGCAGTCCTACTACGAGGTGGTGGAGAAGCTGCCCGGCGGCTACCACGACGGCTTCCTCGCGTTCTGGGGCCGCTACCTGCGCGGCGACCAGGATTTCTGCGGTCCCGGCGGCTGCCTGGTCCTGCCGACCTGGAACCACCTGTGGTTCGTGGCCTACCTGTGGGTCTACACCGTCGCACTGTGGCTGCTGGGGCGTCTGGGCCGGCCGTTGCTGGAACGCGCCACCACGGTGCTGCAACAGGCGCTGTCGGGCTGGGGCCTGCTGCTGTGGCCAGCGCTGGCGCTGGCCCTGGCGCGGCTGCTNCTGGTTGGCCACTTTGGTTCGACCCATGCGCTGGTGGACGACTGGTACAACCACGTCCAGTACTTCGGCGTGTTCCTGCTCGGCTTCCTGGTGGCACGCAGCGCCGGCTTCTGGGACGCGGCCGAGCGCCTGCGCTGGCCGGCGCTGCTGGCGTGGCTGGCCACCTGGGCCGCGCTGGCCGGCTACATGTACGCCTATGCGGACAGCGATCCGCCCGAGGCACTGCGCACGGCGATGCGCCTGGCCTGGGGCGTGGACCAGTGGTGCGCGATCGTGGCGGTACTGGGCTTCGCGCGGCGGCTGGCGCCGGGCGACGGCCCGCTGCTGCGCTACCTGGTGCCGGCGGTGTTCCCGGTCTACATCCTGCACCAGACGGTGACCGTGGTCGCCGCGCACAACCTCAGGCCAGTGGCACTGCATCCGGCACTGGAAGGGCCGCTGCTGGTCGTGCTGACCTTCGCCACCTGTTTCGCCGCCTACGAGGTGATCCGGCGCGTGCCGCCGCTGCGGCCGCTTTTCGGGCTGCAGTACCGCGAGCGGCCGGTGCCGCCGGCCACGGATCAGGCCGGGATGGCGTGCTCGACCACCAGCTGTACGGCCGCGCCGCCGCGGTAGTCGTCCGGCTGCAGGCGGTAGGCCAGGTGCAGGTGCGGCGCCGGCGCATTGCCCTGCCAGCCGCCGAAATGGATCGCCGCCAGCGGCTCGCGCCGGTCGGGATGGCGCAGCCGCAGGCGCAGGTGGCGCTCGCCGANCGGGCGCCANTCCAGCACCTCGAAATGGCCGTCGAACAGCGGCTCNGGGAAACCCTGCCCCCACGGTCCGCCATCGCGCAGCGCCTCGGCGTGGAAGCGGTCGAACTCCTGCGGCAGCAGCTCGCCGTCGCTGAGCAGCTCGGCCTGCAGCAGCGCGTCGTCCAGCGCGGCGCGGGCGTGTTCCTGCCAGGCCTGCTCGAACGCCGGCAGGCTCGCCAGCTCCAGGGTCAGGCCGGCGGCCATCGCATGCCCGCCGAAGCGCTGGACCAGGCCGGGATGCCGAGCATCCACCGCGGCCAGCGCATCGCGGATATGGAAACCGGGGATCGAGCGCGCCGACCCGCGCAGCACCTGCGCGCCCGGCTCGGCCGGGGCGAACGCCAGCACCGGCCGGAACAGGCGCTCCTTCATCTTCGAGGCGACCAGCCCGACCACGCCCGGATGCCACTCCGGGTCGAACAGGCACGGCGCCAGCGGGGGCACGCCGTCGTCGACGCGCGCGCGCGCCAGCGCCGCCTCGGCGTCGTCGGTCATCGCCTGCTGCACGGCGCGGCGTTCGGAATTGATGTCGTTGAGGATGCCGGCCAGTTCCCGCGCGCGCGAAGGATCGTCGGTGAGCAGGCACTCGATGCCCAGGGCCATGTCCTCCAGGCGACCGGCGGCGTTGAGCCGCGGGCCGACCGCGAAGCCGATATCGGCGGCGGTCAGGCAGGTCGCATCGCGGCCGCAGACCTCGATCAGTGCACGCAGCCCGGCGCAGCCCTGGCCTGCGCGCAGGCGGCGCAGGCCGGCAGCGGCCAGCGCCCGGTTGTTGGCATCCAGCGGCACCAGGTCGGCGATGGTGCCGACCGCGACCAGGTCCAGCAGCGTGGACAGGTCCGGCTCGCCGCACGGGAAGGCGCCGGCCTGGCGCAGGTGCCGGCGCAGGGCGACCAGCACGTAGAAGATCACGCCCACGCCGGCCAGGCACTTGCTGGGGAAGCCGTCGCCGGCGCAGTTCGGATTGACGATGGCGTCGGCCGGCGGCAGCTGCTGGCCCGGCAGGTGGTGGTCGGTGACCAGCACCTGCCAGCCGCGGGCGCGCGCGGCGGCGACGCCGGCATGGCAGGCGATGCCGTGGTCCACGGTCACCAGCAGCTGCGGCTGCAGCGCCGCAAGTTCGTCCACCAGCGCCGGCGACAGGCCATAGCCGTGGACCATGCGGTTGGGCACCGCGTGGGAGACCCGCTTCGCGCCGAGCATGCGCAGGCCACGCACGCCGACCGCGCAGGCGGTGGCGCCGTCACAGTCGAAATCGCCGACCACCACGATATGGCGGCCATCGCGGATCGCCGCGGCCAGCAGTTCGACTGCCGCCGGCAGGCCGCCCAGCGCATCCGGCGGCAGCAGGTCGGACAGGCGCGGGCGCGCGAGCTCGAAGCGGTCGGCGCCGCGCGCGGCATAGATCCGGCGCAGCAGCGGCGGCACGTGGCCCGGCCAGGCCTCGCCCACGGCGATGGGCTCGCGGCGGCGGATCCGGGGAGCGACGGGACTCATGCGCGCAGCGCGGGAGCGGTCATGCAGCGGTCATGCGTCCAGCGAACGCAGCGACTTGCGCCAGAACCGCCAGCGCTGGCCGCGGCGCAGGCGCAGCCGGGTGCCGTCCTCGAAATCGAGCAGCAGGGTGTCGAACTCGTCGCGTTCCATCGAGGCCAGCAGCGGCGGCAGCACCTGCGTGCCGAGCACGTCCAGCGAGCGCAGGTGGCGCAGGTCGACCAGGCTGTCGCCGATCGCGCCGCGCGGGGTGTCGGCCGCCGGCGTGGTGGTCGCAGCGCCGGCCTCGCCGGCCAGGGCCTGCAGCAGCGGATCGGGGCTGCGCACGTTCATGTAGCTCGACTGCACGCTGTCCGGCGCCACGCCGGCGCCCCAGAACCACAGCGAATTGACCGCGGGCCGGCCATGGTCCGCACGGGCGCGGTTCCACGGGTGCTGGTGCAGCGCGACCTGGACCTCTGTGATCAGTGCGCGCCAGCGGCGCGATACCGCGTCGTCGCCCTGCGGGATCGCGTTGAACAGGTCGTCGCCGACCGCGTCCTCGGGCGGGACGAAGTCCGGCAGCGGCGTGCCGGCGGGGATGCGCAGGTACCAGCGCGCCGGATGCGGCGCATCCAGCTCGTATCCGGCATCGCCGAACAGCGGGCGCAGGATCGGCAGCAGCGCCTGCGCGTCCAGCACGTCCATGCCCAGGCCCTCGCCCCAGCCGAGCAGGCGCACGCCGTTGAGGTCCGGCGCCACATGGGCCGGGTCGGCGCGCAGCCACAGCGAGTTGCCGGCATCGCTGCCGGCGTCGGCGCGGCGGGTGAGCGCGGCCACCGGCAAGCGGTCCGGGGTCAGGCGGAAATGCCTGCGCAGCTGGGCACGGCCGCCGGCATCCAGCTGCTCGCGGTCGGCGCGCCCGAGGGCGCGCGCGGCCGGCCGCGGCAGGGCCCCGGGCAGCCTGTCGCGGGACGGCAGCAGGAGCGCGATGGCGGTCATCGCCGTGCGCTCAGCCCACGTACTCGACGCTGACGATCTCGNACTCGCGCTGGCCGGCGGGCGCGTCGATCACGATCGAGTCGCCCTCCTCCTTGCCGATCAGCGCGCGTGCCACCGGCGAGGAGATCGCGATCAGGCCCTGCTTGATGTCGGCCTCCAGGTCGCCAACGATCTGGTAGCGGACCTCCTCGTCGGTCTCGACGTCGGCCAGGGTCACGGTGGCGCCGAACACCACCTTGCTGCCGGCGTTGAGCTTGGTCACGTCGATCAGGTCGGCGTGCGACAGCTCGCTCTCCAGCTGCTTGATGCGGCCTTCGATGAAGCCCTGCTGCTCGCGCGCGGCGTGGTATTCGGCGTTCTCCTTCAGGTCGCCGTGGCCNCGCGCTTCGGCGATGGCGGCGATCACTTCCGGACGCTTCACCGNCTTGAGGTGCTCCAGCTCCTCGCGCAGGCGCTGGGCGCCTTTCAGGGTCAGGGGTGCTCTCACGATTGCAGCTCCTTGTGCAGCTCCTGCAGCGACCAGACCGGGCCGGTGCCGCGGAATTCAAGCGAATGCACCAGCGCCTTGGCGCCGGCGACGGTGGTCGAATAGGTCACGCGCTGCTGCAGCGCCTCGCGGCGGATCGAGAACGAGTCGGAGATCGCGGCACGGCCTTCGGTCGTGTTGACGATGTAGGCGATCTCGCCGTTCTTGATCGAGTCGACGATGTGCGGGCGGCCCTCGGCGACCTTGTTGATCACCGTGCACTCCACGCCGTTGTCCTGCAGCCACTGCGCGGTGCCGCGGGTGGCGACGATGCTGAAGCCGCGCTCGACCAGGGCCCTGGCCACCGGCAGCACGCGCTTCTTGTCCGGATCGCGGACCGAGACGAACGCCTTGCCCGGCTGAGGCGCCCTGATGCCGCCGGCCTCCTGCGCGCGCGCCATGGCCGCGCCGAAGCTGCGGCCCACGCCCATCACCTCGCCGGTGGANCGCATCTCCGGGCCNAGGATCGGGTCCACGCCCTGGAACTTGGCGAACGGGAAGATCGCCTCCTTGACCGAGTAGTAGCTGGGCACGACCTCGCGGGTCGCGCCCTGCTCGGCCAGGGTGTCNTGCCGGCCATGCAGCGGGCGGCGATCTTGGCCAGCTGCACGCCGGTGGCCTTGGACACGAACGGCACGGTGCGCGAGGCGCGCGGGTTCACTTCCAGCAGGTAGACGGTGTCGTCGCCGTCCTCGTTGGTCTGGATCGCGAACTGGGTGTTCATCAGGCCGACGACGTTGAGGGCCTTGGCCAGTTCGACCACCTGGCGGCGCAGCTCGTCCTGGGTCGCCTGCGACAGCGAGTACGGCGGCAGCGAGCAGGAGGAGTCGCCCGAGTGCACGCCGGCCTCCTCGATGTGCTCCATCACGCCGCCGATCAGGGTGGCGCCGGTGGCGTCGGCGATCAGGTCGACGTCGACCTCCACCGCGTTGTCCAGGAAGCGGTCCAGCAGCACCGGCGAGTCGTTGGACACCTTCACCGCGTCGCGCACGTAGCGGGCCAGGTCGGCCTCGCCGTACACGATCTCCATGGCGCGGCCGCCCAGCACGTAGCTGGGACGCACGACCAGCGGGTAGCCGATCTCGCGGGCCAGGGTCAGCGCCTCGTCGGCGGTGCGCGCGGTGCGGTTCGGCGGCTGCTTCAGGCCCAGCTTCTCGACCAGCTGCTGGAAGCGCTCGCGGTCCTCGGCCAGGTCGATGGAGTCCGGGCTGGTGCCGATCACCGGCACGCCGTTGGCTTCCAGCGCGCGCGCCAGCTTCAGCGGGGTCTGGCCGCCGTACTGCACGATCACGCCCTTGGGCTGCTCCAGCTCGACGATCTCCAGCACGTCCTCGAGCGTGAGCGGCTCGAAGTACAGGCGGTCGGAGGTGTCGTAGTCGGTGGAGACCGTCTCCGGGTTGCAGTTGACCATGATGGTCTCGTAGCCGTCCTCGCGCAGGGCGAGTGCGGCGTGGACGCAGCAGTAGTCGAACTCGATGCCCTGGCCGATGCGGTTCGGGCCGCCGCCCAGGATCATGATCTTGTCGCGGTCGGACGGGTTGGCCTCGCACTCGTCCTCGTAGGTCGAGTACAGGTACGCGGTGCCCGTGGCGAACTCGGCGGCGCAGGAGTCGACGCGCTTGTACACCGGACGCACCTTGTGCGCGCGGCGCAGGGCGCGGATGGCGGCCTCGTTGGTGCCGGCCAGCTGGGCCAGGCGCGCGTCGGAGAAGCCGTCGCGCTTGAGCTTGCGCAGGCGCTTGCCGTCCAGCGAATCCAGGCCATCGGCGGCCACGCGCTTCTCCTCCTGGATGATCTCCTCGATCTGGTCCAGGAACCACGGGTCGATGAACGACAGGGCGTGGATCTCCTCCACGCTCATGCCGGCGCGGAAGGCGTCGGCCACGTAGAACAGGCGCTCCGGGCCGGGCGCCTTGAGCTCGCGGCGCAGGGTCGCCAGGTCGTCCTCGTCCGCCAGGTCCAGGCCGGTGGGNTCGAAGCCGACCTTGCCGGTCTCCAGGCCGCGCAGGGCCTTCTGCACCGACTCGCGGAAGGTGCGGCCCATGGCCATCACCTCGCCCACCGACTTCATCTGGGTGGTCAGGCGCGAATCGGCCTGCGGGAACTTCTCGAAGGCGAAGCGCGGGATCTTGGTGACCACGTAGTCGATCGCCGGCTCGAACGAGGCCGGGGTCTTGCCGCCGGTGATCTCGTTCTTCAGCTCGTCCAGGGTGTAGCCCACGGCCAGCTTGGCCGCGACCTTGGCGATCGGGAAGCCGGTCGCCTTGGAAGCCAGGGCCGAGGAACGCGACACGCGCGGGTTCATCTCGATCACCACGACGCGGCCGGTCTGGGCGTTGATGCCGAACTGCACGTTCGAGCCGCCGGTATCCACGCCGATCTTGCGCAGCACCGCGATCGAGGCGTCGCGCAGGCGCTGGTATTCCTTGTCGGTCAGGGTCTGCGCCGGGGCCACGGTGATCGAGTCGCCGGTGTGCACGCCCATCGGNTCCAGGTTCTCGATCGAGCAGACGATGATGCAGTTGTCCGCGGTGTCGCGGACCACCTCCATCTCGAACTCCTTCCAGCCCAGCACCGATTCCTCGACCAGCACCTCGTGCACCGGCGACAGCTCGAGGCCGCGCTTGACGATCTCCTCGAACTCCTCGCGGTTGTAGGCGATGCCGCCGCCGCTGCCGCCCAGGGTGAAGGACGGGCGGATGATGGTGGGATAGCCGACCTTGGCCTGGATCTCGACCGCCTGCTCGAAGCTCNTNGCCACCTCGGCCTTCGGGCACTCCAGGCCGATCTCCTGCATGGCCACGCGGAACAGCTCGCGGTCCTCGGCCATGCGGATGGCTTCGCGCTTGGCGCCGATCAGCTCGACGCCGTACTTCTCCAGCACGCCGTTGTCGGCCAGGTCCAGGGCGCAGTTGAGCGCGGTCTGGCCGCCCATGGTCGGCAGCAGCGCGTCGGGCTTCTCCTTGGCGATGATCTTCTCGACCGTCTGCCAGTTGATCGGCTCGATGTACACCGCGTCGGCGGTGTCCGGGTCGGTCATGATCGTGGCCGGGTTGCTGTTGACCAGCACCACCCGGTAGCCCTCCTCGCGCANCGCCTTGCACGCCTGCGCGCCCGAGTAGTCGAACTCGCAGGCCTGGCCGATGACGATCGGGCCGGCGCCGATGATGAGGATGGTCTTGATGTCGCTGCGCTTGGGCATTTCGTTCTCTGGATTGCGGGGAGCGCGCCTTGGGCTGCGGCTCCCGGGCCGGTAGGCGTGTCGGTCCGGGGCCGGTCAGGCCGCCATCGACGCCACGAAACGGTCGAACAGGGGCGATACGTCGTGCGGGCCCGGCGAGGCTTCCGGATGGCCCTGGAACGAGAACGCCGGCGCGTCGGTCAGTTCGATGCCCTGGTTGGTCCCGTCGAACAGCGAACGGTGGGTGACGCGCACGTTGGCCGGCAGGCTGGCCTCGTCCACCGCGAAACCATGGTTCTGCGAGGTGATCAGCACGCGGCCGGTGTCCAGGTCCTGCACCGGATGGTTGGCGCCGTGGTGGCCGTTGGCCATCTTCATGGTGCGCGCGCCGGCGGCCAGCGCCAGCAGCTGGTGGCCCAGGCAGATGCCGAACAGCGGCACCTTCTTCGCCACGAACTCGCGGATCGCGGCGATCGCGTAGTCGCACGGCTCCGGGTCGCCGGGGCCGTTGGACATGAACACGCCGTCCGGGTTGAGCGCCAGTACCTCGGCGGCCGGGGTCTTCGCCGGCACCACGGTGACCTCGCAGCCGCGCTCGGCGAGCATGCGCAGGATGTTGGTCTTCACGCCGAAGTCGTAGGCCACGACGCGGAACTTCTTCTCCGCGGTCACGAAGGCGTTGGCGTCCAGGTCGAGCTGGCCCTCGGTCCAGGCGTAGCGCTCGGTGGTGCTGACCACCTGGGCCAGGTCCATGCCCTTCAGGCCCGGGAACTTGCGCGCCGCTTCCAGCGCGGTGTCCACGTCGATGCCCTCGCCCGCCATCAGCGCGCCGTTCTGGGCGCCGCGCTCGCGCAGCAGGCGGGTCAGCTTGCGGGTGTCGATGCCGGCGATGGCGACCACGCCGCGCGCGGCCAGCCAGTCCTGCAGCGGGGCTTCGCTGCGCCAGTTGCTGGGGCGTCGCGGCACGTCGCGCACGATCAGGCCGGCCGACCAGACCTTGCCGGCCTCGTCGTCCTGGCCGGTGCAGCCGGTGTTGCCGATGTGGGGATAGGTCAGGGTGACCAGCTGCCGCGCATAGGACGGGTCGGTCACGATCTCCTGGTAGCCGGTCATGGCGGTGTTGAACACCACTTCGCCGACGGCGAGGCCACTTGCGCCTACGGATTCGCCCTCGAACACGGTGCCGTCTTCGAGGACGAGGATTGCGGGATGGGTCACGTCGTTCGCCTTCAGGTGGAGGAGCCCTGTCGCCGGCCCAGCCAGAGGCGGGCTGCAAAAAACCGCGGACTGGCATCTCTCCGGTCCGGGCATGGGGTAACAGGCGAGCGGGAATTGTACCGGCGACGCCCCCAAAAGGGAACGCCGCCGTTCAGCGCAGGGAACGGCCCGGCGCTGGTTTCAGTCGCTCCCGAAAAGCAGGCCGCGCATGGTGTAGAGGCCCGCCGGACGGCCCGCCAGCGCCGTCGCGGCCTGCAGCGCACCGCGGGCGAAGATGTCGCGGCTGGTGGCGCGGTGGACCAGCTCCACGCGCTCGCCCTGCCCGGCAAACTGCACCGTATGTTCGCCGACGATATCGCCCGCACGCAGGCTGGCGTAACGCGGTTCGGCGCCGCCGCGGGCGGCCGACTCGCCCAGGGTCAGCGCGGTCCCCGAGGGCGCGTCCTTCTTGTGCACGTGGTGTTGCTCGACGATGTCGCAGTCCCAGCCGGCCAGCGCACGCGCGGCCTGCTCGACCAGCGCGTCGAGTACCGCCACGCCGACGCTGAAATTGGACGCCCACAGCACCGGGATCGAGCCGGCGGCATCCTGCAGCGCCTGGCGCTGCTCACCTGAAATGCCGGTGGTGCCGGACACCAGCGGCCGCCCGCGGCGCACGCACTGCGCCAGCACCGGGCCGAAGCCGNCGGGCAGGCTGAAGTCGATGGNCACGTCGAAATCCGGCACGCCGGACAGCTCGGCNGCNGCGAACTGCGGGATGCCGTCGACCACCCGCTGCAGCGGCGCGCGGCCGGTCACCGCCGCGACCACCTGCCAGCGCTCCGGCGCTTCGGCTGCCAGTCGCAGCAGGGTCCGGCCCATGCGCCCGGAAGCGCCGTGAATGAGGATCCGCAGAGGCGTGCTGTCCATAGGCCTCGCAGGCTAGCCGGGCGGCATGGCACCCGGCAAGCCGCCAGATGGCAGGACGTGGCCGGCGGCGCGGCTTACCAGACCAGGTCGTCGGGCACCTGGTAGCGCGGATCGGCGTAGGGATCCTCTTCCGCCGTGGCGTTGGGATCGACCCTCAGCGCCACCGCCTGCGGGAAGATCGCCTCGGCCTGGTCCAGCACCGCGGCCTCGACCAGGATGTAGCGGCCGTTGAGCTGGACCAC
>Ga0065721_10053319_pt1 | contig 10134 bp, 13 predicted proteins | sample Mesricmetagenome_FD_59108 | JGI IMG/M metagenome (GOLD analysis project Ga0065721, IMG submission 59108) | Mesophilic microbial community from rice straw/compost enrichment Sample: eDNA_1 v2 (version 2) | ecosystem: Engineered > Solid waste > Grass > Composting > Bioreactor | place: USA: Davis... | reverse complement strand
AGCCCTTGCAGCGGCTCGCCCCGCCATTGCTCCGCCAGCGTCCGGAGCGATTCCGCAATCTCCTTAACCGCCGCCAGCCTGACCGCTATTTGCTCTTGGTTAACGTAGTACATTTTCCTCGCCTGCTTTCGCTTTCTGCTTTACGGCGCTTGTATAAGCCCAGCCCTTTGCTACTTTTTCCGTTTCGCTTTCCGCTTCAGCCATACTGTCATGACGATGCAGCTGACAATAACGACCAGCAGATAAGTAAACATTTCATAAACGTCTCTCATCGCGTATAAACCTGCCTCAGCTTTCGTAATCGACGCTGGCGGACGCTTCCCGGACCTGCGCCATATGCTCGATCACCTTCTGATGAACGGGATGCACCTGATACGCCTGCAGCGCCTCCAGCGATTCGAACTTCGTGACGAGCGCAATGTCGTAGGAACGATCCGAATGCAGAACGTCGATCCCCACCTCGATATGTTTCAATTCGTCGATTTTTCCTTCCATATCGCGAAGCACCGCCGCCGTGCGGGCAATGCTTTCCTCGCTTCTGTCCTTCAGCTTGAAAAATACGATGTGCGTAATCATTTCGATATCGGACTCCTTATCCACGGCATGACTTTCAGCCTTTTGTCACATAATAACCTATGAAGTCGCATTCCGGCAATCTTTTGCACAAAGGAGACCTCACCGCCATGCGCTATACGGTTACGATCGTCGCGACCCTTATCGGCATTGCCATTTGCGCATTCAACTATACGGGGTACGATCCGCACAATATGTTTTTTTTCATGCTAAGCATTCCCGCATGGTTCGCCGACATGTTCGTCGATATCCACGAAGTCAGCGTTCTTCTTATGTATGCGCTCACGATATTGACCTGGGCGCTGCTCGGTCTGGCAACCGACTGGCTGATCGCCCGGGACCGCAGGCGCGGCAAAGCCGCGTAGCGCCCTTTCTTCGCAAAAAAGGAGCCTTTCGGCTCCTTTTTTGTCATCATTGGCAACTGTCCTGCATTAAGCCGCTTCGATAACCAGCTTGGCCGTCATCGTCTCGTGACCTTGGCCGCATGCAATGGAACAATATATCAAATATTCGCCCGGCTCCGTAAATTCCAGCTCCGTTTGCGGATTTTCGTTCGTGAGCTCCACGTTCAGATCGTCGATCTTAAGTCCGTGCACGCCGATCTTGTTCTCCAGCTTCATAATAACCTTGTCGCCGACCTTCGCCGTATAGACATCTTCACCGAATTTGAAGTCGGACGAGGAAGCCGTAATCTTCATCAGCGTAGTGCCTTCCGGCAGTCCCGCGGTTTCGTCCTGCGGCTTATCCGGCAAGCCGAACAGAAGCAAACCGACGCCAAGCAGCGAAGCCGCCGAGAACAATATAAACATAATCCATTTGTGCATTGCTTTGAGTGCCCCCCTGCGATCGAAATGTCTACTTCATATATTACATAAGATCGTCCGATGTTCTCAACCTTAAACTGATGAAAAGGGGAAAGTTTTTTATCTTTTTGACAAATCCATGAACAAATGCGTTCTCAACCGGGCAAATACCCTTTGAGAACGCGTTCCGATTCCGCCTTGACGAACCCCCACAGCATAAAAAATTGATGGTGGTAGCCCCGGCATACATATTGCGCATGGAGCCCGTCGCGCTCGCGCTTCTCCTCGTAAACGCGGATGCCCCACTCGCGGAATTGGCGGCGAATGTTCGCCATGTCCAGCAATACGCGGTCCTGCATGCCGCGCAGCAGCGATTCGTAAAATCTCGGAAGCTTCATGCGCGAGGCGCCGATCGCCCGGATGTCGTGATCCAGAATGCGCATGACGATGCCGAGCAGCACGTAGCGCTTGACCAGCTCCAGCTCGGCTTCCGTCTGGATGGGCGGATGCGCCGCGACGCGCGCTCCTCCTTGACCTTCTTCCCTGTTAGCGGCCCCCATTGCCACCGCTCCTTTCTTCATAGGCCATGCATAAACGACAAACAAGAACGTATGTTCTTATTATATCCGTTCTGCGGCGGTTTATGCAAGCGGCAATGATGTCCATCCCGGGGCGGCCGTTATTTTTGCTTCAGCACCTCGATCGCTTTGCGAATGCGGTCCGGCAAAGGAAGCCCGAGCTTGCCGTAATTTTCGGTAATGGAGAGCAGTTCGTTGGCGATGTAGAAATAAACGGCCGCCGCCATCGTCATATTGCCGGTGTCCAGCAAAATATCGACGCGGTGGGCGAGCAGGATGACCAGCAGCGACAACCCTTTGCGCGCCAGCCCCCAGAAGCCGACCGCGCTGTTCAGTCCTTTTCCGCTCTTGACGGCCGCCAGCACTCCCGTCACATAATCGACGCCCATCGCCACCAGCAGGAAGGTGAGCGATTCCGTCCAGCTGCCGAAAGCGAACGTAACCAGCGCTCCCGCCGCTCCGCTTATCGAGCATAACCATACCCAATTCACGTTCCTCCACCTCGCTCCTGTGCATAATGGCTTACAGCATACTATATGCGGGAAACGAGCGGCTTGCTTGTCAACTTGTCCATTTTCGCGCGGATAACGGGGCAAAAAAAAGAACCCTGCATGCGCAGGGTCCATACCGTTCTTCTTCACAATTCTACTTCGCCGGCTACCGTTGTCCGGCCGCGTCCGGCATCCTTGGACCGGTACAGCGCCTTGTCGGCCGCTTCGATAATCGTCCGGGCGTCGTTGCGGAGAAGGCTCCGGCCCGCTACGCCAAGCGACAAGCCGAGCGGTTCTCCGGAAGGGCCGGGCGTTCGGGCGAGCTTCTTGCGGAGCCGTTCCGCGGCGGCCCCCGCCTCCCGGGGCGAAGCGGAGCGGACAAGGATGCCGAATTCCTCTCCTCCGTAACGGAAGCACAAATCGCGTTCTCTTGTATACGCCTTCAAATGGCCGGCCAAAAATTGAAGCACCCGGTCGCCGACCAGATGGCCGTGCGTATCGTTGATTCGCTTGAAATGATCGATATCCATCAAAATAAGGGAGAAAGGAACGTCCTTGGCGATCCAGTCCTTTATCGTCCAATCGAACGTCTTCCGGTTGGCCAGGCCGGTCAAGCCGTCCCGCTGCACTTCCTCGTTCCAATGCTGAAGCTGATGACTCATGCTTTGATGCAGCTGCCGCACTTCGTAAATGCAGGATTTGACGGAAGGCAGCCTGGCGCCGTTCGGCTCGATGCCGAGAGCGTTCCGTTCGGAAAATACGGCCAGCGCATGGAGCGGCCGGGAAATGGTAAGCGACAGCAGCCAGGCGGCGAGCCAAATGACGGCGAACAAAGGCAGCGTATTGATCAGCATGCGCATGATCAGCCCTTGGGAGGGCTTCTCAATGACCGACGCCGGCGTTTGGGAGACGATCAGCCAGCCGCTCCTCGGTTCATAAGCGTACCCCGCCATAAAAGGAATCCCCCGGGAGTTGACGACGACTTGCGAGCCGCTGCCGCCGGCCAGCCCCTTGTTGATGACCTCGTTGGTCGTCACCCTTTCGAACCGGCGGCTTTCGTCCGGATGAATAATGAGCCGCCCGGTGCGGTCCGTCACGTACAAATAAGAGCCGTTGTCGTAAAAATGCTCGTTCAGCAGCCGGCTCAGCGCATTGCTTTCCTCCAAATAAATCGCGCCCGCGACGAAGCCGGTATATTCCCGCATATGGTCGTATACGGGCACGGTCAGAATGACGACGCCATGCCGGTCGAACGCCAAATAAGGACCGTACAAATTCCGCTTGCGCATATGCGGCGGCTTCGTCCGCATATCGTCCCGGATGTCAGGGTCGATCATCCGAAGCGCCGTCCTCGGGCTCGCTTGCGTCGCCGTGTAACCGCTGTCCACAATAAGAATGGAATTGAAATTGTGGCGGTTGGCCTTCAGCCACAGGTCCAGCGATTCGTCCGACAGCTCTCCCGAGCCGGCGCGGACGGCGACATCCTCCAGCGTATTGTACATAATGCCCAATATTTCGTTCAGGTTGACCGATAGCTTGCGGGCGTATTGGTAGTTGCTTTCCAAATAGCTTTGCGTTAAAGCCGACTTGTTTTCCTTCCAGGCGTAAAAGCCGCTTGCGGTCGCCGTCAGCAGGACGGCGCCGGAAACGAGCAGGAACAAAATAAGCCGGAGTCTGATCCCTTTTTTCAAAAGGCGGTTCGCTCGCATGTGTCTCCTTCTCTGGCTGCGGGTATTGTTGGCGCTTCATGCCGGCGAAACGTTACCGGTTATCGATTTTCTCGGGATACATATCGTGGTTCAGCAGCCGGTGCTCGGCCATCGCTTCGTATTTCGTGCCCGGTCGTCCCCAGTTGCAATACGGATCGATCGAAATTCCTCCGCGCGGCGTAAATTTGCCCCATACTTCGATGTAACGCGGATTCATGAGGGCGATAAGATCGTTCATTATGATGTTCATGCAATCCTCGTGAAAGTCGCCGTGATTGCGGAAGCTGAACAAATACAGCTTGAGCGACTTGCTCTCCACCATCTTGACGTCGGGGATATACGAGATGTAGATCGTCGCGAAATCGGGCTGTCCCGTAATCGGACACAGGCTCGTAAATTCCGGACAATTAAATTTTACAAAGTAGTCGCGGCCCGGATGCTTGTTGTCGAACGTCTCCAGCACCTCCGGCGCGTAGTCGGACGGATAAGCCGTCCCTTGATTGCCCAGCAGCGTAATGCCGCCAAGCTCTTCCTTGCTTCTGCCTTCCATGCTTGTCACATGCCTTTCCATAGTAAAGATAATACTGCACATTACCCAAGCTGCATGAGGAATCGGCTTCCGATCGCTCTCTTTCTTCCGCTCGCTCGCCCCGGTCAGACGCCTTTTTTGTTGCCCCATACCCAGGTATGCAGCTGCGGCAGCACGTATACCCGCTTCAGCGACTCGTCGGCCATCGTGCGTTCGATCAGCCATTCGTAGCGCCGCACCAAATACGGGAGCATGCGCTCCGGTTCCGTCTCCGTCAAGTTGCCGTTGCCGGCCTGCAAATAAAACGGCACGTCCGGATAGCGGTCGCGCACCTTTTTGGCGTAAGCCAGATCTTCTTCGTCGAAGACGACCACCTTCAGGCAAAAGGCGCGGCTGCCGGCCGGTGCGGACGGGCTCGGCGGGGCGGCACCGGATAGTTTCGCGACGATGTCGTCGAGAACGGCCCAGTCGGTCGTCATGCCGGAGCTCGGCGGCTTGGGCGACAGCGTCATATCGTCGATGTCGGCGAACCAAGGCTGCCAGCGGCTGCCTTGCGTCTCCAGCGCCACGCGCAGGCCGCGCTCGTGCAGAAGCCCGATCAGCGCGCCGAGCTGCGGCAGCAGCGCCGGATTGCCTCCCGATATCGTCACATGGTCGAACGCGTTCCCGCCTGCGGCGAACAGCTCGCCGGCTATGTCGGCGGCGGTCATCAGACGGATCTCGTCCTTCGCGCTGCCGTCCCAGGTAAATGCGGAATCGCACCATGAGCATTGGTAATCGCAGCCGGCGGTGCGAACGAACATCGTCTTCCTCCCGACGACCATCCCTTCTCCCTGCACCGTCGGACCGAAAATTTCAAGCACCGGTATTTTTTTTGCTTCAGCCATGGTCCGCCGCCTTCCGCTTCGGACGATAGACGCAATAGCTCGTCGGCGTTTCCCTCAGAAACACCTGCAGGCATTGCGGCCGGTTCGGCATCGTATCCAAATATCGCTGCACGATTTCGGCGATCGTCCGCGCAACGACTTCCGTCGTCGGAAACCGGTCGGAATCGCCGGCGGAGAAGCTTTCCGCATCGTCATTCAGCACCGTATGGTCGAAGCGGTCGTGGATCAGCCGCTTCACGACGGCGAAATTGACGAGAAATCCCGTCTCGTCCAGCTCGTCTCCCGCGATCGTCACGTTCGCGTAATACGTATGGCCGTGCAGCCGGCTGCATTGGCCCGCCGCTTCGGACGGTATGAGATGCGCCGCCGCGAATTGAAAATCTTTGTTCAGCTCGTACGCGTAATGATGCGGAATGGAAGGGTAAATTTGCTGCAGCATTATCGCACGCCCCCCTTCGTCCGTTCCGCCAAATACGCATGAAGTCCTTGGCTGCGAAGCTTGCACGCGGGGCATTCGCCGCAGCCGTCCGCTTGGATCCCGTTATAGCAGGTCAGCGTGCGCTCGCGGACGAAATCGAAAGCGCCCAGCTCATCCGCCAGCTTCCACGTTTCGGCTTTGTTCAGCCACATCAGCGGCGTATGGATCACGAAAGCGTAATCCATCGACAAATTGAGCGTCACATTCAGCGATTTAATAAAAACGTCGCGGCAATCGGGATAGCCGCTGAAGTCGGTTTCGCAGACGCCCGTCACGATATGGCGGGCTCCGATGCCCTTGGCCAGCACCGCCGCGAACGACAGAAACAGCAAATTGCGCCCGTCGACGAACGTCGTCGGAAGCTCGCCCTCCTTCTGCTCGATCGCGATGTCGCCCCGCGTCAGCGCGTTGGGCGCAAGCTGGCCCAAAAGCGACATATCCAGCACATGGTGGCGAACGCCGAGCCGGGCGGCGATATCGGCGGCGCATTCCAGCTCCAGCCGGTGGCGCTGCCCGTAATTGAACGTTACGGCCTCCACTTCGGCAAACCGCTCCTTCGCCCAGAACAGACAGGTCGTGCTGTCTTGGCCGCCGCTGAACACGACGACCGCTTTATCTTGTTTCATGACATCCATTCCTCCTCAGATGAGAAGACGGAGCTATTCGCGAATATCGGCTGACGATTCAAAAAGGGAACGGCGCCCGCACACCCAAAATCGGTACGCAAGCGCCGAACGCAAAAAAACGACGATGTTCCATAAACGATCGTTTCGTTTTTAGTTTTTTATAGAGGGAGTTCGCGAACCTCTCCCGGCCGATCCGTCCACGACAAGCTCCGCCGGATTTCTTCTTCAATTGTTCATCCGTACTATAGCACAGGCGGCGAGGATTGGGAATAGGAAATCGGGCGCCGGCTAATTTTTCAAGTACAGATGAAACGGCGGAAGCATAAGCTCGCGCACGCCTTCGACGACAAGCGACGCGATGGCAAGGGCGCCGGCCTCCTGGAAGTGGGTGTCGTCCTCCATTCCTTCGGGGAGACTCATAAATTCGCCGGGATAAGCCCATACGAACAGCGCCTTGGACGGCTCCGGGCCGTACCGTTCATACAGCGCCCTGCTCTTCTCGGCAAGATCGATGAGAGGCACGTCCAGCTCGGCGGCCAGCTCCTTCATGGCGGGAATGTAATCGCCGTGCGTATCGATAATGCGCCCCTGTCCGTCAAACTTGCGCCGATGCATCGGCGTAATGAGCAGCGGATGCGCCTGCCGCGCTCTCGCTTCCTTAATATAGACGCCAAGCTTCTCCTTGTACGACGTATACGGATCCGTCGCCCGCTCCTTGTCCGGCTTGCTGTCGTTATGCCCGAACTGAATCCACAGATGGTCGCCGGGTCTGATCTGCTCCAGAATGGCCGCCAGCCTGCCCTCGTCGATAAAGCTTCGGGAGCTGCGGCCCGATTTGGCATGGTTGTCGACGGCCGCCTCCGCCTTGAAAAACAGCGGCAGCATCTGCCCCCAGCCCGCATACGGAAACGTCTCCTGATCGGTCACCGTCGAGTCGCCGGCCAAAAATACGGTAAAGGCCTGCCGCGCCTCGGTGATGACAAGGGAATTGATGCGCGGCGCGATGCCGCCGAACGAAAGCCGCAGCTTCCCGTCCGTCACCTTGACCGTAAACGAATGCGCCGCATATTGTCCGGCCGTCGTCGCCGCCTTGCGCACTACGTGCCGACGCGGGCCGTACGTTACCGAAGTGATCGTCGGAGCGATGGCGTCTCCCATCGTCATCGCGACGTTGTACAGGCCGTTCGGCAGGTCGACGGCGAACGCCGCCTCCAGCGGAATGCAGAACGCGCTCTGCAGCCGGTCTCCTTCTCCCCGGTCGCGCGAGGAGACGCGCCCCCCTTCCTCAAAGCCGTAGCCGAGCTCTTTCGAATAGAGCGTATCCGGCAGCACCTGGACGTAAGGAGCGGCGGGAGGAGATCCGACCCCGAAATCGAAATAATAACCAGCCGTCATCTTGCAAACCCCTTTCTCTATTTTCCTGTAAAAAATACCGGCAGCAGTGCCTTATTGCTAGAATAACAAAGAATGATCGCATAACCAGCGAAATATTCGGTTTTTTTGTTCAAAAAAGAGACTTTCCTCGCGGAGCACGAAGCGATTCAGGTCCGAGCGGCGGCGGCGCTCCGTCCGAGTCCCGCTGCGGATAGGCGGACTTGGCCCCGCATTTGCCGTTGTAACCGGATTTCCGTATACTAAGTATATATAGCAATATAGACAAACGGACTAACGAGGTGACACCGTGGAAGAGTTGAAACAAGCCTTTGCCGCGCTGGGTCTGGACGAAACGGCCAGCAAGGAAGAAGTGGAGAAGCGCTACTCCTTGCTTCTCAAGCGTCATCGGGCCAGAGAAAAGGCGCTCGGAAATGAAAGCGCAAACGAAGCGGACCGCGAACAGTTTGCCCGCGTGACGGAAGCGTACCGGTACATCCTCTCGTACGAAGAGCGGAAATATACGGAAGAATTCAACCAGCAGGAATACGGCAAATACCGGAATATGGCCGGCACGGCCCAGAAGCTGGATCATTACTGGCGCTATTACAAATATCATACATTGGGAGCGGTCGCGCTTCTCGCCCTTATCATTTACGGCATTGTCAGCTACGTCGATCACCGCGAGCATCAAAAATATTTGGCCAGCCTGCCGCCCGTCGACGTGACGGTATCGTTTATGGGCACGTTTATGGAAAATACCGAAGCGGAGGGCGGCAAGAAGGATCACCGGGACGAAAACGGAAACTTCGCGCTGGCCCGGGCGATGCTTCCAAGCTTTCCCGATTGGAAGCGGATCGAAACCGACATCGTCTTCGTGCCGCAGGACGAAGCCAGCCAATTCGCCTATTTGCAGAAGGCGGCGGTCATGCTGTTCTCCGAAAGCCCGGACATCTACATGATGGACCGCTTCATGTTCGAATGGATCGGCCGGCAGAACGTGCTTCTCCCGCTGGACGACAAGCCCTCGCTCGCTTCCCTCGGCAAGGACGGGCTGGCGGTCAGGCTGGCGACGGAAGAATTCCCCGAAGCCAAAATTTACGGCTACGATCTCGCGAAGTCGCGTCTGGGCCAAGCGCTTCCGATTTGGGGCCCAGGGGAGCTCATCGTCGGCATCCGCGCCAATGCCGCCAATCCGGACAAGGCGCTCCAGTTTATCGAGACGTTTCTGAAGACGGCGCCTTAAGCCGCGGCGAAATCGAGCTTAGGGAGCCGCCTCATCCAACCGACAAAGGCCGGGCTCAAGGGACATCCCCTTGGCTCGACCTTTTTTTTATTGGAATAAATATTCATATAAATCATTATTGGAAAAATATTTTATATCATGTTAGCCTTCAAGATGTATCCAAATCTATGAATGAGAGGCTGGCGACAAACGATGAATGTAAAGTTCGAAACGATTCCGGAATACCGCATCGCGTATGTAAGGCAGACGGGGCCGTACGGTCCCGCCAACCGACAAGCCATGGAGAAATTAAAGCAATGGGCCGGCGAAAAAAAGCTGCTCACGGAGTCGGCCATCCTGTTCGGCATTCCGCAAGACAATCCCGATACGACGCCGCCGGCGAACTGCAGGTACGATGCCTGCATCGTCCTGTCCCCTGACTTTCCAATCGGGGACGGAATGTGCGAATGCACGCTGCCCGGCGGAAAATATGCAATTATCCAAATCCGGCATACGGCGGAAGACGTTCAAAGAGCATGGGCCGACCTGTTTCCGGCGTTGCGCGGCGGCGGCTATCAAATGGACAACAAACCGATATTGGAAAGATATATCGGCGAGTTGCTCGACCATGATCTTTGCGAATTATGCGTGCCTGTCAAAGCGCTGTAGCGCAGCGCCTGCCACGCGGTCCCGCCGTCCGCTTCGCGCTTCCCCATCCGGCTTAACCGGGAAAGCGCGGGAGCGGACGGCTACCCGACCAGCAAGGCGTATACGACGCCCGGGCCGTGCACGCCGATCGTCAGATCGTTCTCGATGTCGGAGGAACGGCTCGGGCCGGATATAAAGTGGATGCCCGCCGGCAGC
>Ga0065721_10053318_pt1 | contig 10138 bp, 9 predicted proteins | sample Mesricmetagenome_FD_59108 | JGI IMG/M metagenome (GOLD analysis project Ga0065721, IMG submission 59108) | Mesophilic microbial community from rice straw/compost enrichment Sample: eDNA_1 v2 (version 2) | ecosystem: Engineered > Solid waste > Grass > Composting > Bioreactor | place: USA: Davis... | reverse complement strand
AAAGAACTCGCAGCGGCGTTCGTTCGTCATATGACGAGCGAGAGCAATGTCGCAAAGATGGCGCAGTTCTTCCCGCCGGCCCGCAAGAGCGTGCTCTCAAGTGAAGCATTCACAGAATCCAACAAGCTGATCCCGACGGAACAGATGGAGGTGGTGAAAGATGCGATCACCAAAGGCAAGGTTCTTCCCAGCCATGAACGCAGTCCTCAGATCCTTGCTGCGATGAAACCGCGCGTCGATGCACTGTGGCGGGCGGACGCCGATGTCGAGGCCTCGCTCAAGGCCGTCTGTGCAGCAATCCAGCCGCTGCTATAGGAGGGTGGTCCAGTGGCTAGGAAGCTGGCACGGCACACCGGGGGGCAAGAAAAGACTGTCCCATGGCTCACGCTGAAGATGCGCGAGACCATGGAGGCATGGCTCTTCATCAGCCCAACGCTTGCCGGCTTCCTTATCTTCTTTGTTGGCCCTTTGGTCGCCGTGGTGTGGTATTCGTTGACCGAGTGGAACCTGCTGTCTCAGCAGTCGGTCTTCGTCGGCCTTGACAACTACCAGGACGCACTTGTCCGCAATGCGGACTTCTGGAAGGTGGTTCGCAATTCCATCATCTTCGCGATTGGCCTTGTGCCGCTTAACATGGGCATGGCTCTGGCACTTGCACTCGCCCTGTCGAGACCTTTCCGTGGCGTCATCTTCTTCCGGACAGTGTTTTTCGCGCCGGTTGTGACCTCTGCGGTTGCCTGGGCCATTGTGTGGAAGTTCCTGCTTCAGGGCGACGCTGGCTTTGTGAACCAATTGCTGGCCCAGGTCGGTATCCACGGACCGAACTGGCTGCGCGAACCGGACTGGGCCATGGTTGCAGTCATCATCACGCGGGTGATCAAGATGGTCGGGCTCAACATGATCCTTTACATCGCCGCCCTTCAGGCGATCCCGCGAGATTACGAAGCGGCGGCACGCCTCGAAGGGGCGTCCAGCTGGCAGATCTTTCGTATGATCACCTGGCCATTGTTGGGTCCCACGACACTCGTCATCATGGTCATCACCACCATCGGCTCGTTCAAGGTCTTTGATCATATCTATCTCATGACCGGTGGTGGACCCGAGAACGGCACGCTTGTTCTCGCCTTCTATATCTATCAGCAAGGGTTCCAGTTCTTTGATGTTGGCTATGCATCCGCGCTCGCAATGATCATGTTCGTGATCGTAATGGGGCTTACCATCACGCAGCTCGCGCTGCGTCGGAGGGATACATGACCAACCTCCTCTCGCAACGTCGCCTCAAGGTGATCAAGCAGATCTGCTGGACGTTCTCTCTTGGTGTCGTGGCGATCCCTTTCGTCTTTCCGTTCCTTTGGATGATCTCGGCAGGGCTCAAAGGACCGTCGGAGATTTTCGGACAGCCCAGCCTGATCCCCACTGAGCTGCGCTGGAGCAATTACCTGGAGGTCTTCAGCTACCAGCCCTTCGCGAGGCAGTATTTCAACTCGCTATACATCGCTGTTGCCGTCACGGTCCTGACGCTGTTCATCTCGTCTCTTGCCGGCTATGCGCTTGCCCGCCTCCGCTTCGCTGGCGCTGCGCTTGTGGGGCTTTTCCTCGTGTCTGCGCTGATGGTGCCGGAGGAAGTTACGATCATACCGAACTTCTTCCTGATCCGTTGGCTGGGCCTCAGCGATACACACTGGCCGCTCATCCTGCTGCCTGTATTCGGTCCTCAGGGGATCGTTGGTACATTCTTGATGCGCCAGTATTTCCTTGCTCTCCCCAAAGAGCTGGAAGAAGCAGGCAAGATGGACGGTCTGTCGCGCCTGGGTGTGTGGTGGCGTATCGCGCTGCCGATGTCGCGTCCGGCGCTGGCCGCAGTCGCCATCATTACCTTCCTCAATTCCTGGAACCTCTTCCTCGAGCCGCTGATCTTCATCTCGTCACTCGAAAAGTTCACGCTCCCGTTGGCGCTGTCGAACTTCACCGACCCATATGGCTTGCCGCTGTGGCACCTGCAACTTGCTGCCACCACGCTTGCTGTCGGTCCAATCCTCATCGTCTACTTGATCGCCCAGCGCCAGATCATCGAGAGCTTCGCGCTTTCAGGCGTCAAGGGCTAACAGTCAATCACGGAATAGCCATGTCCAGCCTCACTCTTCGCAATCTTAAGAAGCGCTTTGGTACCGTAGATGTGATCCGCGGCGTCGACCTCGACGTCTCCGACGGAGAGTTCGTCGTGTTCGTCGGTCCATCCGGTTGCGGGAAGTCGACGCTTCTACGTATGATCTCCGGGCTTGAGGACGTCACCAGCGGCGAATTGCGTATCGGAGACCGCATCGTCAATGAGGTTCAGCCGGCCAAACGCGGCGTCGCCATGGTTTTCCAGTCCTATGCTTTGTACCCACACCTGACGGTGCGGGAGAATATGGGCTTTGGCCTCAAGGTTCGCAAAGTTGCTGTGGCCGAACGAGGGCGACGTGTGGCCGAGGCGGCGGCGCTTCTTAGGTTGGAAAGCTTACTTGACCGCTTTCCGCGCGAACTGTCCGGCGGACAAAGGCAGCGTGTCGCTATTGGGCGCGCGATTGTCGGGTATCCGGATGTTTTCCTGTTCGACGAGCCGCTTTCCAACCTCGACGCGGAACTGCGTGTTCACATGCGCTCCGAGATCGCCGCCCTGCACAAGCGGCTCGGGAATACGATGATCTATGTCACTCATGACCAGGTCGAGGCAATGACACTTGCGGACAAGATCGTCGTTCTGCGGGACGGCTTTATCGAGCAAATAGGCAGCCCACGCGAGCTGTATGAACGGCCAGACAATGTGTTCGTTGCACAATTTATCGGTAGCCCCAAGATGAACATCCTTCCAGCTGCATCAGCGGCGGGACTTGGGACAGGTCCGAGCGGTACAGCCCAGATCGGCATACGCCCGGAGCATTTGTCGGTCGTGCCGTCGGCTGAAGGTGAGTTGGTGGGCACGGTCCTCGTAAGCGAATATACGGGTGCAACATCGCTGCTTCACATCGCGCTCGATAGCGGAGAAACCTGCCTGGTTGTCGCAGATGCAACTGAGATCGCCCCGGATGCGAGAGTTGGTCTAAGAGCCGACAAAGGCAGCATTCACTGCTTTAACAGCGCGGGTCAGGCGTTGAAAAAGCAATAGAGCACCTTACGACTCACCTCGGCTGGGAGCTCCGAAGGAAACCAGCTATGCGATGCAGATAGTATCGTAGTTTGACTTCCAGGAGAACCGCGAGCCGCAGAAATTCGGCGGGCGAAGGAAGCTGGGGAGTGAACCCGCAGAACGATGCCGGCGACGCCGATAAGGCGGGATCAGTCGCACTTCACTAGTGAAGTTGAAGGCGCAACTCGCTGCTTCACGTGCGATTGCCTCTTGGATCATATCCGCGATTCCATCCGCCGTCTTGGCGCCACTTGAGGTAGAATGGTAGAAAGGTAGCCAATTAGGTAGAATGGGAATCTCCATATGAGCCTGAACGTGAAAGACCCCGAAGCCCATCGCCTCGCACAGGCGATCGCCCGTGCGACTGGGCAGAGTATGAGCCGTGTGGTGACCGATGCGCTGCGTGAGCGTTACGCGCAAATTGAGAAACAGAGAGGGAGGGCGTCTGTTGAAGAACTTCTTACGATCGCCCGTAGGGCCGCAGCCCATCTAAGTCGACCTTATACCGATCACGCGGAGCTTCTCTATGACGAGGACGGCCTACCGAAATGATTATCGATACATCCGCTTATTGTGGCGATCCTCTATGGTGAGCCGGAGGCTGCTGCCTTTACGCGACTAATTCATGATTCCGCAACCGGCCGGATCAGCGTGGCAAACTATTTGAACTGTCCATGGTGATTGAGAAGCAGCTCGCGCCGGAAGGCATGAGGCAGGCCGATGCCTTCTTTCGCCGTGCAGCAATCGACATCGAGCCTGTGACAGTTGAGCAAGGCCATCTGGCCCGACAGGCTTTCCTCGATTTTGGGAAGGGCAGGCATAGAGCTGGGCTGAATTTCGGTGATTGTTTTGCCTACGCTCTCGCCAAGGATTTCGACGAGCCGTTGCTATTCAAGGGCAACGACTTCACAGAGACGGACATTCGTTCGGCAGCATGACGCACGAACTGGAATGATGGGTTAGGCTGACGTGCTGACTAGTGCTTTGGCGCCCGGACGCGGCTTCGTTTTCGGTTCGTTCGAGTCATCGACAACAAGCCCTACCGTCATTTTGCAGAGCTCCAAGGAACGCCCAGGCTTAGGGGACGTCGCATCGTTTTAGCGCAAAATTGCGCAAAGCACCTGCAGCGGCGTCACTTTTTTCTGGTGCGGAACGGCAGCTCTTAAATGTCGGGAATGGGTCCGAAACGGCTTGCTTGGGGAGACCTGAGGCCGTGAACAGACTGTCCGATTTTGGCGCGCCGATTTGCGATAGCGGACATCAGGCATCAGGCGATGTGGTCCGCCTTCGGGCCAAAGCCGCGCCGGAGGCTACCTCGCCCAAAGCGGACCAGCCTGCGGGGCTAATGCCTTGAATTGCCCGTGAGATGAATTCATCGGCAGGCAGTTACTGATGGCCGGCGGTTGAAATCCGCTCAACTGTACGATTGTGGACGTCGGGGAGCCTTCTTTGCCTTTTGCACACCTCGCCATCCTTCCGTAGCTCCCGCTCAGGGAGCAACTGGATTTTCGGATATCTCTCCCATGGCGTCGGCAAATTTACGCATCAACCGCACAAGATCGTCAACCTCGTCTGCTTCCCACGTTGCGAAGACTGCAAGAGCTATTCTTTCACGCGCTGCATCGATGTTGTCCGTCATCGCCTTTCCCTTGGCCGTGATGACGGCTTCGTTGACACGACGATCGGCCGCACTCTGCCTGCGTTTTGCCAGACCAAGGCTTTCCAGCTTTGCCACCTGGCGGCTGACGGTGGTGTAGTCACGCCCGACCCCGGCAGCGAGATCGACGATGCCGATCGGCCCGCGCCGTTCGATCCCGACCAGTAGAGGGAAGAGGGCACGATCAAGCGCAATCCCGGCCTCCCGCACCAGCGCCTCGTCGCGTTGTGGCCGGTTCATCAGGGTGACGATGTCGATGAGCGAGCCATGCAGTTCGCGAATCTTCTGCCTTATATGTGTATTTTGCACGGGTTCTCTTGACGGCATTTCAGATCTCCTATTATGTGCATAATACACATACGGAGACAGAAATGACAAATCACTTTGCAGCAGGTGTGCTCATCTGCGGCGCGGGAGCGGCTGGCCTTACGCTTGCTATCGACCTGGCGCGGCGAAACATCACGTTCCGACTGATCGAGAAGATGCCCGTTCCCTTCCACGGCTCACGCGGAAAGGGCATCCAGCCCCGCACGCAGGAAGTTTTTGAGGATCTTGGCATCATCGACAAGGTCGTCGCAGCAGGTGGCGAGTACCCGCTAATGCGCGTCTATCGCGAAGACGGTAGCTTCGTTGAGAAAGATCTCGGCGAGAGGTTCGAAGCCACGCCTGCAGAGCCTTTTCACATTCCGCTCATGATCCCGCAGTTTCTGACCGAGCGCATCATGCGCCAGAGGCTTGCCGAACTGGGCGGTCATGTCGAGTTCGGCTGCGAGTTGATCGGCTTCGAACAAGACCAGGAGGGTGTCACAGCACAAGTTTCGGGTCCGGGAGGAGAAGAGACGGTCCGCGTACGTTACCTCCTTGGAGCTGACGGCGGAGGTAGCTTCGTTCGCAAAGCGCTCGGCGTTGGCTTTCCCGGGAAAACGCTCGGTGTGCGGGCCTTGGTCGCCGACGTAACCCTGACCGGGCTCGATCACGGCTGGTGGCATCAGTTTAACGTCGGCGACATGGAGCGGATGATCTCGATCTGCCCGTTGGCGGGAACTAACCTGTTTCAGCTTCAAGCTCCTGTGCCGCAAGAAGGGGAGGTTGATCTTTCCGCTGGGGGACTCGAGCGGATGATCGCCGAACGGACGCGTGCTCATGATATCGGGATCCAGTCGGTCAACTGGGCTTCGGTCTATCAGATGAATGCACGGCTTGCTGACCGTTACCGCGTCGACCGCGTCTTCCTCGTCGGCGACGCCGCACACATCCACCCGCCGACCGGCGGGCAGGGTCTGAACACCAGCGTGCAGGATGCATACAATCTCGGTTGGAAGCTGGCTGCCATACTGGCTGGCGCTCACGATGCACTACTCAACAGTTACGAGATCGAGCGCCGCCCCGTGGCCGAGACCATGCTCGGTTTATCAACCCGATTGCTTGATGCCAGCAGGCTGGGCGAGATAAAGCGAGGGCGTGAGGTGCGGCAGCTCGACATCGGTTATCCGGAATCGCCGCTTTCGATGGCATCGCGGGAAAGAGTAGGGCTCCGGGCTGGAGATCGCGCGCCGGATGCTCCGATCGTCGGCGCGGCGGGCCAGCCAGCCCGGCTATTCCAGTTGTTCAGGGGTCCCCACTGGACATTGCTTATCAATGGCCAAGCCAATTTCTCATCACGGCCCGGCCTGCAGATCCATCGTCTCGGCCGCAAGGGGGACATCGTCGACGCGTTCGGGCATGTCGGCGAAGCCTACCAATTGCAGTCGGATGAAGGCGTGCTGGTTCGGCCAGACGGGTATATTGCCGGAATCCTGCCGCTCAACTCGGACGGGGTCGCACGCCTTGAAGCGTATCTGGACCGAATGGCGCTTTCTTTTTATGGGGAGGGTTCGCGATGAGGGCCGCACTCGTTTCCGCGGCGGGACAGGACCCAGCCCTGGCAGAAACCGCACTCCCCACGCCCGCAACAGGTGAGAGGCTGATCAGGGTAGGCGCCGCTGCTATCAGCCATCTGACCAAAGCTCGAGCCTTGGGAGCGCACTATACTGACAGCGGGCGGTTTCCGTTCGGCGTCGGCATAGACGGTGTGGGCCGGCTGGAAGATGGCAGTCGGGTGTATTTTGCCCTGCCGCGCAGGCCCTATGGAAGTATGGCCGATTTTACCGTGGTTGATGCGCGTCTTTGTGTGCCGGTGCCAGAAGAACTTGATGATCTGACCGCCGCAGCGATTGCAAATCCAGGCATGTCCTCTTGGGCTGCGCTCACTGATCGAGCTCGTATCAAACGAGGCGAAACCGTCCTTATCAACGGCGCTACCGGTACCTCCGGTCGGCTTGCGGTCCAGGTCGCCCGGCTGCTGGGTGCAGGCCGCATTGTGGCGACCGGAAGGAATGCCGGAGCGCTTGAGGAAGTGCGATCGCTTGGCGCGGATGTGACCATCCAAATCGGAGAAGACATGGACAATCTTGAGCAGCGCTTCGCCGAGGAGTTCGCCAAGGGCGTGGACATCGTGCTGGATTACCTATGGGGCGCGAGCGCGGAACGCCTGCTTCAGGCTGCAGCCACCAAGGGTTTTGACGCGGTTCCGATGCGCTTTGTCCAGATCGGATCGAGCTCTGCGACGGATATCATCCTGCCAGCGGCCGTCCTGCGCGCCAAGGCCGTCGAGCTGATGGGCAGCGGCGGCGGCAGTGTCTCTCAGCCACGGCTGATTGCCGTCATTGAGGAGGTGCTGCAAGCAGCCGCGACGGACGGGCTACAGATCGCCTTCAAGCCGGCGGCTTTCTCCGATTTCAACAGGGCTTGGCCGCAGGATAACAGTGCCTGCCGCACCGTTTTCACCATGGACACCGAGGGGCCTGCATGACGACCCCTTTTCGGTCTCACGGAACGGCCGAGGGCCGGACGATGACATGGCGCCGTATCGCACCGGTCTTCGCGATCGTCTGCACCTATGCGGCAGGAAGCGCCGCAGTCCTGCCGGTGCTGCCCTTTCACATTCGCGCTATGGGAGGTTCTCCCCTTGTGCTTGGCATAATCGTGGCGGCGGAAGCCGTTGGTCAGTTCGCCTCCGCTCCGGCCCTCGGGCAGCTTTCAGACCGCTTCGGCCGCAAGAATATTCTCATCGGCAGTCAGACCATTGCTGCGGCAAGTCTTCTATTGCTCGCTTTTGCTCCCAGCATCGCGTTCATCCTGCTCGCCCGTGCCTTGTTCGGTCTGACCGCAGGCCATATTTCTGTCACCGCCGCCTATGTCGCGGATCATACGGACGCCGGGAGCCGGCGGCAGGCCATGGGTATCCTGATGGGGGGTGCCGGCGTGGGTGGGATCATCGGCGCGGGGATATCTGGGCTTTTGGCAGAGACGTCACTGACAGCGCCAATCCTTGTTGCGTTCAGTTTGGTGCTTCTATCGATCATTGTGACGGTATCCCGGCTGGACGGTAAACACTCTTCTCCACACAGCGATCATCAACACTTGGAGGAGCGGAGGTCATTGCGCGCTGTCTTGGCCTCTCCCGCAATTCGGATACTCATCGTGGTGATGCTTTGCCATTTCTTCGCCTATGGCATGTACACCTCGCAGATGCCGGTCTTTCTTGGTGATACGTTCATATGGAACAATCATCAGTTCGGAGCGAAGGAACTCAGCTACCTCATCATGGCCGATGGCGGGATCAATGTCTTTGCGCAGCTCTTCCTGCTGGGTTGGCTGAGCAGATACCTGACCGAGCGCAGCCTGATCCTTCTGATCTTCGCACTCATTTCGGTCGGCTTTCTAACGGCAAGCCTTGCCGCCACCATCCCGGTTTTATTCCTGGCGGTTGCCTGCGTCAGCACCGGAGATGCCTTGGCCAAACCGACCTATATGGCAGCGTTGTCGACTCGTGTTCCTTCGCAGCGGCAAGGCATCGTCCTGGGTGCAGCCCAGTCTCTCGTGGCAGTAGCCGATATCGCCTCGCCGGTGTTGGGAGGTTTCATTCTCGGCTATGCGTTGTACGGGCTCTGGATCGGCTTAGCCGTTGCCATGGCAATCACAGGAGCGCTGATAACAGCGGCCCGATTGCGGCCTAGTGACAAATCGTGAAGCGGCTCGCAAGGGCGAAGCAGCCCGGTCGAACAGAGCGCATGTCTCTCCGGTGCCTCGGATTTGGGAGTATCGTGGATGAAATGCATGATCAGGAAGCATGCCCCGCGCGTACCAACGGCAGTGCCGACCTGTTGAGATATATGCGCCTCTGTGTCGGCGTCTTGCTGATGGTAGGGGGGGGCGCCGCACCCCCTCGCCAGGCCTACGACGCTTTGGAAGCCAGGCGGACGCAGATTGTCGGCTTCGAGAATATCAGGATCCATATCGATGATCCCCGACCTTTCCAATCAGGCGATGATCCCTGGAGGCCAGTCACCAGCAAAGCACAGCCTGCCATGCTGGCGATGTCTGGTGGTGGCGCAGGCGGCGCTTTCTCCGTCGGTATTTTATCCGCCTGGAGTGAACTCGGAACTCGCCCGAAGTTCGACGTCGTAACGGGTGTCAGCACCGGCGCGCTGATCGCGCCTCTCGCGTTCCTTGGTCCGGCATATGACCGACGGCTACGAGAGCTTTATCTATCCGATCACGCGCGCGATCTTGTTGATCTCGATTGGAGAGGGTTCGGAATTTTCTCGCCCAGTCTCCTTCGAGGAGACGCGCTGCGCCGCACGGTCGCAGAAAATATCACTGACGACATCCTGCGGCGCATCGCCCTGGAACATCGTGCTGGGCGCCGGCTTCTTGTGATGACGACCAATCTGGATACGCAGCGTGCGGTTGTCTGGAACATAGGCGCGATGGCAGACAGCGGGAGCCAGCATGCGTTGTCGCTGGTTCGGCAGGTGTTGGTGGCATCCGCCAGTGTCCCGGGGATTCTGCCACCTGTCTCGATAAAGGCGGTCGTGGATGGAAAGGAGATCGAGGAGTTACACTCGGACGGCGGTAGTTCAGCACAGTTTTTCACCCTGCCTGAGCAACTGATCATTGCCCCAAGGCCTAAGGGGAAGGAGAAACTGCATATTTATGTCATCATAAACAACGCCCTCATCCCCGAGTTTGCAATGTCGCCTGAACGGGCTTTTCCCATCATGGCGCGTGCCTATGCGATCCTACTGAAAACCCATACTAGGCAAGGTCTGATGGCACTCTATAACTTCGCGCAGCATTCAGACGTCGATCTCGACATTGCCTCGATCGATGCGCAGGTACCTTACTCGATGACGGACCCTCTCAATCACCACTACATGACCTCTGTCTATCTCATCGGTTATCGGAGAACAGTTGCGAACCGTCTATGG
>Ga0065721_10053316_pt1 | contig 10139 bp, 8 predicted proteins | sample Mesricmetagenome_FD_59108 | JGI IMG/M metagenome (GOLD analysis project Ga0065721, IMG submission 59108) | Mesophilic microbial community from rice straw/compost enrichment Sample: eDNA_1 v2 (version 2) | ecosystem: Engineered > Solid waste > Grass > Composting > Bioreactor | place: USA: Davis... | reverse complement strand
CCTGACGGCCCCCAGCCTCCCCTAGCGCCTGCAGGCGGAGGCGGTTCCCCTTGAAAGGACCGGAAGCGTACGCCCCGGCGACATGACGGTCACCTCGACCGTGGCGCAGCCTGCTTCCTTCAGCGCGATCCGGGTGAAGGCGTAGACGTTTCCCGTCTCCTTTTCCTCGGCCTCGGCCAGCCCGCGGACGGCAGCCCTGCCGACGGCTTCGTCGAACTCGGCCCTGAAGCCTTCGCCCACGTATCCGTCTGCCCATCTCGAAATCACTTCCGTCGCCCTTGCCACGGGCCTGCCGCCGTCGGCGACAGGAACGGGATCCGGCGCCTTATCCTGCCGCGCCGCTGGCGGAGGGGACAGCGGCGCGCGCGCCACGGAGTCCGGGACGCCGGGAGCGGACACGGCCTCTCCGCGAGGATCCCGGCTGGCCACGCCCCACGTAGCCGAACCGGAGCGCGTCGCGGCCGGACGGTAGGTTTCCCATGCGGACGGAGGCTGCTGCTCGACCTCCGCGGGCGGAACCGACGGGGTAGAGCAGGACGAAACAAGGAAGGCCACGGCAAGCGCCGTAGCGGGAGAAAGGATTCGATACGGCTTGCGAGGAGGCATGTCGGTGTACCCTTCGCCTTGCGCGTCACGGCCCCGGGGCGGACGGTTCCTCATCATGCTGTTGCGACCACCTGTCCGGGTCAACCCAGCGCAGGGCAGCCGGATCGCCCGCGTCGGCGCGGGTCCTCGTGTCCTCGATGACCCGTTCGGCCTCCTGCGCGACCAGACCTGCTATCGCCTCCGCGACGGCCATGGAAATCCTTGCGCCGTTCGACCTGACCGAAACCGGATCCCAGAAGGCCAGCGCAGGGTCGGCGGCGATGGCGTCGAGGACGGTGGCCTCGATGCGCGCGGCCTCGCGCCCGGGCGCTCCCGATGCGTTCATGGCCTTGTGGATCGCCACCCCGATGACGCCACGCGGCGACGCGCCCGGGGAAGGGGACTTCGTTCCCCACGGCACGAGCGGACGCGAGAGCGCCGGCGACGCCTTCTCAGTCTCGCGATCATGCCCGGGCAGGGGCGCGGCGGACAAAGCCGGGGATGGAGGCTTCGGCGCGCCGGGCGCCCTTGGTCGTGGGGGAACAGGCGGGCGGACGGAAGGCCTTGGCGGAACGGAAGCGGCAGGCTTGGCGGCGGAAGCCGATAAAGCCTTTCCGTGGCCGTCGACGGGTTGCGCGCCGACGGCAGGCACGGGCGAAACCGAGAGGGCAGGCACTGGCGTCCTCAGTCTCCTCGCGGGAGGCGCGGCGCGGGCCGGCGCGTCGAGGCCTTTGTCCTTCAGCATGCTCGAAAAGGTCTCCTCGGGATGGACGCCGCGCCTGAGGCCGCGCGCCGCCGCTTCAAGGAACTCCTGCCTCATGGACTCGGGAACGGCCCTCCAGAGGTGCTCGGGCACGGAGGGGGGACAGGCCGGCGAAGCCATGCCCTCTCCCGACGTTTCCGCAACCGAATCCATCAACTCCGGCCTTCCAGTTCTCGATGCCGTGGTGCACTATCAAGGAACGCCCAGCCAAAGACAAGAACGAGTCCTTATATTGTTGACAGGACACGGCCGCGCCTGCATTGAATGCTGCCGTGAACGGAGGTGAATCCTTGGACCTGCCCCTGGAGATCGACGAGCTTGCCGCAATCCTTGGCGGCTCGGCAGCGACCCCGGATGAGCAGCCGGAGGGCACCGTCCTCGAGCACATGTACAAGCCTCGCGAATCCGTCTTCGGCGCGGTGGCCAAGGACATGGTCAAGGCCGGCTGGAGCATCTTCCCGCAGGAGATGGACGGCAACCGCCGACCGGGCACCGTCAACGGCGAGATGATCAAATGGTCCGAGAAATACCGTCTCGCCACGCACCGTCCCGACGAGGAGACCATAAGCCTTTGGGCGGCGCAGTGCGCCCACCTCAACGTCGCGGTCGTGCTCGGCCCGGCCTCGGGAAACACCTTCGTCATCGACATCGACGTCATCGAGGAGGAGCTGAGCGCCCAGGTCCAGGAGATCGCGGAACGCGTCTTCGGGCGGACCCCCCTGCGCCGCGTAGGCCGCTACCCGAAGATGGCCCTCGTCTACCGCCACGCCGAAGGGGACGAGATTCCCGGCCGCTCGCCCAAGTTCGCGCCCTTCGAAACGCCCGAAAACCCCGACAGGGTAGACCAGGGCATCGAAATCATTTCCGCCGGCCAGGCGATGACCTTTTACGGCAAGCACCACAGGACCGGCCGCTACTTCCAGTGGCTCGAGGGGCCTCCGCACATGCTCGGGCCGGAGACCGCGCCGCTGGTGACCAGCCAGCAGGTGAACGAGTTCCTCGACCTCGTCGACAGCGTGCGCCAGTTCCACAAGTCCCAGTCGTTCGAGCCGACGGCCGTGACGTGGGAGTGGAACGAGGACGACAAGGTCCACGTGCCGCGGGTGCGGCCTTCGGGGGCCGCCACGGACTGGATCGAGGACGAGAACGGGCGCGTCGTGGACGGACGCGAGGCCTACATGACGAAGCTGGCCTACCGCATCGTGACGGCCAACGCGGGCATGGCCGCGGACGACAGGCCAGGGGGCGGGCGGGACAGGCTCATCCAGATCGTCGTCGACCAGTTCACCGCGACCGCGGAGACCTCCGGACGCTGGAAGGGCCAGTCGCTCTGGCGCGAGGCCAAGTCGAAGGTCATCCGCACTGCCGAAAAGGTGAAGTCAGGCCACATCAAGGCATTTGCCCCCGCGCGCGACGAGAAAGGCGACTACATCGCCTCCGCCAACATGCGCAGCTACGTCCCGGCCCAGCCGCGCGGACCGGGCGTGGACTCGCTCGACTTCCTGCCGGCCTTCGTCGATCCCTCGGCCGCGGGCTTCCAGCCAAACCGGACGGGCGAGCGCAAGGCGATGCGATGCGAGGTATCCGAACCGGCGGAGGGGGCCTTCGCGGAAAGGACGCTCGAGCCGGACCGCACCCGCGTCGCGCAGGCGGTGCAGGAGAATCTCTCCGTCGCGTTCCGGTCGTTCTGGGACGAGGTCTACGACCCTGAGCGGACCGAAAGCCGCGTGCACATCCTCAAGGCCCCGACGGGAGCGGGCAAGACCTCGCGCGGCATCGCCTTCATCGCCGAGGACCCGAGGACGAAGGACGACTACGTCATCAAGGGACCCGACGGCCAGGTCCTGTTCGAGGGCAGGGCGCCGATCCTGTTCCTGCTGCCGACCTACGCCAACATCGAGGAGCTGCGGCACCGGGCACAGGTGCTCAACCTCGACGGCAGCCTTTCGGACGACGAACTGCGGGCACAGGCAAGGGACCGCGGGCTGATCCACGAAGACGACCTTCCTGCCAAGCTCGCCGAGCTGCGCCGCGACGCCAAGAAGGCCGGCCTCGAGACGATGATCTACCAGGGCAAGATCAAGGCAGGCTGCCGGATCGCCGACAAGCTGAAGATCGCCATGGACGCGGGAATCGGCACGTCGGGACTGTGCAAGGCCGAGGTTCCGACCAAGGAGAAGGACGAGAACGGCAAGACCATCATGGAGACCCGCTACTGCGAGTTCTACCACGAGTGCCCGGCGATCCTGCAGAAGGAGCAGATCGCGAAGTCGCACGTGGTGTTCATGCCGCACGCCTTCCTCGCGCTCAACATTCCCGACGAGCTGAAACACGTCCGCGCCGTCGTCGCCGACGAGCGCATCCACCACCTGTTCCTGCATACCACGACGCTCGACCTCAACGTGTTCGCCGCGCCGCGCAAGCCGCCGCGCCTGTCCAAGCGCGAGAAGGAAGCGGGCATCCAGGCCGAGGAATTCATGCCGCTCCGCCAGGAAGCGGCCAGGGTCGTGAACGAGGCCCTGCTCGTCGGAAAGTGCCCTGCGGAGGCCCTGGCCCGCATCGAGGGCGTGGACAGGGAAGGCAATCCCGTCGCCATCACCTGGATCGATGCGGCCCTGCGCTCCTGCGGCGCGTCCATGCAGAAGGACGGCGACATCACGCCCGACATCAGCATGGAGGACCTGATGGAGATCTGCGCCCAGCCGACGGGCCAGCAGGTCCGCGAGGAACACCGTTTCTGGTCGATCATCAAGGAACGCGTTCTGGCGCGCCGGGCGGAGATCATGAACGAGGATCTGGCCAGGGACTTCCCGCAGCTCGCCATCCCGAGGACGACGAAAGGGAACCGCGACTACCGCATCCAGCTCGTGGAGGACGTGCGGGAGGACGGGGAGCCGATACACCGGATCCGCATATCGTGGCGGATCACCCCGAACTGGGCGGACAGGCCGCTGCTTCTGCTCGACGCGTCGGCCGCTCCCGACATGATCGAGAAGATCTGGGGCAAGAAGGCTGTCGTCCACGACATCCCCGCAGCCCTCAACGTGCGCACGGTCTGCGTCGCCGACAGGACCTACTCGAACGCTTCCGTGGTCGCGCCCCCGAGCGCCTCGGCGCGGGAGAAGCTGGATTCCGCGCGCACGCTGGCAGGAGTCCGCAAGGCGATCACGACGATCGCCTCCCTCTACGGCTGGAGCCGCGTGGTGGCCGGCGGGTCCATCCTCGTGCGGCGCACGGTCAACACGGACTGGGAAGGCCCGCACAACGTGGACTGGTGCCACTACGGCGCGATGCGCGGCCTGGACTTCGCCAAGCACCATGCGGCGGCCATTTCCGTCGGTCGAATGGAGCTTCCTGTCCGGACGATCGACGGCCTGGTCGCGGCGCTTACCTACGACGACGACGTTCCGGAGGAGCCTTACGACAGCCGGGGCAACGGCCTCGGCAAGGACGGGCAGCCGCTTCGCATCCCCATGGGGGTGCAGAAGATCCGCATGCGCAGCGGGCACGACGTGACCATGCCCGTCCCGATGTTCCCCGGACGCTGGGGCCGCATGATCCAGCGCCAGTACCGCGAGGAGGAGCTGTTGCAGTTCCTCGGCCGCCTGCGCCCGGTCTACCGCGAAGGCGAGGCTCCGGTATGGTTCAGCCTGTCCTCCGTGATCCCGGAAGAGGTGATCGTGGACGACCTCGTGAACCTCGAGGACCTCCTCGGCCGCGACTGGCCGGTCTGGGAGGCGCTGCGCCGCTGCGGCGGCGTGCTCGTGCCGCGCATCGCCGCCATGGTCTGCGACGACCTCTTCCCGTCGGAGGAAAAGGCCGCCGCGGCGATGCGTGCCGCCGGCCTCAACCCGAGGACCGGGGCGGCCGAGGAACGCCCGGCATGGGCCTTCGCGTGCTGGCGCTGGGAAGCCGGGGACGGCACGAGCGGACACGCCTTCGTCATGGCCGGGAAGGAGGATCAGGCGGAGGCGTTACGTAACATTTTCGCCCGCTACCTGGAGCAGCCCCTTGTCAGGCTCGAGCAGGTCTCGACCGGAAGGGCGCGCACCCTGGCGAGGGGTCGCGTCCCCGACAAGATCGAGGACGAACTCGGGACCCTGGAGGACCGCCGCCGCGCAGAGGAAAGGCGCGCCCTCGAGGCGGCGATGGAAGTGCTGATGACGACTCCGCCGGACGCGCTCCGGCACCTGCTGCACGACCGCAAGGACGGCGAACCGGTGCTGCCTGTCTCCGTCCAGCTTCAGGGCGAAGAGCAGGGACGCACCGAGATGTTCGACCTCGACGTGGCCGAGGCGCAGGTGACTATCCGGGAAATGTGGAAGGCGAAGGGCTACGACGGCCCCGCCGTCCCCGTTCCTGCCGCCGCGTCGGCGAAGCCGGTCGACCTCGGCTACGAGGCGGCCGTCCGCCATGTCGAGGGCCTCGCCAACGACGTCTCCTACGAGGCGGCCGCCGCCCACGTGAACGACGGGGCGCGAGAGTTCGACATCATGCAGTTCGACGAGCAGGACGAAACCATCCCCTGGTAGGCTGAGGTTCCGGCAGACCCGCAGTCCCATGGTCTCCCGGCCTGCGGGTTCCGCAGCCCACCAAAGGGTGGAGGGTCAGCCCCGGCGGCAGTGCCACTTGCCGATGGCATGGGGGCGGTCGAGCTTCGGCGGACGTCGGTCCTCCGGCAGCGCCTGGAGCTTGCGGACCGCCTTGCAGCCATGCTCGGGCGGCAGGTGCTCGAGCTTGATGGACACGCCCTCCTCGAGGCTCTCGTAGCCTTCGCCGGGCGTGTCCTCGCGGGAAATCACCCGGAACGGCCACGCATGGACCGGCATGTTGACGACGAGGGGGTCCGCAGCCTTCACGAAACCGAACTCGGCGAACACGACCTTGCCGGGCACGAGGCGCAGCGAATCGGCCTCCGCGGGCGACACCGGGACGGTCCCCTTCATGGTCCTGCCCTCGTAGGGTTCCGTCGCTCCGATGAAGGCCCTGGCGTCCTCGCGGGCAGCGCGCTGCAGGATGGGCATGACGGCCTTCGCCTTGCAGAACGCGGCCGGTATCGACCACGTCTCTCCCTGCCTGCTCGCGCCCTCTGTCTTCTCGAGGTTCCAGTGGCAGGGATGCCCGGGCGGAAGCATGAGGCGCAGCCCGCCAGGCCCGAACTTCACCTCGTAGCGGCGCGTCGCGCAGGCGAAGCCGGAGAAGCGTTCGACGATCCCCCGCCAGGGTCCCGGAGCGGTCTCCCACAAGGCCGCCTCGACGGAGGCCACGATGGCTTCCTCGTCGGCGCCCGCGAAGCGCGGGATGACGGTCCAGCACCTGCGGTCCGGATTCCAGCGCCCCTTCAGCCTCTTGAGCGCGTCCTTTAGCCCCCCTTGCTCGAAGGGAAAGTAAGCGTCCACGCGCCCGTCGTCCACGGACAGCGTGACGGATCCGAAGTCCACCGTCGGCATGAGCGCTCCTCTTCATGCGAATCCTACAGGCCCGCGGTCGGCACAGGCAAGGATCGAAGCCGGCCCCAAGGATTCGCAAGGCTTCGTCAACATTCTGCTTGACGGCAGTGGACTCTGGTGCAAACTGGTCGCGAACAAAGCCCGCGAGGGTTGGATCGAATCCTACAGGAGAGCCTGCCGATGTCCACGGGACGCAAACTCTGCACGATCATCGGGTCCGACAAGGGCGGCGTCGGCAAGTCGATGGTGTCGCTGATCATGACGCTGGTGTTCGACCACGCCGGCTACCCGCTGCGCGTCGTGGAGATCGACAACCAGCGCAAGCTGACCTCGGTCCTCGGTTCCGACCGCATCGACTTCTCGCTCGCGGCGTCTCCGGACCTCGTCGAGGTAAGCCGCAACCGCCACGCGGCGGAATCCTTCTTCAACCCGGTCTACCTGCAATGGGCGAAGGGCGATTCCGTCACCGACCTCGGCGCGAACGTAACGACCTCGCTCATGGCCTGGTTCCGCCAGTGCGAGATCGGAGAGCTTGCGGCCGAGGACATGATCGACTTCCGCTTCGTCGCCTGCGCCTCGCCGGACGAGCAGGCGATCAAGTCGGCGGTCACCGCGATCGAGGAGGCGCGACGCACGCTCGGCCAGACGGCCGAATACTTCGTCGTCCTGAACGACCTCGGCGGCTCCACGGGCTTCGTGCCCTACGCCGACAATCCGGCCTTCCGCGACCTGCGCCGCCTCGAGAACGAGGGCAAGGTCGGGGTGCTGGAGATTCCCTACTGCGACAGCCTCCTGCTCGAGCACGGCAAGGCCATGGGCCTCAACCCGCTGCAGGTGGTGAACCAGGCTGACCGAGTGGCGGCCGCCGCGGGGCTCGATCCTGTCGGCTCGCGCGTCCACAAGAAGAAGATGATCGTCTGGCTGAAGGAAACGCAGCATAACCTCGCCCCGCTGTTCACCGTCGAGGAGCGCCAGGCTCAGGCGGCCCCGGGCTACGCGGCAGCCTGAGCCGTGCCGCGCCTCGAGAAGACCTTCCCGCTGCTCGTCACGGACGACGACGTGCTGGCGGTCGAGCGCGAGATCGAGGAGGCCCGCGGCCAGTTGTTCCCGCCGCAGGGCGGGGAACCTGCCGAAGCCGGGTCCGCGGAGGACGAGGTCGGCGCGCTCCTCGACGAGGGCTTCTTCTCGGAGGAGGACCTCTGTCCCTCCCTTGGGGAGCCGCAGCCCCTGCCGGGCGAAGCTGTGCTTGCGGCCACGGTGCCGGCGGAACGGATGCAGGAAGGCGGCCGACGCGGCGCCGACCCGGCCTTTCCGGCCGGCATGGCTGTCGCAGGGCTGGTGCCGATCGTGGCTTACGCGACGAACTTCGCCATCGGCAGCGAGGACTTCGCCTGGGCGTCAGCTCCCGCCGTCGTCCTCGCGTTCTACCTGGCGCTGTCCTTCTTCGGGACCGCGCCGCGCGCAACGGTCGCCTTCGCGGCCACCATCCATGCCGTATACCTGGTCCGCGTCACGGTGGACGCCTTCTCGCCGCAGGGACCTTCATGGAACCTGCCGGTGGCGGCCGCAGGCTGGCTGATCCTCGCGGCGGCCGCAGCGTGGATTTCGGTCCCCCTGCTGGGGAGGCTCGCGTCGGGCGAAGCGGCCCGGCCCCCGGACCGCCTCGAACCCTACCTCTAGCGTCCCATCCCGGGAGTGACAGGTACCCGGGGCGGCTTCCTCATGACCCGGGAGTGGGCGACCTCGGAGTTCGGCGCGGTCGCCCCGAGCGAGGCCCTGGTCGTCTCGACGTCGAAGGCGATCTTGCGAAGGTCGTTGAGGCTCGCTTCTCCCGGACGGTCCGGATAGAGGCTGAGGCGCAGCCGATAGCCCTTCTTCTTCCTCTTCAGCTGCGAAGGCGCGAACGCGGGAAGCGTCGCGTGCTCCTTCTTGCGCCTGGCCTCCTCGTCGGACGGATCGAGGCCGAGGGAGTCGCGGACTATCGCGTCAAGATCGTCGAGGTTTCCGCCTCGCACCTGATAGAGCCTTATCACCCGGTCGAGAGCGATGCGCAGCTTTTCCGGGTCGTCGCGCGGGGCGGGCGGCTCGGAGCCTTCCGCGAGCGCGCCCGAGGCGTCGAGGGCGTCGAGGGCCAGCTGGACCCTCTCGAGCCGTTCGGCGAAGTCGGTCGGGTCGCCCGTGATGCGGACGCACTTGGGCGCGGGCTTGCCCGTAAGGATCAGACCGAGGCCGCGGACGGCTTCGACGAGGTCGTGGACTTCCTTCTTCATGGCCGTAAACCTCCAGGGATTCGATCATCCTCCCCGACGGCGAAGTGGTCAAACCGGAAGCACGGTTTAAGGATTCGGTAAACGAGTCCTTGCAGTTAGGATTCTTCCAGGCAAGCCTAGGAGAAACCGTCGGGAGAGGGGACGTTCCGAATCCATGCCTGCGAAGGGGACACTGGCCATAACTGCGAGGGGGGGCGGCAGCCGCTGGTACGGCCGCATCTCCATCTCCGTGGCCGTGGCGCGCGAAGCGAAACTCAGGGAAGGTACCAAGGTTTCGGCGAAATGCGTCGACGGCGTGATAATCATCCAGGCCGACGAGCAGGGACGCATCCGCTTCCCTCCGGCGAGGGGCAAGTCCGATCCCAAGCACGCCTTCGAGGCCGCGACCACCACCCTGGGTCTGCGCGAGGCGCGCCTTTGCCAGTGCATCGCCGAGACCGAGGTCAGCGACGGCCAGGTCAGGCTCAAGGTTCCCGAGGAATGCCTATCGAACGAGCCCCCGAGGCCGCGCAAGCCGAGGAAGGAGGCCGTCCGGCAAAGGCCCTCTCCCGCCGCGCCGGAAGGGGAGAAGGGCGAGAAGCTCTACGGCACCGCCGCGGCGATCGTCACCGAAGCGGCCCGCTCGGGCAAGGTGGTGAGGCCGATGACGCTCCTGCAGATCATGGAGCGTCTCATGGATCTCGGCGCGGAAGTGCGCGCCACGGGACCTCGGCTCTTCGTCCTGAACGGCAGGAGCGCGACGACGGCGGACCTCCTCGACGAGGTAAACAGGCTCAGCGGTTCGACCGAGCACGACCGGATCGCCCTGATCATGGAATGACCCCGCCATGGCCCTCCGCTACATAGAGGGCGACCTCCTAGCCTCCGACGAAGCCGTCATCCTCCACGGGTGCAACGCGCGCGGCGCGTTCGCGAGCGGCTTCGCGGGAGCCGTGAGGAAATCCCTCCCTTCCGCCTACGACGCGTACATGGACGCGCACCGGACGGGACGCCTCCTGCTCGGGTCCGTCGTGTGGGCCGGCTGCGGCGGGATCCTGGTCGGCAACTGCGTTACGCAGCCCACCTACGGCC
>Ga0065721_10053315_pt1 | contig 10139 bp, 2 predicted proteins | sample Mesricmetagenome_FD_59108 | JGI IMG/M metagenome (GOLD analysis project Ga0065721, IMG submission 59108) | Mesophilic microbial community from rice straw/compost enrichment Sample: eDNA_1 v2 (version 2) | ecosystem: Engineered > Solid waste > Grass > Composting > Bioreactor | place: USA: Davis... | reverse complement strand
GCGCGCTGGGGAACCTCGGCGGGCGCGAGCCGCTCGACTTCTCCGAGGCGTTCCGCGACCCGCCGCAGTCCGTCGCGGGCCAGCAGCTGATCGCCGACCGCTTCATCCCGGGCCGCGCGGCCCCGGTCGAGGTCGTCACGCGCTACGAGGACCGCGAAACCGTGATCGGGCGGCTGACCACCGGGCTGATCACGCCCGTGCAGGAGATGTACCTGTCCGCCGCCTCGGTGCCGGCGGGGGACCGGGGCTCCGAGCTCGCCCTGTCCCAGGCCTACCTGAAGCTGAACCCGTTCTCCGACGAGGCCACGGACGCCGTGCCCGCGCTGCGGCGCGCCGCCCGGGAAGCGGCCGGCGGCCGCACCGTGCTGCTCGGCGGCGAGGTGCCCGAGGCCTACGACACGCGGCAGGCGCTGGCGCGCGACAACCGCATCATCGTCCCGCTCGGGCTGGCGCTCATCCTGCTCATCCTCGGCGTGCTGCTGCGCGCCGTCGTGATGCCGCTGTACGTGATCGCGACGGTGATCCTGTCCTTCGGCTTCGCGCTCGGCGTCAGCTCGCTCGTGTTCACGCACGTGATGGGCCAGCCCGCCAGCGACCAGACCCTGGAGCAGTTCGCGTTCATCTTCCTGGTGGCGCTCGGGGTGGACTACAACGTGTTCCTGCTCGCGCGCATCCGCGAGGAACGTGCGCGTGGGGGCGCCACGCGGGAGGCCGTCGTGACGGCCCTCCAGCGCACGGGCGGGGTCATCACGAGCGCGGGCCTGGTGCTCGCCGCGACGTTCAGCGTGCTGATGGCGCTGCCGCTCGAGTCGCTGTTCCAGGTCGGGTTCGTCGTCGCCCTCGGCCTGCTCGTCGACACCTTCCTCGTCAGGGCGCTCCTGGTGCCGGCGATCGCTGTCCTACTGGGCGAGCGCAACTGGTGGCCGGCCCGAATGCCTACTTAGGAGAGCCGCCGGACAAAAGCTCTTGACAGCAATGCTGGAAGTGGTAGCTTCGCGCCAAGGTGCGTGCCGAACTCTGGACGGGTGAGGCGCGTAAGGCGTACCAAAGCCAGCGACATCCGGGGGAGAGGACACATGGGCCCCGGGGAGGAGGAGTTCTACGGATGGTCAACCGAGGTCCCATCGGCGTGCCCGTGCGGGCTGCCGTGCTGCGGCTCGCCGCAGTCGTGACCCTGCTGGCGGGGCTGCTGATCCCGGCAGCCGCCGCGAGCGCGCAGGACGGCAAACGCGTCCTGCTCTACACCGGCACGACCGGGTTCCGTCACACCGACGCGATCAACAACGGTCGCCCGGTCGTCCAGCAGAAGCTCCAGGAGGCCGGCTTCACGGTCGACTGGGAGGACTGCAACGGCAACGGTGGTGCCGCGAGCAACTGCGACAACGCCGGCAAGAACCCGCGCATCTTCACCGACGAGAACCTCGCCCGCTACGACGCGATCGTTCTACTGAACTCGTCGGCCGGGCCTCCCGGCCCGTTGTGGCGTGACGCGGAGAAGGCCGCGATCATCAAGTACGTCCAGAACGGCGGCGGCATCGCCGGCGTCCACAACGCCACGGACATGGGCACCACCGCCGAGACGTGGAACTGGTGGGACGGCAACAACGGCAACTCCGTCGTCGGCGCGACGATGGCCGGCCACGCCGCCACCAGCCAGACCAACGTCGGCCAGATCCAGGTGGCCGACCACAACCACCTCTCCACGCGCGAGTTGCCGGACCAGTACGGGTTCGGTGACGAGCACTACAACTTCCGCCGCAACGTCCGCGGCACGCACCACGTGCTCGCGACCATCGACGAGAGCACCTACACGCCGGGCGGCAACGCCATGGGCCAGGACCACCCGATCACGTGGTGCAAGCTCTACGACGGCGACAACATCAACGACAACACGGGCGTGCCGAAGTCCTACAACGACGGCCGCACGTGGGTGACGTCGATGGGTCACTTCGGCTCGCAGTACACCGAGAACGGTGGCGACAACAACCTCGTCAAGCAGATCGTCGGCGGTGTCCGCTGGGTCGCGGGCGAGGGCAAGAAGTCCGATTGCGCCGGCACGGTCTGGTCGTCCTACACGCGCGAGGTGCTCGTCACGGACGCCAACAACCCGATCGGCATCGACGTCGCCAAGGACGGCAAGGTCTACTGGTCCGAGATCGGCAACCCGGCCCCGTCCTACACGTCGACGGGCTACATCAAGATGCACGACCCGACCAAGGCCCCGAACAACAAGGTCACGGTCGTGTCGATCCCGACGCGCGCGGATCACGGCAACTCCGAGGACGGCGTCCTCGGCATGTCGCTGCAGCCGGACTTCGACCTGTCGGACCCGGGCAAGCGCCACCTGTTCGTCTACTACTCGCCGCGCAACGAGGCGTGGCCGACGACCGGCAGCCAGCAGGTCGTGGGCTACAACCAGATCAGCCGCTTCACGCTGACCGAGGACGGCACGTCGGTCGTCCCGGGCTCCGAGCGCGTGATCCTGCGCGTCCCCAAGGCCAAGATCTCCGGCTCGCCCGCGGGCTGCCAGGGCTGCCCGAGCACGGACGGCCCCGGCCACGTGGGTGGCGCCGGCCTGGACTTCGACTCCGAGGGCAACCTCTATCTCGGCGTCGGTGACGACGTCGCGCCGGGCGGCTCCGGCCACAACAACTACGCGCCGATGGACTTCCGCGCCAAGGAGCGCTGGGACGCCCGCAAGACCTCCCAGAACTCCGCGGACCTGCGCGGCAAGATCGTCCGCATCAAGCCGAAGCTGGGCGACATCCCGGCCGACGCCGAGCCGGGCGTGAGCAGCACCTACGACATCCCCGCGGGCAACCTGTTCGCCCCGGGCACGCCGAAGACCCGTCCCGAGATCTACGCGATGGGCTTCCGGCAGCCGTTCACCCTGCACACCGACCCGGAGAACCCGGGCGTCGTGGGCACGGGCGAGTACTGCCACGACAACTCGAGCGCGCAGGCCAACCGCTCCCCCGCGGGCACCTGCGAGTGGAACCTGCTGACGCGCCCGGGCAACCACGGCTGGCCGCTGTGCGTGGGCGACAACTCCGCGGCGAACTCGATGTTCAAGTGGAACTACGCCACGAACTCGTCGACGGGTGAGCGCTACGACTGCAACGCGTCCACGATCCCGTCCGACATCCGCTGGGCGCCGGCCGGCCAGACGCCGGTGGAGCCGACCTTCGACGGTCTCGACGAGCTCCCGGGCCCGGTCGAGAAGGCGACGATCTGGAAGAACTACCCGAACACCCAGCCCTCCACGTTCGGCAACCTGAACGCGGGCGGCATGCAGCCGGTGGCCGGCCCGATCTACCGCTACGACTCCCGCACCGCGGGCCAGGGCGCGTTCCCGGCCTACTACGACGGCTCGTGGCTGATCAACAACCGCGGCGCCGACAACGGCTTCTGGAAGGAAGTCCGGATGCGCACGGACAACAACCAGATGCTCCGCGTGCAGGACTGGCTGCCGTACAACGGCGGCGTCAACCCGAACAACGCGAACTCGAGCCTGGTCATCGGCACGCAGTTCGGCCCCGACGGCGCGCTCTACATGGCCCGCTACTCCGTCGGCTGCTGCCGTGCGCAGACGAACGCCAACCAGCAGAACCAGATCGTCAAGATCTCGTTCAACGTCCAGGACGAGTGCCTCAGCGACACCAACGCGCCGAACGTCTCGGCGACCGTGTCCGGTCAGGCCTACCCGGACCGCGTGAACACGTACGTGAACTCGGCCCGCCTGCGCCTCGCCGCGACCGACTCCGGCTGCGCCGGCGTCGAGTCGATCGAGTACCGCGAGCAGGGCGCGTCGGAGTGGAAGCCGTACTCCAGCGAGGTCACCTTCGACGAGGCCAAGACCTACACGATCGAGTTCCGCGCGACGGACCGCATGGACAACGTGTCCGAGGTCAAGACGACCACGTTCGAGATCCTCCGGATCAACGACACGACGGCTCCGGTCGTCACGGCCGAGACGACGGGCAACCAGGATCAGCGTGGCTACTTCGTCGGCGCCGCGACGCTCACGCTCACGGCCACCGACGACGAGCCCGGCGCCTCCGGCGTCCAGAAGGTCGAGTACCGCGTCAACGGCGGCGCCTGGGCGCAGTACACCGCTCCGGTGGCGTTCAACGCGGCCGGCAACTACGCGGTCGACTACCGCGCGACCGACAAGGTCGACAACACGTCCGAGATCAAGACCACGACGTTCCGCGTCCTCGCCGGCCCGGGCTGCACGCAGGCCCGCTCGGACGAGTTCGACGGCACGCTGCTCGGCTCGCAGTGGCTGCGTCACACCCGCAACGGCGGCACGCCGACCGAGGGCCAGTTCGCCCCGACGGTCGCCGACGGCAAGCTGACGCTGCCGACGCACAACTTCGAGCTCGACGCCGCGTCGGCGACGACGGCCCTCGGCCCGGTGAACTTCGTCGGCCAGGACCTGAACTCGCTCGGCACGAACTGGACGGTGGAGACGCAGCTGACGGTGCAGTTCACCGGCGGCTGGCAGCACGCCGGCCTGATCGTCTGGAACGGGGACAACAACTTCTTCCGCTCCACGATCACGCACGAGCTCAACGGCGGCCACATCTACGTCGAGCAGTCCAAGGACAACCCGTCCTCGGCGGAGGGCGCGCGCGTCCAGGCCGGCAGCAACGTCACGGTGTTCCCGGACAAGTCGCAGCCGGTCACGATCCGCATGCGCTACATGCGCGTGGACGGCTCGAACACGGTCCAGGCCCACTACCGCGTGATCGCTCCGGCGAGCGCGGCCACCCCGGACTGGGCCCCGTTCCCGGGCGCGTCCAACTTCCTCGACCTCAACCCGTCGTCCGGCGCTCGCCGTGACGCGGCCGGGTCGCGGATCGGCATCATCGCCGCGGGCAACTTCCCCGGCACGACCGGCGCCCACGCCTACAACGGCACGCCGGCCCAGGTCGAGGTCGACTACTTCCGGGTCTCCCCGGATCCGGTGACCTGCGAGACGACGGCGCCGGAGACGACGGCGACGCTCGACCCGTCCACCCCGGCCACGGGCGACACGTTCGACCGGGCCGTCAAGGTCAACCTCTCGGCGGTCGACAGCGGCGCGGACGCGTCCGGCGTCGAGTCGACCGAGTACCGCCTGATCACCAACGGTGTGGCCGGCGACTGGGTCACGCAGAGCAACACGGGCTCGGACAGCCCGTTCGTGACCCAGGTCACGGTCTCCCACAGCGGCACGCACGTGCTCGAGTTCCGCTCGACCGACCAGGCCGCGAACACGGAGACGACCAAGTCGGTCGCCTTCAAGATCCAGCTGCCGGTGTGCGACCGCTCCGACGAGTTCGACGGCGACGAGATCCTGCCGCGCTGGATCCGTCACACGCGCAACGGCGGCACCCCGACCACGGGCCCGCTCGCGCCGACGGTCTCCGGCGGCCAGCTGCACCTGCCGACGAACGACCTCGAGATCGACGCCGCCGACCCGACCACCTCGGTCGGCCCGATCAACTTCCTCGGCCAGGACCTGCCCTCCCTGGGCACGAACTGGACGGTGGAGACGCAGTTCACCGTGCAGTACCGCGGTGGCTGGCAGAACGTGGGCCTGGTGGTGTGGAACGGTGACAACAACTTCATCCGCTCCACGCTGACCCACAGCCTCAGCAACGGCTCGATCTACGTCGAGAGCTCCAAGGACAACCCGACCACGGCCGAGGGCTCGCGCCAGACGGCCGGCAGCAACCGGACGATCCTGTCGTCCAACAGCGGCCCGGTCACGATCAAGATGCGCTTCATGCGCGTCAACGGGTCCAACACCCTGCAGGCGCACTACCAGGTCCTCGCGCCCGCCTCGGCGGCCAACGCGGACTGGGTGGCGTTCCCGGGTGCGTCGACCTTCTGGGACCTGAACCCGTCCGGCGGTCCCCGCCGTGACGCCGCCGGTTCCCGGATCGGCCTGATCGCGCAGGACAACTGGCCTGCGGGCGGGGCGTTCCCGTCGAACGGCCAGCCGGCGATCGCGCACGTCGACTACTTCCGGGTCACGCCGGACGACTGCCCGACCGGCGCGGACACGACGGCGCCGACGACGACCGCCACGGCCGCCCCGGCGGCCCCGAACGGTGCGGCCGGCTGGTACACGTCCAACGTCGACGTGAGCCTGGCGGCGGACGACGGCGCCAACGGCTCCGGCGTCGACCGCATCGAGTACAAGGTCAACGGCGGCGAGTTCGCCCCGTACACCGCGCCGATCGCCCTGACGACGACCGGCACGCACACGATCGAGTACCGCGCGATCGACAAGGCCGGCAACGTCGAGACCACCAAGACGGCGACCTACAAGGTCGACAAGGCCGCCCCGACGTCGACGGCGACGCTCGAGCCGCCGGCCGGCCCGTACACGGGCCCGGTCACGCTCACGCTGGCCGCCGAGGACCAGCCGGCGGGCTCCGGCGTGGCCAAGCTCGAGTACCAGGTCAACAACTCCAGCCCGTTCGGCGCCCTGACGGCCCAGGCGGACTGGGTCACCTACGACGACGCCGCCAAGCCGGTGTTCTCGGCCCCGGGCCTGTACTCGATCGAGTACCGCGCGACGGACACGGCGGGCAACGTCGAGGAGGCGAAGACGATCGCGTTCGCGATCGCCGCGCCGGGCAACGACACGACCGCCCCGGTCACGACGGAGACGCTCGACCCGGCCGCGCCGGGCGCGGGCAAGACGTACTCCGGCCCGGTCACGGTCAAGTTCTCGGCGGTCGACGCGGCGCCGGCGGGGCCGTCGGTCAAGACGGTCGACGTCGACGCGTTCGGTGACCGCTGGGCGCCGGATGCGGTGAGCCTGAACACGGGCGACCGCGTGCGCTGGAACTTCCCGGCCGACGAGCACTTCCCGCACGACGTGTGGCTGGTCTCGCCGGGTGGGAACATGGCCGACCCCGACAAGAAGTCCGAGATCACGCTCCCGGGCGGCCCGTCGGTGACCGAGACGCTCACGCAGAACGGCACGTACACGTTCATCTGCAAGGTGCACGCGTACTTCGAGGCCTCGGAGAACGCCTGGATCGGCATGGTCGGCACCGCCACGGTGACGGCGCCCGACACGGGCGAGCAGCCCTCCGGCGTGGACTACACGGAGTACCGCGTCAACACGGGCGCGACCGAGGGCACCTGGACCAAGGCCACCAACACCACGGGCGCGAACCCGTTCACGTCGGAGGTCACGGTCGAAGACGAGGGCCAGCACGTGGTCGAGTTCCGCTCGGTCGACAAGGCCGGCAACGCCGAGGCGACGAAGTCGGTCGCGTTCGGCATCGACATCCCGGCGCCGGGCTTCCCGGTGATCGAGGCGTTCGCCGACCCGGCCACGGGCCAGGCGCCGCTGGAGACCCGGTTCACGGCTTCGGGCTATGACCCTGACGGCAGCCAGCTGAGCTACCGCTGGGTCTTCTCCGACGGCGGGTCCGTCCTCGGGCGGGCCGTGACGCGGACGTTCACCACGCCGGGCACGTACACGGCGACGGTCACGGCCACCGACGGCCAGGGCGAGGCGACCTCCAAGGAGGTCACGGTCACCGTCACGGCGCCGGGCGTCCAGCCGCCGACGGTGGAGGCCGAGGCCGACCGCACCACCGGCGGCGCGCCGCTGGCCGTGGCCTTCACGGCCACGGGCGACGATCCGGACGGCGACCCCGACGACCTGCTGTACAAGTGGGAGTTCGGTGACGGCGGTGCCTCGTTCGACCAGAACCCGACGCACATCTACCGCGAGCCGGGCACGTTCACGGCCCGCGTGACGGTGAGCGACGCCTCGGGCGCCACGGCGACCAAGACGATCGAGATCACGGTCACCTCCGCGCCGACCAACGTCGCGCCGTCGTTCACCGGCGTCGAGGCCTTCCCGGGCATCAACGGTGACCCGATGGAGGTGCAGTTCAGCGCCGAGGCGACCGACGCCAACGGCGACAAGGTCACGTACCTGTGGGACTTCGACGACGACTCCGCGCCGAAGTCGGGCTCGCAGGTGCTGCACCGCTTCACCGCCGCGGGCACCTACGACGTCAAGGTCACGGCCTCCGACGGCAAGGGTGGCTCGACGACGGAGACCATCCGGGTGACGGTCTCCCCGAAGGCCAACGAACTGCCGACGGTGGAGATCCTGGCCGACCCGGTCCAGGGCACCTCGCCGCTGGTGGTCCGCTTCAGCGCGCTGATCGGCGACCCGGACGGGAACCCGAACAACGCGCTGGTCGTGTGGTCGTTCGGTGACGGTGGCGCCTCCGCGGAGCGCAACCCGATCCACACCTACACGGCGCCGGGCGTCTACACCGCCACGCTGACCGTCACGGACCAGCGCGGCGGCAAGACGACCAAGTCGATCCAGATCACGGTCACGGCCCCGGCCGCCGCGACCCCGGCTCCGGCCGCGCCGGCGGCGGAGCCGAAGACCGTCGCCGCGGCCGAGATCGATCCGGCCCCGTGGTTCGGCGTCGGCCAGCCCGTCAAGACCTCCGTCAGCGCCTTCGCCAAGCGTGGCCTGTCGGTGAAGGTCACGGCGACGCACCCGATGTCCGGCACGGCCAAGCTGGTCGTCTCGAGCAAGGTCGCCAAGGCCCTCGGGCTCAAGAAGCGCACGCTCGCGACGGTGAAGGTCTCCTTCACCTCCGCCGGCAGCAAGACGGTCAAGTTCAAGGTCAACAAGACCGTCAAGCGCGCCCTGGCCAAGGCCAAGGGCTCGATGAAGGTCGAGCTCACCGTGAGCCTGAAGGCGCGCGGCGAGGCGACCGAGAAGTCGACCCGCACGGTGACACTGACCAAGTAGTCACCGCCCGTGGTGAAGGCGGCCGTCCCTGCCCGGGGACGGCCGCCTTCGGCCGCGTTGCGCTCCACGCCGGCGGGAGCTACGCTGCGCGTGGCAAACGCTTTCCGTGAGGAGAACCGTGGGGCAGCGGGTCGTCGGCATCATCATGAACGGGGTCACCGGCCGGATGGGGACGAACCAGCACCTCGTGCGCTCGATCCTCGCCCTCCGCGAACAGGGCGGGCTGCCGATCGGAGACGGCGAGGTGATCTGGCCCGAGCCGCTGCTGGTGGGGCGCAGCGAGGCCAGGCTCGCCGCGCTGGCCGCCCGGCACGGGCTGGAGCGGTGGTCGACCGACCTCGACGCCGCGCTCGCCGACCCGCGGTACGAGATCTACTTCGACGCGCAGCTCACGAGCGCGCGGCCGCCGGCGGTGGAGAAGGCGATCGCGGCGGGCAAGCACGTGTACTGCGAGAAGCCGGTCACGCCCGACGTGGAGACCGCGCTGAGGCTCGGCCGCGCCGCGCGCGCCGCGGGCGTGAAGGCCGGCGTGGTCCAGGACAAGCTGTTCCTGCCCGGCCTGCTGAAGCTGCAGCGGCTCGTGCGCGCGGGCTTCTTCGGCCGCATCATCGCCGCCCGCGGCGAGTTCGGCTACTGGGTCTTCCCGGGCCCCGAGCCGGCGCCGCAGCGGCCCTCGTGGAACTACCGGCGCGAAGACGGCGGCGGGATCATCAGCGACATGTTCGCCCACTGGCGGTACGTGCTCGACAACGTGTTCGGGCCGGTGCGCTCCGTGCTGGCCACAGGCGCGATCCACATCCCCGAGCGGATCGGCGAGGACGGCCGGCCCTACACGGCGACGGCCGAGGACGCCGCGTACGCGATCTTCGCCTTCGACGACGGCCTGATCGTCCAGATGAACTCCTCGTGGGCCGTGCGCGTGAACCGCGACGAGCTGTTCGAGCTGCAGGTGGACGGCACGCACGGCTCCGCGGTGGCGGGCCTGCGCCACTGCAAGATCCAGCCCGCGGCGGCGACGCCGAAGTCCGTCTGGAACCCGGACCTGCCCGACCCCGTCGCCCACCGCGACGCGTGGATCCAGGTCCCGGCCACCGCGCCGCCCGAGAACGGCTTCAAGCTCCAGTGGGAGGCGTTCCTGCGCCACGTCGTGCTCGACGAGCCGTTCCCGTGGGACTTCGCCGAGGGCGCCCGCGGCGTGCAGCTGTACGAGCTGGCCGAGCAGTCCTGGCGCGAGCGCCGCTGGATCGACGTCCCGGAGCTGCGCCTGTGAAGCTGCCGCGCGCCGACGGGAGCCTGGTCGAGTACACGCTCAGCGAGCGCGAGCCGCTCCCGGTCGTGGCGG